>ENA-UOOR01000709-UOOR01000709.1-fermentation-metagenome-genome-assembly--contig:-NODE-709-length-44611-cov-5.034765_pt1 | contig 44611 bp, 47 predicted proteins | sample MGYA00245780_ERZ724029 | MGnify/ENA primary metagenome ERZ724029 (study PRJEB28704, sample SAMN03018315) | fermentation metagenome | biome: anthropogenic terrestrial biome; feature: soil; material...
CGCCACCGCCGCTTCCGGTTACCGTGTAGGATGGTTTATTGGGGTCAAGCCGTTTGTAAATTTGGCTGATTTTTGCACCCGTTATATTAAGTCTCAGATTTTCAGGTAAATCAGCTGTAAAAGCGTTCTGTCCTGGAAGAATGTGCTGCAGTCTTCTGATAACAATCTCTGAATGCCTCGTCCTCTCATTATTATATGAATCTTCAGGAATAGGAGGGACTTCAATTGCTGTTCTGCAAGTATTGTCAGCATCTGCATACGGTGCTGCAGACGGAACTCTGTATTCAACATCAATATCATTTCTAATTCCTACAATAATCAGCCTGTGCCTCGTCTGCGGAACTCCGTACTCTTCAAATTTGTATAAATGCGGTGTTATGGTATAACCTGATTTACGCAACTCCGTTAGAATTTTCGTAAATGCCCTGCCATCATTTGCGTTCCTAAGTCCTCCTACATTTTCTGCCAGAAACCACTGTGGTCTAAAATGCCTCAGCGCCTTAACACCATATGAATACAACGGGCCATATACTCCATCCATTCCTTTCTGTTCACCTACAACACTATAATCGTTGCACGGAAATCCGAACGCTAAAGCATCAATGGGAGCAAGCTTTGACATATCAAATTTTCGAATATCTTCATGGTAAACAGTCTCCGGTGCATCTGGGCAAATATTTTTACGATATGTTTCACAAGTATCTGCATCATAATCATTTGCCCATTGATGTGTAATTACAAATTCTGGATTTCCAATATCGGCGTGCATTGCCCCCCAAGCTATTCCACCCGGTCCGCAGAATAATTCACCTAATCTAAATGGCATAACTACAGCCCTCCTTCTGAAATTCCATCGGTGCTTTTTCTTGATATCATGAAGTCTATAAGCAGCTGCAAATATTCCATGTCTTTATCGCTCAATTTCTCCAGACCACGAAGTTGTGTACTCGGATGGATATCATTTTCGGAAATATATCCTGCTGCTAAAAGCAGTTCAAATGGATGGAATTCAAGTGCTTGAGCAATCTTGCACAGATTCTCCCAGTTCGGTTTCTTACGAACCCCATTCTCAATTTTCATTATTTCGCTGTCGCTTAATCCACAGGCATTTCCTAATTTTTTCTGAGACAACCCTGCAGCTTTTCTTTTATTTTTTATCAGTTGGCCTATATCGGGCATATTCTCACCTCTATATTAGAATAGCACATACGCTGCCAATTGTCAATATATTTCTAATTTATGCTGCTTAAAAGCAGCATATAGCAATTATTATAGTTGTTATATATTCCGTGCACTCAACATGAGATATCTATCAATACATATTTATATATTAATTTGTGCTTCTAGGCTTTCTTCTTGAAAATCATGATTTATACTAACCCTACAGTATACTGCTACCCTTTTATTGGATTTTATTTTAGCTGGAATGTATGTTACTTTTGGGTTTAAACTGTTATTTAACATAATTAACCTCTCATTTAATTTATACTAATTATATTTAATTATTCCCAGCTAAATGATAAGTAGTCAAAAAGAGCAATTATTTTATCCATAATCTTCAAGCATCTATTTCGCCTACTCTTGAAAGCCTCATCTATTCTGACTTCTCAACCCTTATGACATCTATCCTGCCTACTACACTATACAAATATTATAATTATTAAAACATTTCTCTGCAAAATAAAAATAAGGATTCCAAGATTAGAGATACTTAAAAATAAACTTTATAGTGATATCCTAATCTTGAAAACCCTTTATTTATCAGTGTTTTATACACTTTTATTTTTCAGCCCTTGACATCAATACGACACACTCAACATGTGATTTTTAGGCTATTTCACACTTTGTCTCAAAGTGTATATAATGCCTGTAATTATTCGGTTTAACATCATTCTTATCATATCCATATATCAATTGTGATTAGGCTATTTTATCATAGTTTTTTTACACAGATGTAATTCATTAAAATAGTTCCATAATTCATCAGCATATTTTGATTCAGAAATTGCTATTGCCCTCAACTTAATCTTGCTTTTGATGTTATCAACAACATCTTTCCCGTCATTGTTTTCATTGCTATAATTACACACTTCCATACTCTCAGACGTATAACTTCCAACAAATATGTGTACTTTAGCAAAATCCTTAATACAATTAATCTTTGCAAAATAACTAGGATACAACCTCTTGTATTGTAATGAATTCCATTTATATAGGTTTAAAAATCTATCCATATAATCTTCAATATTATATTCATAACTTGTTTTAGACCACTCTTTAAATTTATCTGGTGTATATTTTGAAGTACGTCCAATATGCATTGGAATGAGCCAAAAATTAGCAAGACAATGATACTGATTTTTATATTCATTTAAATACTCTGTAGGTTCCTTGAGTGATTTTCTTTTGGCTACAGTTACATAACTATTCATCGTGTCCCCTGCAAATTCATCATTGTAAAGGTTATCATTCCCATTTAAAACAGATTTACCGTTAAGAAGTTCCTTATATAATATTGAATAAAAACCAATAGAAAAATCTGACATATCCTCATCTAAGCCTTGCGGGTAATTTTTATTTCTCCAATATGTTTGAGTAGTTCTTATTATTGCTCCATCTCTCGTAATGTTGATTTTTCCATTGCTATAGCCACTACACTCTATTGGTGTAGTTAATATGCCAATAATATCTTGTTTCTGTTCTTCATTTATCATTTTCTCTTTACCTTTACTTCTCCTTGTTCTTGGAACTGTACTTCTTATCTTTACGCTGTTTACCATATTCACCTTTAATCACATTACTCCGGCGAGACTTTTCGATCTGCACTGCTTGGAACATTTCTTTTGATACGATTGCCGGATTATTATTTTCTGAAACATACTGCACTTCATGTTTGCCGGAATCTAAGAGCCGAACTGCACCAATATATTTCTCGTTGCTCAGCATCACGTCAATGGTACGTTTACACCATTGATCTTTTCCTGTAGGGGAATTAATTCCAAGTTGCTTCAATTCTTTAACAATGCCTATAACACTTTTGCCATGAAGGTAAAGATCAAAAATCAGCCTTACATTTTTAGCTTCGGCATCATCAATAATAAGGCCGCCGTCAGTATTGTGCTTATACCCATAGCACTTTCGATCATACAGTTTTGAACTGCCATTAGCGGCTCGCTGCTTGATGCCCCATTTTATATTCTCACTTCTGGATTCATTCTCTGCTTGAGCAAGCGATTCTATTATAGAAATCATCAAATCACTGTCCGTATTTGCTGTATCCAAATCTTCTTGCTCAAATATTACACGAACATCGAGAACCTTTAGCTGATTTAAAGCCTCCAATATCTCAACGGTATCCTGCCCGAATCTACTGATGTTCTTTGTAAGAATAATTTCTATTTTATGAGCCTTGCAGTCTTCAATCATACGAGTGAATTCTTTTCTTGCTGTGCCAGCTTTACCAGGCGCTGTATCCATGTAAACATCAACCAATAGCCATTGAGGTGTAGATGCCACTAATCTTGTAAACGCAGATACTTGTGTAGCAAGGCTTTTTAATTGCTCCGCATCGTTTGTACTTACCCTAGCATAAATAGCGACCCGTTTTTCTCGCTTTAGTACAGCAGGTATAAAATGTATTTTTGAATTTTCTGGCACACTACACCTCCTTCTAACCGATAGACAAATCAGAATTAATCCAAGTCAAATATTGGATAAATATTTACAATATTTTCAGTTTTTATATAAGATAAATGTGCTTGAATCACATTACTTGGAAACTCCGAAACTCTAATTTGACCTTTACTAATATCGTCGCATATCCTGTCAATAGATTGTTTTGTGTAAGGAGGGAAATACATAATCGGTGGCATTAAAAACTGAAAATCATTAATATCCACGAATATGGGATTAAACTCTTCGTTATAAATCAATTCAACAATTTCAACATCACCTTTAGCTATCATTTTCCATAAACCGTCTATTACTGCTTTTTTATTTTTAATAAACGCACAAAACTCATCGATATCTTTTATTGAATTTATCCTTCTACCATCACTTTGTGCAAAAGCATAAACCACCCCATGTAAATCCATACCATTTATTTTATTAAAAGCCTTTAATACAAAATAATATAAATCTTTCAAATTAGAATTTATACTCAAATATCGACTTTTATCAAAATCTGGTTGAAAAATACCTTTCTCATTAACAGTTTCAATTACGTCTTTCGTTTGTATTGTCCAATATTTCATACATTTACCCCCTTAACTTAAATTAATAAACTTCATACTATTGTTCATAGTACGCCTTGCTATTACTGGCGTGTAGAGTTAATATGTGATACTACCAAAGGAGGTATCGTCATGAATAACAACCAGCCAGTATTGCATTTATCGCTTTACGTAGATTGCAGTCCCTCTCAAAAAAGAGAGCTGCGGAAACTTTTATCCGATTACATACAACGGATAGACCAATGGAGTCCTGTCGTGGATATAAGTATCGATTCTTATGAAGAACACATGGAAAAACAAGTTCAACAGGAAATGCTCTATGATTTGACCCAAACACTCAGTATTCAAAAATCACTCCCCACTGTAAATCAAATTTATATGGCCAACGTAATAATAACCAGCTATGCTTTACAGCGGCTATATGAAGACAATCCCAATTCCAGAGCCGAAGGTTGGATGTTCCTGTCCTTCACTCATTCCGGGGAGAACCAGTATATGTACAATATTGAGTTGGCAATCGGTTATGAATCCTGAAATGGCTACTCATCATTTCAATGATTTTATTATATGATGATTAGCCTATTTTTACAACATTTCTGTCTACTCAACCCGCCCAAAAACAATCCTGTCAACTCAACTATTCGCTTTCTTAAAGTTGATACATTCCCGCCAAGTGCCTAATTAAAAGGGGTTCTGCCATTCTGCAAATCAGCAAAACACGCAAAACCCCTTGTTTTCTACACTTTTCAGTTATTTATTTCTCAACCCTTGACATCAATACTACCGTTTCAACGTGGGCAGTATGCGGAAACATATCCATAAGTTTCACCTTATCTATTTTGTAACCCCCTTCTATTAAAATCTTTAAATCTTCAACTAAGGTTTTGGGGTTACAAGATACATACACTATCTCATTTACATTGAAATCAATGATTTGTTTCAGTGCTTTAGGGTGGATTCCGGGTCTTGGGGGGTCCAGTATTATTAAATCCGGTTTATCCTTTAGAGCTTTTACCACCTTTGCCACATCCCCTGCTATAAATTCACAGTTTTCTATTTTGTTTAAACAGGCATTTTCATTGGCTGACTCCACTGCCTCCTCTACAAGTTCTACCCCTATTACTTTTTTTGCATTTGATGCCACTATCTGTGCTATGGTTCCGGTACCACAGTATAAATCAAAAACAATCTTTGAGGACACATCTCCCAGAAATTCCTTAACTATGCCATATAGTTTTTCTGCTCCCTTGGAATTAGTTTGAAAGAAGGTTTTAGGAGATATTTTAAATTTCAATCCTAGAATTTCTTCCATAATATAATCCATGCCGTATAGAATTTCCAGTTTATCTATTTGAACTACATCTGATAGACTGTCATTTATGGTATGAACTATGCCTGACAGCTTACCTTTATATTCTAAATTCTTTAGGACTTCTGTGATTTCATCAAAATCAAATTCAATCTGAGATGTAGTTACAATATTTATTAGAAGTTCTCCTGTATTTTTACCCTTTCTAAGTACCAGATTTCTTAAATATCCATTATGACTTCTTACCCTGTAATAAGGTAATTTTATTTTTCTAAAATACTTTACTACTTTATCCAGCACCATTGTAAAATCCTCATCAACTATTTTACACTCATCCACATTTACAATACTAAATCCTTTATCTTTCATATGCATTCCAAGTGTAAGCTTGCCATCTCTTTCCTCGTCTCCAAAGGAAAATTCCATTTTATTTCTATATTGAAATTCCTCTGGACTTTTTTCTATGCCTAAGAATTTGAAATCTCTAATTCCTGCAGAGTGAAATAACTCCAGCACCTGCTGCTCTTTTAGCTCAATTTGTTTGTCATAGGGTATAAATTGAGAAATACAGCCACCACAAAGGGAGAAGTGCGGACACGCTACTTCCTTTGCATATTTTACATTTTCAATTATTTCTGTTACTTTAGCCTCTAAGTAATCTTTTTTTTTCCTGCTGATTCTAGCTTTTATTTTCTGGCCTGGAAGAGTATTTTTTATAAGCACAGTTTTCCCATCTTTCTCCGCTACTCCTATAGATGGAAATTTAAGCTTTTCTATATAAAATTCATATTCATTACCCTTTCTCAATTCACAATCTTCCCCTTCTTCTTTTAGTATTTAACTGAATTTTTGTCCTATAGTCTGTTTATATTTAAATTTGCTCATTATAAAAGGATATAAAATCAACACTATTATAAATATCAATATATACATACCTTTCATATCCACTACCTGATATCCTACAAGTCTTAAAATAACATCAAACAAATACAAAGCTGCCAGAGAAACCACTGATGTTACAACTGTATCTATTATAGAAACTTTTAAACTTTTAGGTAAAAGTGCCACGTTGAACTTGCTGTAAAAAGCCTTTTTATCCTCTTTTATTGCCTTGTCTCCACCTGCATTAACTTTATTTTCTATATTAGTTATTTGACTTTTATCTATTTTAGGCTGTAAAGTATCTTCTGCCTTATCTTTTTCCATATCCACTACATCATGTTCATCTGTGTCTTCTTTCTCTGGTTCTATATTTTCATTTAAAACTATATGTTCAGGTTCACTTGAGGATTCATAATCAACTTCTTTTGATTCCTTATCATTGAGTACGTTATTTTCATCTGTACTTTCCAGTTCATCTTCCCCTTGACTTTTTTCCTGTTGATTCTTGAATTCTTCCAGCTTTTTCTTTTCTTCCATATTTTTATTCTTAAGTTCTTCTAAAAACTGCTGTTTAGCTTGTTCATCTACTGAGAGCTGTTCTTGACTATCATTTTTTTCTGTCATCAAATATGCCCCTCCTTGTTCATTTAACTTTCCTATAACAAATATATTATGCTACACTACAACATTTATGTAAATAGTTATAAAAAATTCTTTCATTTTATTAACATATTATTTTATAATTATACTTGCAAAATTGCTAATAAATATTCTAATAATTAATGTAATATACCATCCTCTCTATTCTTCAGGCTTGTTATTTATTTATAAATACCTTATTATATTTATAAACAATATATGAATTTATCTAAAAACTGTCCCTAGATAGATTATTCTAACATCTGGCAGGAGGAAAACATTATTTTCAGATAAATTTCACCTGAAACTAAAAATCACGTGATATGGAGGTAAGATATGTTTGTTGATGCACATAATCACCTAGACTTTTATAAAGATAGTACAAACTTAAGCAAAGCATTAAATATAATAGAACATGATAACATAAAAACACTGGGTTGTTCTATGAATCTTGAAAGCTACCTTTTTACCAAAGATTTAAGTAAATCTCACCAAAACATAATTCCATGTTTTGGAATTCATCCCTGGGAAGCTCATAAAAACCACAATAATTTAGACATTTTTAATGAATATATTAAAGAATGTAGAGTTATCGGAGAAATAGGCCTTGATTATCATTGGGTTCTGGAGAGTGAGAAATTCCCCTACATGAATAAGGTTTTTGATTATTTTGCAAATAAAGCTGGTAAATACAATAAAATTACCAATATACATACCAAAGGAGCTGAAAATGAGGTATTACAAATTGTAAAAAAATATAATTTAAAAACACCCATCATTCATTGGTACAGCGGAAATTTAAATATATTAAAAAATTTTTTGGATTATGGATGTTATTTTACCATAAGTATAGACATAGGCCATTCTCATCTTACCAATGAAATAGTAAAATTACTTCCTCTGAATAAAATCCTCACAGAGACTGACGGGCCAACTGCCCTAAAAAACGATAAATATATATATCCAAATGAGGTAAAAAATATACTAAAATGGATTTCTTTTATAAAGGGTATCCCTTATGAAGAAGTTAAAATACAAGTTTGGGATAATTTTACTAAGCTGTTTCAAAACTGATTATTATATAGCTAAATGAGCAAACTCTATCATAATTTTGCTCATTTATAATATGTATTATATTTAAGCTTATTTTTTTCGATTTTTTTTAATTCTGGATTTCTTACACATAAAATCTACAGTAATGGCTAAAAGTAAAAATACAGATAATAATATGTCCATATTACCTTCAAGAGGTGCATAATAATATGAAACAGATTGAACCACTAATATGACAGCCCCCAGTATAATAAGAAAATTCACCTTGAAATTTACATATTTCTTATCTACACCTTCTGCATCCAGTCTGAACTTCTCCCTTACCGTTTTGCTGTATTTCATTCCTAATCCTTGAATAACTCCCATAAATCCCAGAAGAGTTAATAAATTTGTCATAGCTGACTCCATAGCAAATACCTCCACATAAATTTTCATTGTCAGTAAAAAACCTATCTAAAATTATATCATGGTATGACTAAAATTTCAAAATGAACCGCTCCTCACCTTGATTATATAATAAAATATGCTATTATTAGATATATAATATTCTAACAATACAAGGAAGTGTCATAAAATGAATTTAAACAAAATAAAGGGAAACACCTATTATATAGATGCCCCAACCAACTGCGGTATATTCACTTTTAAAAATAAAAATTGTCTTATTATAGATACCGGCATAAATAATGGAGATGCTAAAAAAATAGAAACTATACTAATTGAAAATAATCTTCACCCCAAATATATAATAAATACCCACAGTCATATGGATCACTGCGGCGGCAATTTATATTTCAAAAAAAATTATTCTGGCTGCCTAGTATACGCTTCAAAAGGTGAAAAAACATTTATGGAAAATCCAGATTTTTTTTCTTCCATATTATCATGCTGTTATCCTTCCAAGGCATTTAACAAAGTCAGTAAACCCATAAATGTAGATTTTATTTTAGATTATGGTGTTAATAAATTAAATGATGAAAAATTCAATATAATCTCACTGCCTGGTCATTCTAAAGATCACATAGCAATAGCTACCCCGGAAAAAGTTTGTTTTCTTGGAGATTCTGTATTCAGCAGTGAAATATTAAATAAATATTCTCTTCCTTATCTATACAATATAGAACAAGAATTATCCTCTTTAAATACTATAAAAGAACTGGATGCAGATTATTTTGTAATAAGCCATGCTGAAAAAATACTGACTAAAGAAGAAGTAGTCACTTTAACTCAGTGTAATATTACAAATATATATAAATACAGAGATGATATATTAGCTCTTCTAGAACAACCTCTAACAAGAGAGGATGTACTTGAAAATATAACCATACTAAATGAACTGTCTCTGGATTTTCATCAATACCACTTGAATTTTTCAGCTGTATGTGCTTTTATAAACTACTTATATGATAACAAACTTATAGACTATTCCATAGAAGATGGTAAACTGTACTATTTCAAGGTGTCTCACTAAAATAAACTGCTCTTTATCTTACTGCCACTTTCACTGATTACACCATAATCATATACAGCTATTAAATTTCCCGAGTATTTGGTAACCTTACCTGTGGTAATCTCTTTTACCTGACTGTTGACAGGATCATCTATATATATTTTACCAGCCCTTGTAATATGTATATTATTCTTATCCACATATTCTGACAATGCATGGGTCTTCCAGTTGGTACCAGTAGATTGGAGATCCGTTACAAATATTTTATTTACCTTATCATTATCTCCATTACCTATATAAACATTATTTCCTTTATCTGTGTTTAATAGATAGTGCATTGCATTTTCTCCTGTAGCTATTACTCTACCTTTCCCCGTTCTTATCCTGTTATAGGTTCTGTCCTCATAGATTAGCTCATCTCCATCTCCTGCTGTGTTTATGGCCTTTATATTTCCAAGTTCACAATTTACAAAATTAACCAGGTTCATTTGATTCATAACATTTACCCTGTATATTCTACTTTTTGCACCCTCTCTACCTGAAGTTATATAAGTTACATTACTTGCCCCTGAAAAAGCTATGTTTTTAACTTCATATTCCTCATCTGGAAGCAGTATAGATAATTCTTCACTGCTTTCATCTTTTTTAAAAGTATAAGTAGCATCTTTCTTAGGATTATAGGATTCAAATTTTAAATAACTGGATTCTCCCTCAACGGATTTTTCCGCTATAAGAATATTATTGGTATCCAAAAACCATGTATAATAGGATAATTCATTACCATCGGCTAAAACTACTTCTTTTTTATCATTATTTGACGTATCAATTATAACCAGCGATTCACCATTGTAGTAAGATATATAATCTCCTCCATGAGAAATCTTTATATCCTTTGCATCCTCTGGAACTTTCACATTAATTTTGTTGGGTTCTTTCTTTGAAGATATATCTACTTTTTTTATGTTGAAGTTTGACTCATCATTAAAATAGAATTTATCCATAAATAAAAAAGCTGCCATTTCTATAATTATTGGAATTAAAGTCCACATAATTATTCTCTTAAGTTTTTTCATCTATCACACTCTCCTCTAAGGCTTCACATATAATACCGTAGCCACGGTTCTCTCCCCATTCCAATCACAAGGATCGTTTATTACTTCCCCATTAAAATACATAGTAGTAGAGGAACCTCCATCTAAATTGCTGGCATTAACTACCCCTTGCTGTAAGAGTATGTTTTGTATTTCTTTCAAAGAAGCACCGGTTTTGAATCCTTTTCTCCCATCTACAACTAGCATTACTATAGTCCCATCTGCTTTCTGTCCTATAGCTGTTCTGGGATTTAAACCCTCATTTTCTACAGCTACAGTCTTTCCATTTATTATTAATGAATTTCTGAAAGAAATCGCCTCCTGTACATTTTTATCTAAAAGTTCCTGCAGGGTATGATCCCCAACTATAAGTCTGCCATCTGAAGTAAAAGCTGTAACATTTATTTTCTCTGAATAATCAACATCACTATATATAAGTTTTCCTCCAGATATTATAATTCCCTCGGGATAAGCTCCTGTTCCCACCCAGAGCTTGCCGCTGGTGGTTTTATCGGTAAATCCTCCTCCATTTATGGCAGCCACGGCTCCATTACGCTCTGCTATTTCACTGGTTCTCTCCCCTACTTCTTTTAATTTACTTGTATATCCCACTTTTATTCTCCTTGGATCATTTATTTCAAGAATGTAACCATCAAATTTTCTATTATTTGTTATATCATACCTTTTAATATCATTATCGCCTGCATGACTTATATTTACATTGTCAGGATTCTCCTTTTCTGCACTGGTAGTTTCTCCGCTTTTTCCCTGATTGAGTATTTTTGCTATTTTATCATCGGACAAAAAAATTGTAGCTATGTACTGATGGTTGAAAGTCGCCATAGCTGTACCTACTACCTGGCTTTTTACATTTTCAAAAGGTCCATAAAATACTAATATAGGACCTGCAATAATAAATACTATTAATTCATATATTAGAAATAAAATAAGCGATTTTAACACACTCTTTTTTTTCTTTTTTTTCTTTCTTCTACCTCTATTTTCCAAATTACTCATTAAAATTATACCTCCATATAATATAGGTACTATTTTACTATTATTTTAAGATTATTTCCACTGAAAAAGATATAGGTAATAAATTTGTAACATATTATTTATAAACTTTCCATTAATAATTTACAAATTAAAATAAAAAAACTGACTACCCTTACAAAAAAACAGGGTGGTCAGCTTTAAATTATCGCCCTATATCAGTTCTAAAATACATTCCTTGAAAACTTATTTCCTTCAAATTATTATATGCTGATTCAATTGCCGTATCTAAATTATCTCCAAGTCCGTATACAGATAACACTCTTCCTCCAGAGGTTACAAACTCTCCATTTTTAACTTCAACCCCTGCTGCAAAAACATTACTTGAATTTTCTATACCCTCTATGGTAAAACCAGTACTGTATTTTCCTGGATACCCTTTGGAAGCAGCCACTACTGAACAGCAGGCTCCTTTTTCCCACTCCAAATCAAATTTGTGTAGTTCTCCTTGGAGAGAAGCTTCTATGAGTTCTACCAGATCAGTTTTCATTAGTGGAAGTACCGCCTGGGTTTCAGGGTCACCCATTCTTACATTATATTCCAGAAGATAAATACCTTTTTTAGTTATCATGATTCCGAAAAAAATTATTCCTATATAATCCAATTTCTCCTGCTGTATTCCCTTTAGTGTAGGATTCATTATATTTTTCTCAAAATCCTTTAATACTTCCTGACTACAATAAGGGTTTGGAGATATAGCTCCCATGCCTCCTGTATTTGGCCCTTTACCACCATCATAGATTTGTTTATGATCTTTAGCAGACATAAATGGAAGGATACTTTTTCCATCTGTTATTGTGAGTATAGAAGCTTCCACTCCCTCTAAAAACTCTTCAATAACTACATTTTTCCCTGCTCCTTTAAATATGTCTTTAACCATAAAATCCTCTATTGTAAGCTGGGCTTCTTTATAATTTTTACATATGGACACGCCTTTTCCAGCTGCCAATCCATCTGCCTTTATAACCACAGGATATTCACATTCTTTAATGTATTTTAAAGCCTCATCCTTATCATTGAATACGCCGTATTTTGCAGTCTTAATCCCATATTTTTTCATAAAATCCTTGGAATAAATTTTACTTCCTTCAAGCATGGCAGCCTTTGATGTAGGTCCAAATATATTCAATCCTTTGCTTCTAAATTTGTCTACTATACCTTCTATAAGCGGATTTTCAGGCCCTACTACAGTTAAATCTATTTTTGACTCTACTGCAAAATTTACAAGTTCCTCTATATCTATTATATCTATGTTGGTACATTTATCTTCTGCGTAGGTTCCGCCATTTCCAGGAGCACAAAATATTTTATCTACTTTGGGACTTTGTGCTATCTTCCAGGAAATAGCATGTTCCCTTCCTCCTGAACCAATTACGAGTACTTTCACTATATACACCCCTTTTCAATTCACAATTCATAGTTCACGGTTTGTGATTTAGTGTTTAAAATGTCTTACTCCTGTGAATATCATTGATATTCCATTTTTATTGCATTCTTCTATGGAATCTTTATCTCTTACGGAACCCCCTGGCTGAATTATTGCCTTTATGCCGTATTTTGCAGCTTCACAAACTACATCATTAAATGGGAAGAATGCATCAGATGCAAGTACTACTCCGTCTCCTGCTCTGTCCAGTGCATGACAAGTAGGCCATATTCTGTTTACCTGGCCCCCACCAATACCCTTAGCCATAAAATCCTTAACTACCACAATGGCATTTGACTTCACATATTTGCATACTTTCATTCCAAATATTAAATTATCTATTTCCTCTTTGGAAGGTTCCTTATCAGTAACTACCTTCATATCTTCTACCAGTTTATCATCTGCAGACTGCACAAGTATTCCGCCGTCCACTTTAGCTATTTCCATACTATTAGTTGGTTTTACAATGCATTTAATTATTCTCAAGTTTTTCTTTTTCATCAATATCTTAAGAGCTTCCTCATCAAAATCCGGTGCAATAACTATTTCAACAAAAATTTTACATATTTCCTCTGCAGTTTTTACATCCAGCTTTCTATTTACTGCTATAATCCCTCCAAAAATCGAAGTAGAGTCACATTCATAGGTTTTGATATAAGCCTCATGGAGATCCTTTCCAAGGGCCACACCACAAGGAGTATTATGTTTAACCGCTACGCAGCATATTTCTTCAAATTCATTTACTACCTTCCAGGCTATATCCATGTCTTTTATATTGTTATAGGAAAGCTGTTTTCCATTTAACTGGGTAAAATCCTTCATAGGGGCAGTTCCTGCTGTAGCAGTATAGTAAGCTGCACTCTGGTGTGGATTTTCTCCATATCTTAAGTTATCCATCTTTTTATAAGAAATACTTAAATATTCAGGATAATCTTCTTCCAATAGAAAATTGCTTATAGCTCCATCATAAGCAGACATCAAATTAAATACCTTACCTGCCAGTTTTTTTCTAAAGTCGTAAGGTACATCTCCCTTTGAGTCTATTTGTTCAATTAGCTTTGAATAGTCATTTACATCTGTAACCACTATTACGTCTTTAAAATTCTTGGCTGCAGCCCTTATCATAGTGGGACCGCCTATATCTATAAATTCTACCTTGTCTTCAAAAGTAATATCCTCATCTACCTTTTCAAAGAAGGGATACAAGTTTACTACTACCATATCTATAGGAAGAATATTCTTTTTAGCTATGGTATCCATGTGTTCTTTATTATCCCTTTTAGCCAGTATACCTGAATGTATAATCGGGTGGAGAGTTTTTACCCTTCCATCTAATATTTCATCAAAACCTGTAATTTTTGATACTTCTGTAACCTCTATATTATTTTGTTCCAGATACCTATAAGTACCTCCAGTGGATATTAATTCCACTCCTTTACTTCTTAAAAATTGTGCCAACTCCAATAAGCCATCTTTATTATAAACACTTATCAATGCACGATTTATCATATCCAAGCCTCCAATTATTCTCTATAAAATTTTTACTCTTTTTCCTTCCACCAAAACCCTGTTTTCAGAAATCATCTTAATTACTTCCGGGAGAGCTTTATGCTCTTCCTTTAATACCCTCTGTTGAAGTTCCTCTGGAGTATCTTCAAAATATACAGGTACTGCCCTTTGAAATATTATAGGTCCGCTGTCTGTATCTTCATCCACAAAATGCACAGTACACCCTGATATTTTAACTCCATGTTCCAATACTCTTTCATGAACTTTTATACCATACATACCCTCTCCACAAAAGGAAGGTATGAGAGATGGGTGTATATTAATGATTTTATTTTCAAATTGTGAAATTAAATCTCCTTTTAATATAGAGAGCCATCCTGCACATACTATTAATTGAACCCTGTTATGTAAAAGTTTTAATATTTCATCGGAAATATTGGACTTGTAAATTTTCCTATCCAGTACTTTATATTCAATGTTATTTTTTTTAGCCCTTTCTATGGCATATACTCCCGGCCTGTCACTTATTAAAATATCTACAATACAATTTTTTAAATATCCACTATGGACAGCATCTATTATGGATTGAAAATCAGTGCCTCCCCCGGAAGCTAAAACTGCTATTTTAAACATACCCTTTTTTCCCTTCTTTTCACCTGTCCAATGATATAAGCCTTTTCTCCCATATTATTTAATTCTTTTACTATATTTTCTCCATCTTTACTATCTACACAAAGTACAAAACCTATACCCATATTATAAGTATTATACATATGTTCTTCATCTACCCCTAAATCCATTATATATTTAAATATTTCAGGTACTTCAAAACTTTTTTTATCTATAACCGCTGTAAAATCATCTTTAAACATTCTAGGTATATTTTCATAAAAACCGCCCCCTGTTATGTGAGCCATAGCTTTTATATTAAATTTCTCCAAAAGTTTCAAAACCGGTTTTACATATATTTTTGTAGGAGTTAAAAGTACTTCACCCACAGCCTTTCCAAAGAAGTCAGTCTGAAAATTATCTACAAGTTTTCTAACTAAAGAATATCCATTGCTATGTACTCCACTTGAGCCTATTCCAACAAGTACATCTCCTTCTTTCACAGTACTGCCATTTATTATATTTTCTTTTTCCACCACTCCCACAGCAAATCCTGCCATGTCATATTCTCCTTTGGAATAAAATCCAGGCATCTCAGCAGTTTCTCCTCCAATTAATGCACAACCTGCATCCATACATCCTTTTGATATTCCCTTAACCAGCTCCGCCGCAACTTCCGCTTCTAAATTGGAGCAAGCTAAATAGTCAAGAAAAAACAGAGGCTTTGCACCATGACATAAAATATCATTTACACACATGGCAACGCAATCTATTCCTACAGTATCATATATTTTCATTTCAAAAGCTATTTTAAGCTTTGTTCCAACTCCATCTGTACCAGATACAAGTACCGGATTTTTATACTTTCCCATTTCAAACATACCTGCAAAACTTCCAAGTCCATTTAAAACTCCCGGAATAAAAGTCTGTGCAGAATATTCCTTCATAAGTTTTACAGACTTATATCCCTCTTCAATATTTACACCAGAATCCTTATATGTTACCATAGTATACCTTCCTTTACTCTAAATAATTTTTATCTTTTTCCATCGGAGCAGATATAGGGTATCTTCCACTAAAGCATCCCATACAATATCCCTTTTCTTCATCATCACCATACTCAAGAGACTCTAATATTCCATCCATGCTTATATATCCCAAACTATCTGCTCCTATTGCTTCTCTTATTTCTTCCAGCTCTGCATTAGACCCTATAAGTTCTTTTCTGTAGGGAGTGTCAATACCAAAATAACATGGATATTTAACCACAGGAGAGGAAACTCTAAAATGCACCTCCGTGGCTCCAGCTCTTCTTAATATCTCTACAAGTTTTCTGCTTGTAGTCCCCCTGACTATTGAGTCATCTACAATTACCACTCTTTTGCCTTCCACATTTACTTTAAGGGGATTCAGTTTTACAGCTACTGCTTTGGCTCTCAATTCCTTGGAAGGGGAAATAAAAGTTCTGCCTACATATTTATTTTTTATAAAGCCTATGCTGTAGGGTATTCCTGATTCTTCTGAATATCCTATAGCAGCTGGTATACCAGAGTCAGGAACTCCGATTACCACATCTGCTTCTACTGGATTTTCCCTGTAAAGTATTCTTCCAGCTTTCAATCTTGAAGTATATACATTTATTCCATCTATAGTACTATCCGGTCTTGCAAAATATATATATTCAAAAGAACAGGTTTCACATTTTGTCTTCTCTGCAAAATTTATAGATTTAATTCCTTCTTTATTTATTACCACAATTTCTCCCGGCTCTACATCTCTTATAAGATTAGCACCTATGGAATCCAGGGCACAGCTTTCAGAACAAAGTATATAGTCTCCATTCAATTCTCCCATACAAAGAGGTCTTATTCCATTTGGATCTCTTACCCCTATAAGCTCATTTTCTGTTAAAATTACAATGGCATAGGAACCTTTAACCGCCTGTACTGCATCTACTACAGCTTTTCCTATATCTTTTTTTGATCCCCTTGCAATAAGGCTTAAAATAATTTCTGTGTCTATAGATGTTTGAAAGATATATCCTGCTTCTTCTAAAAGATCCCTTATGATATCCGCATTTACTAAATTTCCATTGTGGGCTATAGCAATAGAACCCAATTTATACTGTGCTATAAGAGGTTGTGCATTATTCAAACTACTAGCTCCTGCAGTAGAATATCTAACGTGTCCTATTGCACTACTACCCTTTAGTCCATTTAACAATTCCCTGTGAAATACATCTGAAACCAATCCCATTTCCTTATGATACTTTAATTCCTTGCCATCTGAAACTACAATTCCCGCACTTTCCTGTCCTCTATGTTGAAGGGCATAAAGACCATAATAAGTCAAAGATGCTACGTCTATATTGCTTTTAGAAAACACTCCAAATACTCCACATTCATCTTTAAATTTATCTTCTTCCAAGTCAATGCAGGAACATTCATTAAATTGCTCATTTAAACCACTCATTAAAGTTTCTCTCCTTTTTACCATAAATAGTAGAATGAAATTAGTTGTCACTTATCCTTCTTAGTATTTCCTCATAGGCTTCCTTTACATTTCCCATATCACGTCTGAATCTATCCTTATCTAATTTCTCATTAGTTGCTGCATCCCATAATCTGCAGGTATCTGGAGATATCTCATCTGCAAGTACTATTTTGTCTTTAAATTTTCCAAACTCCAGTTTAAAATCTATAAGTTTTATACCTAGTTTTTTGAAAAACAACTCAAGTATGTCATTTATAGAAGCCGTCATGTCATATATGATTTTAAGTTCATCCCAAGTGGCAATTCCCATTGCAACTGCATGATAATCATTTATAATAGGATCTCCCAGACTGTCATCTTTATAGCATAATTCAAATACAGTAGTTTTTAGAGACTTTCCCTCTTCTATGCCCAATCTTTTCGCCATACTTCCTGCTGCCACATTTCTAACTATCACCTCCAAAGGTATTATATCTACTTTTTTGCAAAGTTGCTCCCTATCATTTAATTTTTTCTCAAAATGAGTTGGTATATTATTATTTTCCAGAAGCTCAAATAAACTAGAAGTAATATTATTGTTAAGTATTCCTTTATCAGAAATCTGTCCCTTTTTTTCACCATTGAAAGCTGTAGCATCATCTTTATAATAGATTATAACCTTATCCTTATCATCTGTTTCATATACTTTTTTTGCCTTTCCCTGATAAATCATTTCTCCTTTTTTCATCTTTATAATTCAACCCCTTCTCCATTTTCAATTATAAATTTCTCTTTCATATTTTTTCTATACTGAACTAATTTTTCCCTAATCTCAGGATATTTAAGCGCTAAAATTTGTACCGCCAGCATGCCTCCATTATAACTGTTGTTTATTCCAACAGTGGCTACAGGTATGGATTTTGGCATCTGAACTATAGAAAAAAGAGAATCAAGTCCAGAAAGTGCAGCATTTAGCGGAACTCCTATAACAGGAATAATAGTTTTAGATGCTATAACTCCCGGAAGGTGAGCTGCAAGTCCAGCACCTGCAATAATACACTCACAGTTTTCCTTTTCCAATTTTTCTATAGTATGTAAAAGTTCTTCAGGTACCCTGTGTGCTGATAAAATAAAAGCCTCATACTCAATGTCAAATTCTTTTAAAGCTTTAGCGGCACCTTTCATTTTTTCTATATCAGATTTACTGCCAAATATAATTGCAACCTTCATCTGAACCTCCTTGAAATTTTATAGGTCTAAAAATATATCAAATAAAAACAAATGTATGCTTCATTTGATATTTATTTTTCCATATATAAACCTAAAATATTTTATAAATATAAAAAAGATTTCATAAAATCAAATCTTTGAATCTATATGAAACCTTAAAATCGACAAACTAATTTAAAACCTAATAAAAAACATCAAGCTTTAAAGGAATTCATCCATAGACGGGAAATTTAAGGCTTCCTGTAGAAACTCCCAAACCAGATTATTAGGATTATATGGATACTTTATTTGTTTATGATATAATTATATTAACATATGAAATTATATAGTTCAATATATTAGACTCAATTTTCAATTCAATATTCGTGTATTTTGAATTTACAATACATTTCATAACAGTAATGTTCATACCATTCCGAACGTTATTGCAATAATATTAAAATTTTTATTACAAGGAGGAAGATTATTTTAAATGAAATTAGTATGTTTAGGAGATAGTTTAACTTCTGGATACGGTGTTTTTAAAGAAGATTGTTGGGTGTCTCTTGTAAGAGATTCATTAAAAATTGAAGTTTTGAACAAAGGAATAAATGGAGATACTATGCCCGGAATGTTATCCCGTTCCTATAGAGATGTAGTTAAAAATCATCCAACCCACGTAATCATACTGGGAGGTTCTAATGATCTTATGACTGGCAGAAGTATAAAGCTTGTAACAGATAACTTAACTGAAATAATAAAGGAATCTCTAAATGAAAATATACTCCCGATTATAGTCACAGAACCTATTATAGACAAAACACTGGCTGAAAGAAAATGGGATGGTTCTGTAGATTATGATAGAGTAAATGGCTCACTGGAGCATTATAGAAATTGGATATTGGATTTTTGCACCAAAAATAATATTCCCTACATAGATCTTCATAATTGCTTTCTGGAAAAATTGAAAACAGCAGATAATACTTCTCTATTTATAGATGGTATACACCCTACAAAAACAGGCCATAAATTAATAGCAGAGTGTATACTGAATTTTTTCAAAACTTTGCAAAATCTATGAACATTTTGGTATTAGCCTACCTTTATTGAATTATAAACAGCAAAGTGATATACTTAAGTTGAAATATAAGTTATATAATATCAAAAATCATAATATGTGTTTTACTAAATACTTATATTATAGAGGAGGATTTATCAAAATGAACACCACTTACTGTGTTCCCATCATACCTGAAGCGATAAAAAAACAGGTAACAGATTTAATATCCAAATCTGGAATACCAGCAGAAGATTTTATAAAAGGACTAGCTGATTACTATAATGTAAAAAATTCAAAGGCAGATTCAATAGTTCTGGATTATTCAAATTACTGGAATAGCTTTGTAGATTAATACAAATTAAAATTCATACCTTATAGCCAAGCTATAAGGTATATTTTTATTATATCAATATATCCCAGAAAGTTTATAAAAATAATATTTCCAAAGAGCAGGTATTTCCCTGATATACCCTGTAATCTCCCTACTCTTGTATAAGTAAACAAATACCCCGGAATAGCTTCCATCTATTCCTTGACTTTCAGCCATTAAGGATGCTCTTCTTAAATGATATTCATTGGAAACTATTACTGCACTTTTAAAAGCTTTTTCCTCCATTACTTTCTTGGAGTTTGACAAATTTTCCATAGTAGACATAGATTTATCTTCCATTATTATCTTTGATGAATCCACTCCCTTATACACCAGATAATTCTTCATGGCCTTCGCCTCTGATATATTTTCTCCGGGACCTTTTCCACCAGAAACAACAATATATTTTCCATAACCTTTTCTGTAGAGTTCAAGACCTTCATTTAATCTCCATAAAAGAAAAGGGCTTGGAGTACTCCCATAAACCTTACAGCCTAAAACAATTATGCAATCCGACTTTTCAGGTTTTGCATTTTTCCCAAAATAAATTATATTAACTTCTGTTATTAAAGCGCCTAAAAATACAATGATTATAAAATACAACATAAACCTAATACCTTTTTTCATAGAAAAACACCTAAAATTATCCTTTCTAAAATATCATAAATTATTAAGGCTATAATTTCAATCCACTATAAGTTGGCATTTATTAATAAATAGTAAAAACAGCCTGTTGAAAACTGGTAAATTTTCAACAGGCTGTGTAGTCATCTAGAATTTAAAAATTTAAATATATAATAAGTTCAAATAAATTTAATATAAATTTTATGCCAGCATTGCAAATCTGAATATAAACAATACTGCAAGTATATATATTATAGGATGGACTTCCTTGTATTTTCCTGTAGCAATCTTAACTATTGGATAAAATATTACTGCAGCAGCTATACCATTTGCTATGCTATAACTAAACGGCATGAATGCTATAGCAAAGAAAGCTGGAAGTGCTTCTGAAAAATCATTAAAATCTATTTTAGTAACCGCTCCCATCATAAGTACCCCTACAATTATAAGTGCTGGAGCTGTGGCTTGTGTTGGAACTATTCCAACCACTCCAGAGAAAAACAATGCAAGTATAAATAGTATTCCTACTGTAGCAGATGTAAGTCCAGTTCTTCCCCCTGTGGACACCCCTGATGTAGATTCCACATATGTAACAACAGTGCTAGTTCCAAGTACTGAGCCTACAGTAGTTGCTACAGAGTCTGAAAGAAGAGCTTTATTCATATTCTTAAATTTTCCTGACTCATCAACCATACCTGCCTTTTCCGCTGTTCCCACCAAAGTTCCTATAGTGTCAAATAAATCAACTAAAGTAAAGGTAATAATTACTGTAAGCACACTGGTAATTGCTCCTATTACTCCCGCTTCCATACTAAAAAGGCCTTTAAAATCAAAAGCCAAAAATGTAGGTGCCAGAGAAGGTGGTGCACTTATTAACTTTATTCCTGCAAGTTTTGTTACTCCAAAAGGTATTCCAATTATTGTAGTTAAAATTATTCCAATTAATATGGATCCTTTGATATTTCTCGCCATAAGCACAGCTGTAATTAAAACTCCTATAATAGCCAACAGTACTCCCGGGCTGGTTAATTTTCCAAAAGCTACTAGTGTAGAAGGATCTGATATTATAATACCTGAATTCTTAAGCCCTATTAATGCTATAAAAAGTCCTATACCACCTGATATGGCAAATTTTAGATTTTTAGGAATTGCATCAATAATTTTTTCCCTTATAGAAGTTACTGTAATTATTATAAAAATTACTCCAGAAATAAACACTGCTGCCAATGCTTGCTGCCATGTGTATCCCATACCTAAACAAACACTATAGGTAAAAAATGCATTTAACCCCATCCCTGGAGCCTGTGCAAAAGGAAGATTTGCATAGAGAGCCATAATAAGGGTTCCAACAGCTGCGGCTATACAAGTAGCTGCAAATATAGATGCCACTAGAGGATCATTTCCTACAGATAATCCAGCTTTTACAGCTGCATCTCCCATAAGCCCTTGAGAATTCATCCCCGATTGCATAAGTATGTTAGGATTTACAAAAATTATGTAGGCCATAGTTATAAATGTGGTAATTCCTGCTATAATTTCTGTCTTTACACTGGTGTTATTTTCCGTTAATTTAAAAAATGAGTCCAGCTTGTTTTTTTCAACATTCATATTAATACCTCCAAAAATAAAAAAATTTCTAACATGAATTACGGGCAATCCAAATTAGAAAATAATAAAATATTACTTTCCCGTGATTCACTCATAGTCAAGGATTTTTGGTGCCTTGGTAGATACTCTTGAACCATATTATCAAGATTATACGAATGATTTATCGAAAAATTTAGTAAATTTACGTAATTATCTTATCATTATATATATGATAAGTCAATATTTATGTTTAAAAAAAGTTAACATTATATTCTGATCAGCTTGTCTATCTTCTGGCAATGTATATAATATAAAGTATTACAATTACTATTAAAAAAGGAAGAGAAAATACTATTTTAAAAGCTATACCAATTAAGGCTACAAATAAAGCTATAGCAACTACTACTCCCACAACTGGAAGCATTATAACTCCTATTATCGATAACAAAAGACATAAAGTTAATATTATCATTACAATACCAATTAAAGTAATCATTTATCATTCCCTCCTTTCTTTAATCCTATCATATTTTCTATATCTTTCAATATTATACTTCTATAATTATAATCAATATTATATAATGAAAATATTGCTTTATCCAATTCTCTTTCAACCATGATGTTTTCCCCTTTTTGTTTCACCAATTTATTTGCCAAAGTTTCTATATTTTTTATATATGTCATGTTAGAATTATTTACAGGTATTCTATCCAAGCTAAATTTTTTAATCTGTGGAGTAGAATTAGCATTGGTTATTAGAAAATTCAAATAATACCATTGGATTAATTTTGAGTTCAATAGCCCTAATACATAATAATGAGAAAACTTTTTATCAGTGCATATTATGCCATACAGTGACTGTTCTATTATTCTGCCTTCTGTATCTAATGCGGCTATTAAACGTTTTCCAGTTTTCCTTATAACTATCTTATTTTTACTTGTAAGTTTTTTTATGTCATTGGTTCCGCCCTTTACATTACAGGGGTTGAAATCATAATAATAATTATTCAGTACTTGAAATCTCTTTATATTCTCCCCTTTCAATATCTCAGCTTGTTTTATATCCGTTCTAACAGAAGCAATTTTTTCTTTATATCCTATAAAACCTGTAAAAGTCTTACATACCTTCCCCAGCATCACACTATCTTTGTCAATGAGTTTTTTTATATCCAGTCCCTTAATGTTGTGACAATAAGAAAGTTCATAATTTAAATTTTTTATATACTCATTTTGTTCTATAACATATGCAAATTTTTTATACACATCTACCCTTATCTTATTATATCTGTCATACTTATTTTCAGCTATTATAATCATAGTATCTGTATTTATCTCTGGAAATTTTATTTCAAATACAATATTTATTATATTACATTTTTCAAGAAGTTTCTTTCTAAAATCTTTATATTGAAGATTACTTGCTAATCTATCTGGAATTATGAGTCCAAATCTTCCCCCCGCTTTTAGAATTTCCATAGATCTTTTTATAAAATATTCATACAAATTGGGCAAATATGTATTACCTTTGTAATTTCTACTATAATATTCCTTTAAGTTTTCCCCTATATCCTTCTTATGCTTTCTACTTAAAGAAACCCAGGGAGGATTCCCAATTACATAGTCGTATCTTTGTTTCCAAAAGTTAGATATATATAAAATTCCATCCTTATCCTGCTCCTTCTCCCATCTTATAAGACTGTTACAGCATATAATATTATTTTTAAAATTAAAATTAACTCCACTTTTTTTACGCAAGTTTATTTTTGCAAATTCTAAAGCTTTATGGTCTATGTCTGCTCCATATATACATTCTTTAAGTATATGATAACTCAAGTTAGAATATTGCCAGTATTCTAACCCACATATATTTTTAAATCCATTTTCAGTTTCAATAATATACCTTTCATCTTTATAATCCATACGTATACTTTCTAAATTTTCACTGAATTTTTTCATCAGAATATGATATGCCTCCAACAAAAAGTAACCACTTCCACAGGAAGGATCCAGTATTTTAACAAAAGGATTTAATCTTACATTCAGATTTGACAGAGTATTTTCTACTATATATTCTACTATAAAATAAGGGGTATAAAAACTTCCCCTTTCTTTCCTTTCAGATCTGTTCATTGACTTTTCATAATCCTTGCCAAGTATAGTGGAGTCATAACACTTCTCCATAAAATCCTACTTCTCCTCTTCTTAAAAATTTAAAAACACTTATACCTCTCCCAAGGATATATTATTACCAGATGAATCCATTTTATCCCCAGAATTCAATTTTTTAATTTGAGTCATTAAAAATGCTGCCGTTAATATGGATGCCACTCCATCAGATACTGGTGCCGCCATCCATACTCCGGTGAGTCCAAAAAACCGGGGTAATAAAAAAAGCATCGGAATAAGTACTATTACCTGCCTTGAAAGTGCCAAAAACATAGAAATCTTTGCTTTTGCTATGGCTTGAAAAAAATTAGAACTTACAACTTGAAACCCCACTATAGGAAACAATAACATATATATCTTCATCCCATTTACTGTTATAGCCATCAAATTGGCATCTGACTTATTAAAAAATCCTACCAAAACATTTGGGAAAATATGAGCACACAGTGCTCCCATAGTGGATATTACAGTGGCCGCTATAATTGCCAGTTTCAATGCCTTTTTTACACGGATGTATAATTCAGCTCCATAATTAAAGCCAATTACTGGTTGAGCCCCCTGATTAATTCCAAATATAGGCATAAGGGTTACCGTAACTATTCCATTTATTATTCCCATAGCTCCTATAGCCAAATCTCCTCCGTATATTCCAAGACTTCTGTTTAATACTATATTTACAACACTGGCTGCAAGCTGCATGGCAAAAGGAGACATACCTATGGAAAATATACTTGTAACTGTTTCTAATTTCAGTATCAAATTTTCTTTTCTTATCTTGAGCAAACTATTTCCTCTTAAAAAATAATACAGAACCCATATCATATTTATACATTGGGCGGTAACGGTAGCAAAAGCGGCTCCCTTTATGCCAAAATGAAATATATATATAAATAAAAAGTCCAGTATTATATTTGTTATTCCCCCTATAAGCATTGTGGTCATAGCTTTTTTAGGATTACCTTCTGATCTTATTACATTATTAAGTCCAAATCCTATTATTTGAAATATAGAACCCCAAAGTATTATAGTAATAAATTCTCTGGCATAACCTATGGTATTATTACTTCCACCAAAGGCTCTAAGCATAGGATTTACCAATATAACACCTGCTATAGTCACCATAATAGACACTATAATAAGAAGCACTAACGCATTGCCTAATATGTGTTCTGCTCCCTGCTTATCATTTTGGCCAAGTTTTATGGATATTCTGGCAGCAGCTCCTATACCTACCAACATTCCAAAAGCCATTACTATAATTGCTATAGGAAATGTAAGACTCACTCCAGATATGGCCATAGCTCCTACAACTCTTCCTATAAACATTCTATCTACTACAATATATAATGAGTTCACTAACATGCCAACTATAGCTGGTATAGAAAATTCAAGCAGCAATTTGCTTATTTTTTCACTTCCTAATTTAATAGAACGTTCCAAAATAAAAAGCACCTCCTTCATACATTTAAGTGTAATACCTTTCTGTTTTATTGTAAAACAAATTCTATATATTAAACTCATAATTATCATTTTCAAATAATTGTAACACATATTCAATAAAATTGTCATAACTCTTTAACAGTTCTGCCATACAACTGTAACAAACTGCATTTATTATATAATAATAAAATGGTTATATTAATTTAAGGGAGGGATCCTTGTATGGATAACTTTAATAAAGATGAAAATACTTCAAAGGCACTAGTAAAGTATGATTTTACAGATAAATCCAAAAAAACTTCCAGATTCAAAAAACTTTTGTCCTATATAGCAGTGGGACTGATTTCCAGCCTTATAGGAGGAAGTGTGTCAGTAGCAGCATTTTTATATTTAATACCCTCTGCAACTTTTTTTAAAAATACTCCCCTTTATGAGAGCATTAATTCAAATACCAATACATCTACCACCTCACAGACCAAGGCATCTACCATATCCACTACCAGCACAGGTAGCCTTACAGTGGCTGAAATAGCCAAAAAGGTAAGCCCTGCAGTAGTTGGGGTATCCATTAAAACTGTCTCTCAAAACAACACATTTGGATTTTCAAATGGAAACACCCAAGAAGATGACGGCATGGGATCTGGAATAATAATAAGTTCTGATGGATATATACTTACAAATTACCATGTAGTGCAAAGTGCCCAAAGCATAACAGTAATATTAAGTACAAATAAAGAAGTTCCTGCTAAAGTTATAAATTATGATGCAGATCAGGACTTAGCTGTAATAAAGGTAACTCAATCTGCCACCATGCCTGCTGTAGCAGAACTTGGGGATTCAGATAAAATTCAAGTAGGCGATTCCGTAGTGGCCATTGGAAATCCTCTAGGTAAAGAACTTATGGGTTCTGTAACAAGTGGTATCATAAGTGCTACAAAACGGGAAATAAACACTGGAAATACTACTCAGACATTTTTGCAGACAGATGCAGCTATAAATGCCGGAAATAGTGGAGGAGCTCTTGTGAATTCACTTGGACAGGTAATAGGTATAAATTCCGCTAAAATAGGCGGAAACGGTGTAGAAGGCATAGGTTTTGCCATTCCTATAAATACGGTAAAATCCAAGTTAACTGGACTTTTGAAACCTGCGCTAAAAATTGGAATTGCAGGAAGGGATATAGACTCAACTTTGTCTCAGCAATACAATCTTCCAGAAGGAGTATATGTAGCTGAGGTAGAAGAATTCAGTGCCGCTGAAAAAGCAGGGCTAAAAGCAGGAGATATAATACAAAAATTTGATGGTAAATCTGTTAAATCCATAAGCGAAATAAATACCATAAAAGCTACTCATGAATCTGGAGACACTATTTCTGTAGTAGTTTATAGAAATGGCTCTACTAAAAAGCTGGATTTAAAATTATCAGAATAGGAAAGGGCTGCCAGGCAGCCCTTAATTTAATCAACTTTATTTCCTCTGCTTCTAAAGTATATAAAAAAACTTATACTCAATAAAATTCCTATTAAACTAACCATCTGTGCTATTCTAATATGCCCAAGCATTAAACTGTCCGTTCTCAGTCCCTCTATAAAAAATCTTCCCAGTGAATACAATCCAATATAAGTACATATTACAGCTCCTTTTTTATGCTTTTTCCTAAAAATATAAACTAAAATAATACATACTATTAAATCCCAAAGGGATTCATATAAAAATGTAGGATTATAATAATCACCATTTATGTACATTCCCTTTTGTATAAACAGAGGAAAATTACTAATAAATTCATAACTTACCACTCCTCCATGAGCTTCCCCGTTAAAAAAATTCCCCCATCTTCCTATGGCCTGACCAATAATTATGGAAGGTGCAGCAAAATCCCACAATTTTATAAAATCCATCTTTTTATATCTAGAAACTATATAAGCCGCCGCCAGTCCAAATATAACTCCTCCATGAATAGCAAGTCCTCCCTGCCTTATATTGAATATATCCAGAGGGGTGTCCCTATAATCTTGAAACTGAAAGATGACATAATAAATTCTAGCTCCTATAATAGCTATAGGGAAAGATATCAAGAACACATCTATTATACTGTCAAAATTATATCCTTTATACCTGCAATTTAAATTAGCTAAAATGAGAGCCACTAAGACCCCCAAGGCTATCATTATCCCATACCATCTTATTTGAAAACCACCAACAGAAAAAGCTATTGGATTCATAAGTATTACAACCTTTCTTTATCAACTAAAGTCATTTCAATTAACTGGCACTTCCATTACACTAGTATATACATTTTAAATAATATTATTTTTAAACACTTATAATTTTCCCTGCAGCTAGTAAAAGCACTATGACGCCTATAAATATTCTATATATAGCAAAAACCCTCATAGGTTTTCTTTTTAAAAAACTCATAAATTTTTCCACTACTACCAAGGCTACTAAAAATGAAACTATAAACCCCACAGACAGACCTATAACCTGCATTATACTCATATCTATTTTTACTTTCAAAAGGGACCATCCAGATGCGGCTACCATGGTTGGTATGGCTAGGAAAAAAGAAAACTCTGCTGCAGCCACATTGGTAAGCCCGCTTATCCATCCTCCCATTATTGTAGAAGCACTTCTTGACATTCCAGGCCATAGGGCAAGACATTGAAAACATCCTATTTTAAAAGCCTGTACTATATTTACGTCTTCAATACTCCTGGTACTGTTTCCTCTTCTGTATTTATTTTCCATATATATCATAAGTATTCCTCCAACTACCAGTGCAGAGGCTACTGTAATTGGATTAAATAGTTTTGCTTCAATAAAATCATTAAGTTTGAACCCCACAATAGCAGAAGGTAAAAATGCAACCAAAATAGTTACCCAAAGTTTAAACCCCCATTTACCCGGCTTGATATTTTTAAGAGAATTGAATATTTTATCCCAGTAAAGAACCACTATAGCAAGTATAGCTCCCAGCTGAATTACAATTTCAAACATGTTTATATAAACTTTATCATAAGTTGGTGCTTTAAAGTTTATCAAATTCCCCACTATTATCATGTGCCCTGTAGAAGATACTGGCAAAAACTCCGTTATTCCCTCTACCACCCCAATAATAGCAGCTTTAATAATAAAGATTAATTCCATTATTTCCACTCACTCTCTATGTTTTTAATTTTTACAACAACTACTATTATACTATCATTATAAGCCTGCCCACAACCACTATATTATTAATAAATTGTTACACAAAAAAACTGTTTTCTATAATAATAAAGAAAACAGTTTTTTAAGACTATCTATAAACTTCTCAATCACTTTATATGCAAGTAAACCGTCTAACTTCAGGTCCTGCTTTAACTATATCCTCTGAAACACTTCCAAACTTTTTAAAATTCTCATTGAATTTTAAAGCTAGTTCTTTTGCCGCTGCATCATAAGCCTCTTTATCTGTCCAAGTGTTTTTAGGATCCAGCATTTCCTTTGGAACTCCAGGGCACTCCTTAGGCATCATTATTTTAAATACAGGATGTTCTACAAATTCTATATTTTTAAACTTGCCATTTAAAGCTTCCCTAATCATAGCTCTTGTATAAGGAAGGTTTATCCTATCCCCTTTTCCATATCCTCCACTTAGCCATCCTGTGTTTACCAGATATACTTCTGTATTATGTTTGTCTATTTTTTCTCCTAATAATTTAGCATATACTGCAGGATTCATAAGCATAAATGGTTCTCCAAAACAAGATGAAAAGGTTGCTTCTGGATCAACTATACCTCTCTCTGTACCAGATACTTTACTTGTATATCCCGACATGAAATGATACATGGCAGCTTCCTTTGAAAGCTTTGATATAGGAGGCATTACACCAAAAGCATCCGCAGTTAAAAATATAATGGTTTCAGGATTTCCTCCAACTCCGCTTTTTTCTATATTATCTATATAATCAATAGGATACGCTCCTCTTGTATTTTCTGTATATCTTGCATCATTATAATCAGGTACTCCATATTCATCTGTAACTACATTTTCAAGTACAGTACCAAATCTTATGGCATTATATATTTCATGCTCCTTTTCTTTATCCAACCTTATGGTTTTTGCATAGCAACCCCCTTCAAAATTGAATACACCTTTGTCGCACCATCCATGTTCATCATCTCCAATTAACTTTCTCTCCGCATCCGCTGACAAAGTAGTCTTTCCCGTTCCTGAAAGTCCAAAGAAGAGAGATGTCTTGCCGTCTTTTCCTATATTTGCAGAACAATGCATTGGAAGAACTCCTTTTTCAGGCAGTAAAAAATTCATTACAGAAAATAAGGATTTTTTTATCTCTCCAAGATACTGGGTTCCTCCTATCAGTATAATTTTCTTGTCAAAATTTATTAATACGAAAGCTTCTGAATTTAAGCCATCTGCTTTTCCCTGGGACTTAAGACCTGGTACTGCTATCAGATTAAATCCAGGTACAAAAGATTGTAAATCTTCCTTTTCCGGTCTTCTAAATAACTGATTGGCAAATAAAGCTTCATAGGCTTTTTCACATATGACCCTTATAGGAAGAGTATATTCTTTTAAGGCTCCTACAAATCCATCAAATACAAATATATCTTTATTTTTTAAATAGTTTAAAGCTTTATCATACATTCTATCAAAAATTTCTTCCTCTATAGATAAATTTACACTTCCCCAGTTTATTTTATCCTTTATACTGTCCTGATTAACTATAAACCTATCCTTAGGGGATCTGCCTGTATACTTTCCTGTATTAATTATTAAAGCCCCCTTATTAGATAGGCATCCTTCTTCTCTTTCAATAGCTAGCTGTACTAATTTAGCAGGTGATAAATTTTTATACACATTTTTATATCCTTTAATATTTAAATACGATAAGTCCATACTCATACTACTTCCCCCTAATATTTTATATTATATATATTACACCATTTATAGAAAAATGCAACACAAAAGATTATTTTATTTTCATTATGCATCATTTTTATCACTATCCTTGCATTAATATAATATATATTTAAAAAAGCTCCTTATATAAGCTATACTTTTTATCTATGTGCTATATTATTTATGCAACTTCAATTTTAAAATCCTTCACTGTTATTTCTTTAAATTTTAATGAATTAAATTCTAGCAGATATATTTTCTATAAATTATTTTTCATAATGTTCCCTGGCAATATATAGTTTTTTATATTTATACTTATAATTTAAATATTTATACAAAATTACATAACTATATGATAATAATATTTTAATATAATTTTATGACATTTAAAATCCTATTAAAATATGAGAATTATATAGATAACTTTTACTTTTTTGATGTAAAAGTTCTTATATTGTATTATAATATTTAAGAGTTATCTTAAAGCTTATATGACTTACTATGATTAATGTGTCTGAACAAAGGGTGGTGTACAAGATTAATATAAATTCTTTTTTTAGTATTATTATTTGCAAACTTGTAATAAAATTATCAAAAATTTTATTTAAAGGAGGAAGTAATTTCCCTGGAAAAGTTGCATTGAAATTAGATAAAAACATTTTAAAAACTGTATGTAATGACTATAAAATTATAATTATAACTGGTACAAACGGTAAAACTACAACTACAAGCATGATATACAACATACTAAAAGATGCAAAAAAATGTGTAATTACAAATAGTACCGGAGCTAACATGCTTACGGGAATAGTATCTTGCTTTATAGAAAATTATTCATTTAAAAAATGCTGCAGTACAAAATATGCAGTAATAGAGTGTGATGAGGCAAATATACCTTTGTTTACACATTATGTAACACCAGAAATTATAACTATTACTAATTTATTTAGAGATCAACTGGACAGATACGGTGAAGTTTACTCTACATTAAATAAAATTATCCAGGGAATTGAAAAAGTTCCTCTTTCAAATTTGGTTTTAAATGGAGATGAATCTCTTCTTGGAGATTTGAATTTACCAAATAGAACCATTTATTATGGATTCAGCTGTTCTCTTACTGAAGATAAAAAAGTATCCCTTAATTCTGATGCCAAGTTCTGCAAAAAATGCAAAAGTCCCTATATGTATAATTTTCTCACATACAACCATTTAGGAGATTATTATTGCCCTAACTGTGGCTATAAGCGTCCTGAACTAGACTATACTTTAGATGAAATAAAAGAACAGACCCCAGAGGGTTCTCTTGTAATTATAAATGAAAAAGAATATTACATAAACCAGCCAGGTACATATAATATGTACAATGCTCTCTGTGCATATTCTGTAGCTATGGTATGTGATATACCTATTTCTAATATATATAACTCCCTCAAAAATCAGAAAAGCAGTTTTGGAAGACATGAAAACATAAGAATAGGGGATAAGCAAGTCAAGATAATTTTAGTAAAAAATCCTGCAGGCTATGATCAGGCCATAAATACTTTAACTCTTGATAATAGGACTTTTAACCTGGTAGTACTTTTAAATGACAATTATGCAGACGGAAGAGATGTTTCCTGGATATGGGATGTCGATTTTGAAAAACTATCCTCTTTAAATATAGATAAGATAATGATTTCCGGTATAAGACCTTATGATATGGCTGTAAGATTAAAAATTGCAGGTTTGCCAAACAAGGACTTTATAATCTCTGAAACCTATGAGTCTCTTACTGAAGAAATAAAAAATTGCAAATTGAACACAGTATATGTGCTGGCTACCTACACTGCCATGATAAACTTCAGAAAATTTCTCAACTTTAAAGGTTATATTAAAAAATTTTGGTAAAAATATTTCAATAAGGAGTTATATAAAATGGATTTGAATATATGTCACCTATACCCCGATTTACTGAATGTATATGGAGATTTAGGAAATATACTTATTTTAAAATACAGAGCCCAAAAAAGAGGTATAAATGTAAACATATTTAACATATCTCTTGGAGATCCCTTTGATGAATCTAAATATGATATAGCTTTTTTCGGAGGTGGTCAAGACTATGAACAGTCCATAGTATCTGAAGATCTGGTAAAAAATAAAAGAGAAGGTATTTTAAATTACATTGAAAATGGAAACGTGTTTTTATCAATTTGCGGAGGATATCAGCTCCTAGGAAAATATTATTCCACTCCTCAAGGTGAAAAACTTTCCGGTCTTAATGTACTGGATATTTATACTGAAAGCGGTGATAAAAGATTTATAGGAAATACTGTAATATATAACCAGCGTTTTAAGGAAACCTATGTAGGCTTTGAGAATCATTCTGGGAGAACTTATATTGGAGACTTAGAACCTCTTGGAAAAGTCATTGTAGGCTATGGAAACAATGGTGAAGATGGTTATGAAGGATGTATATATAAAAATTGTTTTTGTACATATTTTCACGGTTCTCTTCTCTCTAAAAATCCAGAATTAGCAGATAGGTTTATAAGTATAGCCCTAACAAGAAAATATGGTACTGTAACACTGGAACCTTTAGATGATGAATTGGAAATACGTGCTAAAAACTTCATAATAACAAGAGAAACCAGGAGAAAAGTATAATTTCCCCTGGTTTATTTTCCTATGAAGTAACTCAAAGACTCATCTTGAGTTTGTTTATAAGGAATACACATACGCATGGTTCTCTGATTTATCTAACTATTTAATGCTCACTCAAATTAATATTGAAGTCCCCATCATAATCAACTTTTATAGTACATCCATTGTATATTTCTCCATTAATTATCTTTTTTGCTATAGATGTCTCAAGTACACTCTCTATATATCTTTTTAAAGGTCTGGCTCCATAAACAGGATCATATCCTTCCCTAGCCATAACTTCCTTGGCACTTTCTTCTACAATTAAAGAAATACTTCTATCCTTAAGTCTATTTTCTATATTTCTTAAGAATATGTCTATTATAAATTTAATTTCTTCTGTATTAAGTGGCTTAAACATTATTATATCATCCAGTCTATTTAAAAACTCCGGTTTGAATTTTAACTTCATTTCATTCATTACCTTATGCTTTATCTCTTCTTCTATTCCACTTGCCCTTTTATTTTCAAGCAAATAACTGCTACCTATATTGGATGTCATAATTATAATACAGTTTTTAAAATCCACTACTTTACCCTGATTGTCCGTAAGTCTCCCATCATCTAGTATCTGCAAAAACACATTAAATACATCGTCATGTGCCTTTTCAATTTCATCAAACAATATTACACTGTAGGGTTTTCTTCTTACCGCTTCTGTAAGCTGTCCTCCTTCTTCATAACCTACATATCCTGGAGGTGCACCTATGAGTCTTGACACAGAATACTTTTCCATATATTCTGACATATCTATTCTGATTATATTTTCTTCACTATCGAATAATGTTCTTGCCAGAGTTTTTGCAAGTTCCGTTTTGCCTACACCTGTTGGCCCCAGGAATATAAAAGAACCTATTGGCCTTCCAGGATCTTTCATCCCTGCCCTGGCTCTTATGACGGCATTGGATACTGCTATAACTGCTTCTTTTTGTCCTATAACTCTCTTTGAAAGTTCTTCTTCTAACTTAAGAAGTTTTTCCCTTTCTCCTTCTACCAATTTTGAAACAGGTATTCCGGTCCACTTAGATACTATATTTGAAATTTCCTGTTCTGTTACTTCTTCTTTTAGCATGGCATTTTCATTATTTTCTCTTAGCTTCTCTTCTTCTTTTTCTATTTCCTTTTCCAGTTTTGGAACAACTCCATATTTCAATTCTGCCATTTTATTTAAGTCGTACTCTCTTTCTGCCTTTTCAATTTGTCCTTTTACCTCATCTAGTTGTTTTTTTAAATTTCTTACTTGAGATATATTGGATTTTTCCATTTCGTATTTTGAAGTAAGCTCATTATCTTTCTCTTTTAAATTACTCAGTTCCTTTTCCAAATCTTCAAGTCTTTCCCTAGAAGCTTCATCCTTTTCTTTAGATAGAGCCTCCTTTTCAATCTGAAGCTGAAATATCTTTCTTTTCACACTGTCCATAATAGTTGGCATACTATCAATTTCCGTCCTTATCATGGCACAGGACTCATCAATTAAATCTATGGCTTTATCAGGCAAATATCTATCCGTTATATATCTATCCGAAAGTTTAACCGCTGTTATAATAGCAGAATCATGAATTCTTATGCCGTGGTATATTTCAAATTTTTCTTTAAGCCCCCTAAGTATGGAAATAGAGTCTTCAATATTAGGTTCATCTATAACTACAGGTTGGAATCTTCTCTCTAATGCTTTATCCTTTTCTATATACTTTCTATATTCATCAAAAGTAGTGGCACCAATACAGTGCAGTTCTCCTCTGGCAAGCATTGGTTTGATTAGATTTCCAGCATCCATGGAACCTTCTGTTTTTCCGGCTCCAACTATAGTGTGAATCTCATCTATAAACAATATTATCTTCCCCTGGCTTTTCTCAACTTCCTTAAGTACCGCTTTTAGTCTCTCTTCAAACTCTCCTCTGAATTTTGCTCCTGCAATTAAAGCCCCCATATCCAGTGAAAATATTATTTTATCTTTTAACCCTTCAGGTACATCTCCTCTTACAATTCTTTCCGCCAGCCCTTCAATTATGGCAGTTTTGCCCACTCCCGGTTCTCCTATAAGCACCGGATTATTCTTAGTTCTTCTTGAAATTATCCTAACTACCCTTCTAATTTCTTCATCTCTGCCTATTACTGGATCCAATTTATGTTTTTTGGCTTCTTCAATAAGATCTCTTCCGTATTTAGCCAATGCCTCATAAGTTCCCTCTGGATCCTGGGTATCTACCCTTTGATTTCCTCTAATCAATGTCAATGCTCGTAAAAATTCATTTTTTGTTATATTGAACTTCTTTAAAATCTCTTCTACTTCTCTAGAACCACTTCCCATAATAGCAAGCATTACATGTTCTACACTTATATAGGAATCTTTAAATTTCTTAGTTATATTTTCCGCCTTTATAAAAATTTCTTCAAATCTTCTTGTAGCATAAACAGAAGAACCTCTGGCACCTTCCCCAAGTACTTTAGGCATTTTATCTAACGTTTCTTTAGTTGAATTTACCAATGCTTTTACATCTACAGACATTTTCCCAAATATATTTGGAATTAAACCATTTTCCTCAAATACTAATGCTGAAAACAAATGAATAACATCTATCTGTTGGTGGTTATAACTTATAGCTATGCTCTGTGCATTATTTATTGCCTGTTGAACTTTCATAGTAAGTTTATCTATATCCATATTACACAATTGGTTGCCTAAAACTTTTTCTTAAGTTTTAATGCAACTGTCCTCCCTTCTTAAAATTTATTTTAATAGATTAAATATCTATTAAAAATCATATTTTTGTTCTAACTTTATAGCAAAATCAAAATACTTGATTGATTCTGAGACACTCCCCATCTTATGGTACATTTCTCCCATTTTTATATATCTTTTATATATTTTAGTACTTGTAGCAAATTTAAGAAGAGTATCCAGTGATAGATTCATATACATCTCACCAAATTCAAAATTTCCCTGTTTTATAAGTATAACAGCTTTATAATAATAGGCTTTTTCTATATACTCTATATCATTTAAAGATATAGCATAATTTAAAACTACATCACAGGTGTCCTGTACTTTATCCAAAACTTCGTTTTTTATTAAAATATTTACAATCATAAGGTAGAATTTCACTAATTCTTTTACGTTATCTTTAGGATATATATCCTGTGCTTTAATCAGATAACGTACTGCTTCCTCTTTCATATCCAAGCTAAAGAGGGCATAGGCATAATCAAACAAGTCCTTAGCTTTATCTCTTGGCTTATTGCCATAAAGTATATCTACCTTTTTTTCATATATCTTAAATTCTCCTATATTGGTTTTAAGAGAAAGAAGTGCCATCAAATGATATATTTTTGCCTTTTTCACATCTTCTTTTAAAAAATCCATTAAATCAATAATACTATTAGCACTTTCATAAGATTTTTTATAATCACCCATTTCGAAATAACACCTTGCCTGATAATAAAGAGCTTTTACCAAAAGTTCCTTATTATCAATTTTCACTCCAATATCTATGGCATTATTATAATAATTTAACGCATGTAAAAATTCTCTGCACATAAAAAAACATTTAGCAATGTCTATATAGTATACTACGGATCTTTCATAAGAAAAACATTTTTGTAGATAATAGTAATAGTTATGTATTATATGCTGTGCTTTTTCCAACTCTTCTTTATCCAAATAACAGTTAAATAAAAGATGTAATATTTGAAAACATATATCTATATAATTGCCCTCTCTTGCAAACTTTAAATTATATTTTAAAATTTGTTCATTATCTTTACTCTCATCACTTTTAACTATATTCTCTATATTTTTTAATATTTGCTCTTTTATGTCCTGTTTTAAATATAAAATATCAACTTCAAGTTTATTGGCTATAAACTTTAATATCCATTCCTCAGGCTTTACCTTATCATTTTCAATACAGCTCATCTTAGATACTGATATTTTCTTATCGCAAAGTTCCTTTAAGGTATACCCCCTATATATTCTTGCTCTTTTAATCTTTTCTCCAGTAGAAAGTATTTCCATAATTACTCACCCGTTTTACTTAAATCTCTTTCAATATACCAATTTTTTTAAAAATATTAACACCCTCATTTAAATATTTTGCTGCTTCCCTATCTCTTTTATTATCTATATAAAACTTTCCTAATATTATAGAAATATCACCAATCTCTTTAGTATAATCCATATTTTTAACAAAGTTCAATGCACTTATAAGTGTATTTTCCGCTTCCTTCTTATTGGATTCTAGCATATCTATTCTAAATTTCAATAAATAATAATATACCAAGGTTCTATCATTACCTTCATCTATTCTTTCCATTATTTCCTGAAGAACTTTTTTGGAATTGGGTATATCCTTTAACTTTATGTAATTTTCACACATATTTACAAGTGTTTCAATTATATTACTATCCTTAAGCTTTAACCTTAATTCTTTTGCCTTATTCAGATGTATAAAAGATTCTTCAACATTATCAAATTCAAAAAAAAGCTTGCCCAAATTATTCTCAATATTTGCAATATTAACTATATCATCTAATTTTCTATATACATCCAAGGTTCTCCTGGAATATTTTATAGCATTATCTATATCTCCTCTTTTTTTATACTCCTCTGCCAATAGGAAAAGTGTCTTTGCATATTCTTTCTCATTGTCCATCTGTTTGAATTTTTCCTTTGCCAGATAAGAATAATTTATAGCTTCTGGAATATTCTCCAGTTTAAAATTTACAGAAGCTATATAATAATATATTTGTGCAAGCATGAAATCCTCTCCCAGATTATTTTCTTCATATACCGTTTCTGCTTGCTGAAAATAACTTAAAGAGGAATAGTAGGCTTTTAACTTTTTAGATATTTTCCCCAAATTCACAAAGGTGTTTATAGTTTCTTCATATTTATTATCTTTTATAAATATAACATTTGCAGATAATAAAAATTGCTGTGCAATAGGATACTCACCTTTAGCCATATGCACCATACCTCTTAAATATAAATTCCTTGCTTTTTTATATTCCAAAAAATATTTTTCAGCATAATATAATGCCTTGTCAATGTATCCTTCTGACTGATTTAAATTTTCATTTATTATATAAGATTCAGCTATATTTTCAAAATAAGTACAGATTTTTTCTGCCTGGGTTTCTTCCGATTCCATTAGATATTCAATAGAGGTTTTTAATTCAAATGCCAAGTATTCCAATAGATCCATACTAGGATTTGACTTTCCGGATTCTACAAGACTTATCTGACCCGGTGTAATTCTATCTCCTGCCAAATCCTTCAAGGTCATGTTAAGCTCTTTTCTTCTTCTTTTTATTTTCTCTCCTAAAGAAAGTATTTCCATATATTCCCTCTTCCTTTGCCCTTATGTTTTTATTTTAACTATATTAAAATTTTATTAAATAACTATTTTAATTATACCATATTTTTAGGAACAAAAGAAAAATTTTTAACTATATTGGCATAGATAGAGAGTATTTAGTAAATAATATCAAAAATTCAATATTAAAAGTGTATTATATAAAAAATACACTTTTAATATTACATTTGAAAACATCATAGTATAAGATTTGACATTTTACCATATATATTCCCCATGCTGTTTCTTAAGTATCTGGAGGTTCTTCTTATCTTTCTTTTAGTGCTTTTATCCAATTCAGGTACTATCATCATGCCTACTGCTGTTCCAATTATGGCTCCTGCTACAAATTTTCCTTTCATCTAATTCATCCCTTTCATACTTTTCTATGAACTTACTCAAATTGCAATTTCAAATATCTAAAATAAACAGCAAATTATTTTTTATTCTATATAACATAGAATATGCAGTTTTGACTTTTTTAAACCAGTTAATTGTTAAAGAATATATAATTAAAGCTGCTGCCATTCATCCATAATAGCAACAGCCCTAATAGGTGCTCCGTCAGAATTATCAAATTTTACTGGAAGAGCACACAATGTAAATAGTTTACTACCTACTTTTTGCAAGTTAGTTAGGTTTTCCATGATAATCATATCTGTTTTATAAAAAAGTTTTTTATGGATGGTTAGATTTTCATCTGAAATAGGATCAATTCCTATGGTATCCAACCCTATTCCTTTTTTCTTGCTGGAAATCAGATATTCACAGACCCCCTCTGTAATATATGGGTACTCTCCAAAATAAGAATTTGTCCCCCACCACTTATCCCAACCAGTATGAAATAAAATAAATTGTGCCATATCAGCTGTTTCTTTCACTTCATCGATACATTTCATAGTGATTCTTTCCCCTTCCTTTAAATCACTGCAGTCAATTACCAGTGCTTTTCCTACAAATTGCTCTATAGAAAAAGCATCTAAAGTGGTTCTCTCTGGAAATAAATGAGCTGGAGAATCCATATGTGTTCCAGTATGAGAAGACATGGTGAGTAAATTTTCTTTAAATCCATCTTTTTCGTATATGTTTGCAACTTTTAATTTAGGTGATTCTGTGCCTGGATAAACTGGCATATCCTCTGAAATGGTATGTGTTAAATCAATTATCCTCAAAAATAAAACCTCACTTTCTTAAATATATCTTTAATATTTTTGTATTGATAGTAAATCTTCAATTCTGTCATTCATATACTTGTAGGAATCATAAACTCCTTGATTATAAAATTCCGGTGCCAATTCTTCCATAACAAATGTTAAAATAAGACTTGAAGCCAAATCTCCTAACTCTTCTCCTCTTTCTTCTAGGAAATAATTTTTTATTGAAGAAATCATTTCATCCTTTTTCTCTTTACTTAATTTAATCGTATTATTATTCTTCATATATACCTCCATACCATAAGATTACTTCCTTTAATTTACAAGTGCATTCATTTGCTTTTTAAACAGCATACTTACAAAAGCTATGGAACGTCCTACTCCCAGTACTGCTGCCAAGGTTCCAATTCCAATTCCAATTACCTTTCCTCCAAATGTCAATCCTATAAGTAGGGTTATTGTGACACATGCTACATCTATCATGTTTTTTGCAAAGCCAAGACCTTTATTCATCCTCTCTCCCAGGGCCTGTGTAAGGCCATCCGCTGCATTTGGAACAAACTTCATCTCAACAGAAATAGCTACCCCTATTCCAGTAAGTATAATGGCTGCAGCAAGTAAAAGCAATCTGAACCCCAAATTATCACAATTTATAATTATAATATCATTAAATATATTAATCACTCTGCTGAATATCACACTCATAGGAATCTGAAGCAGATCAAAATAACGAAATTTCTTTCCCCGAAGTAACATTTGCCCCACTACACACAATATATAGGTGCATAAAGTGGCATTTCCTAAATTAACTCCCCAAATATTAGAAATACAATAAGGAATGGAAATAATAGGTGATACACCTAAGCTGGTCTTCGTATTTAATATAATTCCAAATGCAAGTATTACAAGTCCAATACAATACATTACTGCTCTGCAGAATTTCTTCATATGTCTTCCTCTCTTCTCAATTCTATTTATAGATGATTACTTATAGAAATGTGTCTATTTAGAGATATTCTTTATGGTTTCTATTATATCAAATACCACTGCATATAACCAATGTAATTTTAAAATAAATAAAAAATTCTCCATGTAATAAATCCAGCCATGGAGATTAATTTTTTATTCTATATGATTTAAGGTTCATAATTATTACAGTATTATGACCACTTCACTACCATCCTTTGCCATAACTTCCACAACTCTCAATCCTTTATATTCTTTTAAAATTCCAAGGCATTTTGAAAATTCCCTAGGATCAATCATATCAAAATATTTTCTTTCTTTTTGGGGAATATATCTTTTAACAAAAGATGAACTAAATATTGATATACCAAGTCTTAAAAATATAAATGGCACAGGTATTATAAATCTTATTTTTCCTGATTTTATATACACTCTCATATATCATTCTCCCTATTCTATTATCACCTCTACTATATCTCCATTTGCACTTTTTACATCCACTATTTTTCCTAATAATCCATTGTCTATAGCTTCCGAAATAAGATTCAAATCAATATTTTCCATTCCTTTTACATTGTCTTTTAGAGAAATTTTGCCCACAGTCTTAAGCATTATCTTTATAAATTTCACTGGAAGATTTACATTTACATTATCACCATCATTAGAATTAACTCTTATCTTTAACATTTTATCCATAATGTCATTATCTGAAGAAAACTGAATATCTGTATTTTTATCCTTAAGTAACTCTATAAGTTCCAAGGCCTTGTCAGCTGTGATTTTACCCTCTTCCACCATCTTTAACACTCTTGCCATTTCTTCACTCATTTTTCATCCTCCTTCTTAATATTTATTCATTTAACATTTTAATAGCCTCATCTGCACTTATCTGTCCTTTATCTAACATATCCACTACTTTCTTTTTATCAACCTTTAAATCCTGAACCGCATTATACCCAAGTGCCGTTATAACTTCATCAAGCTTCGCTCTTACAGTGGGATAGGATATTCCAAGCTCTTTTTCCACATCTTTTATATTTCCTCTGTTCTTTAGAAACACTTCTATAAATTTAAGCTGTTCCAAAGTTAAATATTCAAATTTTGACATCTCAAAGTTATTTTCAATTATAGTGCTGCACTTCGGACATTTAAGTTTTGAAATTAAAAGCTTAGATTTACATATTGGACATTTGCCTATTATTTTATATGTCAACCTATCATCTCCTTTCATAAATAGTATATCACTATATTTTTATATATTCAATTTACATATTAAATATATTTATTATTTTATAATTAATTATCAATATATTTAATTTATAAATTAAATATATTGATAACAGCTAAATTTTAACACAATAAAACAGCTTTCTCTGATATTTAACTTCATCATAGAAAGCTCCATTTAATACGTTATATGTTTTTTTAAAAACTAAAATACACTCCTAAATTGAGGATAATTTAGCATTATGAATTGCATTACTCCCATTATCATGGCAAAAACACAAAGTACCATTACAATAACTATAGCTCCAATATCATACCTTATTTTTTCATCCTTATTCACTATATAAGCTGCAATAATCTCTATTCCAATAAGAATCAGTATCACCGGCCACAAGGATATTATTAGTTCATAGCTTATATTTCCAAACGCACTATGCACTAAAAACATTATTCCAAATACCACAAGAATCACCCCTGAAGTAAATGTGCCTACTCTTCTTCCTTTAATCATACATACTCCTCTCCTTTTTCTTTCCCATAATAAGTTTTGCTCCAATTATAATTATTGCCACTGCCACAATTACTTGAGGGGCAATTCTTGTAAAAGAGGTTATAAGGATATAAACTTCCCTATCCATATATGGTTCAATAATATATATAATATTATCCCATATAAGATAAATTCCTAAGAGTATCATAAGTATTCCAAAAAATAATCTTCTCTTTTTAAATAAATTTTTATCCCAACGAAGAAATTCATCTAAGGAAAACATATAATTATCTTCTAAAAGCACGAACTCTTCTTCAGGTAAACTCTGCTTATTTAAACAGTCAAAAAAAGAGTAGAACCAAATCAATGGCAATACAAATAAAAGGGGACCCATATTGAGCCATGTTGAAAGAAATATTACAAAGAAAAATGCAGACATAAGTGACAATCCCATTTTCATAAATCCCATGTACATGTGTCCTGCACCTGGAAGAAAAGAAAAAAAAGTGGTTAAAAAATTACCTTTTCTCATTTTCATTGTTAAATACCTCCATATTAACTATTTTATTGGTGAAATTACCAAGCTCCCTATTAATAGAATTCACCACTGTAAATTTAGGTGAACTAATTTCCAAGGTCTTCATCTTGGTATTTGCTATAAAATTCAATGTACTTGAAAATACAAATATAAGGGATATACAGGCAGCAGCAGAAACTCTAAGGGAATAAAATAAGAACTGACTATTTTTATGCTTAATTATTTTATTTTTTACTTCTTCCTCAAATCCAAAGGGCACTTTCTCAAGTTCACTATCACAAAAAATATCCGTAAGGTGGTGGATACATTCTTCACAGTTCTCCATATGCTGAGACACAACAATAAGTTCTCTATTATCCAGTTCTCCCCTTTTAAACTTTTTCATACATGAGTCACTTATGTGTCCTTTACTATCAAATAGATCATCTCTCAAATAAATTCCTCCTTCCATAAAATCTTAAGAAGTTTTTTTGCTCTATATAATCTTGTCTGCAGTGTTTTTAAATTTTCCCCTGTATCTTTTGCCATATCTGAAAGTTTTATATTTTTACAAAAATAATTTACTGCTACATCCCTGTAAGGTTCTTTTAGTTTTCTACACAAAGTATATATTCTTTCATCACTATCCTTATTCAATAGGCTTTCTTCCGGGGATCCTTTTATATCCTCTATATATTTGAAATCTTCACTACTTAAACTTTCTAATTTCCTAGCAGGACTTTTTATATGATCCCTGCATTTATTTAATGCAATTTTTGTGATCCACGCCTTAAAATTCCTGCCATCAAATTTATTCATATTTTTATAAGCAGTTAAAAAAGTTTGCTGGGCTATGTCCTCTGCATCAAAATAATTTTTAGTAAAGGAAAAACAAATAGTAATGATTAGGCGCTGATACTGTTTTATATAATTTTCAAATTGATTTTCCCAAATAATCACCACCACCTTTTTAACCCTTATAATAATATAACGACTTACAAATAAAAAATACTTCATTTCATTGAAACATAATAAAAAAACTCCTTCATATTGCAAAGGAGAATAAATAGAATAATCTTGGTTCAACCACGACTTTTGTGAATAATTAAGGATACCATTAATTGTATTACCAAT
>ENA-UOOR01000711-UOOR01000711.1-fermentation-metagenome-genome-assembly--contig:-NODE-711-length-44526-cov-4.993591_pt1 | contig 44526 bp, 39 predicted proteins | sample MGYA00245780_ERZ724029 | MGnify/ENA primary metagenome ERZ724029 (study PRJEB28704, sample SAMN03018315) | fermentation metagenome | biome: anthropogenic terrestrial biome; feature: soil; material...
TCCTTTGTCTTTAATTGTATCTTATCAAACTGTCCGTAATTTTAACACTGACCCGTCAGCGGCGCGGCTATTTTATCGGACTGCCGGATTTGCACCTTTCGCACTATTGAATGCTCAAGAAGCCATTTCCTTATAAATTCATTGTCAATGGGCAAGGCGGCTTTATAACCCCTGCGACAGCGGAGATGTGTTATCAGAAAGAACAGAGCACAAGCCGACAGGCCGATTATCCATACTACTGCTACTGCCTGCCGTGTCCATCAAGACAGGGGCTATTGTATTGGGTGAAGCCCACTGGCCGTGGATCATCGTCGTATTCGTTGGCAATGGAACCGGAGCGGTTGTTTCCGCAAACGTATCTTTCACCATATCCGCAAGCGTATAAACGCTTAACCGCGATGGAAAAGAAACGGGAATAAACAAACGGCACAGCGCTACGCCCCAAAGCACAAGAAATGTTTTTTTGGGCAACTTGTGTAACGTAAGTGCACGGATGACCACAATCGCCAGAATAAGAACTGTGGCCGAAAGACTCATTTTTAATATCGTCATAGCCATCTCCTCATTCCAGATTTTCTACAAGCTTCTTTAGTCTTTGGATTACCTCCGGGGGCAGTTTTTTTTGTTCCAGAATGGAAGCGACAAGCTGATCGGCTGCGCCGTCATACATTTTGTTAATCAGCTCGGTGGTTTCTAATTCCTGGGCCTGTTCCTTTGTGATAAGAGGGCTGCATACAAAGTTGGGATCGCTTCGTTTGATGGCACCTTTGTCGAGACATTTTTTGATGACCGTATAGGTGGTGGTCTTGCTCCAACCAACCTGTTCCTTTAAAATTTTCGCGATTTGCTTTGCGGTGGTATTGCCGTCTTTCCACAGAATATCCATGACTTTCAGTTCCGAATCAAACAGTTTGATTTCCATAAGAGCAACTCCTCTACAGAGTGATTCTATTGCAATAGAATATGGCTATATTCTATTCCGATAGAATGCAAGTGTCAAGAGCAGTATGAAAAATATTTTGCGAACGTTAAGATTAGAAAAGGAATACCTTATGCAGGTATTCCCCTTCGTTTTACATTATCCATTTATGGGCTGTCTATCTCATCAATCTCATCAATCTCATCAATGGGAAAAGGGCCGTCACATGGTTTTCTTCCTAAAATCTTACTCTACTCCTCCAATGCTAATGCGACAGAGGGGAAGGCTTCCACGCTGCGCTTTAAGATGCCCTGCATATAGGCAATCAGTATTCCGTAATTGGTGATGGGTACATTCTGGTCCTGCGCACACTGAATACGGTATTTCATTTCCCGTTCGTTTATCATGCATCCTCCGCAATGGACGATCATTTTAAACCTTGACAAGTCCTCCGGGAATTCGGTTCCTGATGTAAACTCAAACTTTAAATCCCGCCCCGTATGCTGTTTCAGCCACCTTGGAAGCTTGACAGTTCCGATATCTTCGCACTGGCGGTGATGCGTGCAGCCTTCGGCAATCAGCACGGCATCACCGTCCTTCAGCTGTTCAATGGCTTTGGCACCCGCAGCCGCTGTTTCCAGTTTTCCCTTATAGCGGGCAAACAATATTGAAAATGAGGTGAGCAGAATATCCTTGGGCGTATCGGCCGAGACCCTGGCAAATACCTGGCTGTCCGTAATGACTATTTTGGGCTTTTTGCCCAGGTTTTTAAGCGTATCCCGCAGTTCGTACTCTTTTACCACAATGGCCGCGGCGTCAGCCTCCAGAATATCCCGGATCGTCTGCTGCTGTGGCAAAATTAATCTTCCCTTGGGCGCAGACCGGTCAATGGGCACCACCAGGACCACAAAGTCCGAGGGCGAAATCAAATCCGCCACTAAGCGGCGCTTGGTTTCTTCGGGTGCGGCCAGGGACGCAATTTTTTCCTTCAACGCGGTGATATTCTCCCCTGTTTTTGCGCTTACCCACAGCTCATCTTTAGCCGCGGCCACCGGAGCCGCGCATAAGTCTGATTTATTGAACACGGTAATATAACGAATTTTTTTCTTTTCAAAAATTTCGATTAGCTCATGATCTTCCTTCGTTTTTCCCAGCCGTGCATCCACCACCAATACGGCGACGTCGGTTTTGTTCAGAACCTGGAGGCCCTTTTTCATTCGTAAGGCGCCCAGTTCCCCAATATCGTCCATACCGGGCGTATCAATAATCATCACCGGACCCATGGGCAACAGCTCCATTGCTTTGTATACCGGGTCGGTGGTCGTTCCCTTTACTTCCGAAACAATGGCGATATTCTGCCCGGTCACAGCATTCACTACGCTGGATTTTCCTGCGTTACGTTTTCCAAAAAATCCGATATGAACTCTTTCGGCAGAGGGCGTGTCGTTCAGGCTCATTGCTTCCTCCTAAAATCTAAAATCACGGCTTCCGTTCTTGATCTCTTCCAAATGCTTTGTTACAATACTCCGCACCTTATCGCTGGGCACATTTCCAAGCTCTTTGGCAATGAGGGCGTCACCGATCCGCTTTGTCTCCGGGGCCGCGTAATCCTCCAGGTATTCCTTGAGCGTCATTAGCGCGTTGGGATGGCAGCAGTTCTGGATTTGCCCGCTTTTACAGAGGCTCATAAACCGGTCTCCCGTCCTGCCTTCCCGGTAACAAGCGGTGCAGAAGCTTGGGATATATCCCATTTCCATCAGCCACCTGACAACTTCATCCAGCGTCCTGCTATCGCTCACATCAAACTGCTCCGATTTCTCGTCATCCGGTTCGGGTTCGGCATATCCTCCCACACTGGTCTTAGATCCGCCGCTGATCTGCGATATACCTAGATGCAGCACTCGCTCCCGGCATTTTTTACTCTCCCGGGTGGATACGATCATGCCCGTATAGGGCACCGCTATCCGGATACAGGCCACGATCTTGGCAAAAGTGTCATCGTCAATCCCATTGTCAAAGACATTAGGATCAATATCGTCGGCCCGGCGGATCCTGGGAACGCTGATGGTATGGGGGCCTACCCCAAAGGCGGCTTCCAGGTGCTCCGCATGCATCAGTAAAGCCGCAAACTCATACCTATACAGCTCCAGGCCGAACAATACGCCCACCCCCACATCGTCTATGCCGCCTTCCATAGCGCGGTCCATAGCCTCGGTATGATAGGCGTAATTGTGCTTGGGGCCTGTGGGATGCAGCTTTTCGTAGCTCTCCTTATGGTAGGTTTCCTGAAAGAGTATATAGGTGCCAATTCCGGCCTCCTTCAATTTTCTGTAATTCTCCACCGTTGTGGCGGCAATATTGACGTTCACACGGCGGATAGCTCCGTTTTTATGATGGATACCATAGATGGTGCCGATGCTTTCCAGGATATATTCAATAGGATTCATGGTGGGGTCTTCCCCCGCTTCGATGGCCAGCCGCTTATGCCCCAGATCTTGAAGCGCGGTGACCTCCCTCCGGATATCTTCCTGGGTCAGCTTTTTTCGTGCAATATGCTTATTTTTCATATGATAGGGGCAATACACGCACCCGTTCACACAGTAATTGGAAAGGTACAGCGGCGCAAACAATACGATGCGGTTGCCATAAAAATCTTTTTTGATCTGCTGAGCCAGACGAAATATTTCCTCATTTTTTTCGGGGTCTTCACACGCAAGCAGCACCGACGCTTCTCTGTGGGTAAGCCCCTTGTTTTTTCTGGCTTTCTCCAATATGCTGTCGATCAGGGCGATATTGTCCTTGTTCTTCTGTGCAAAGCCTAAGGTCTCCATGACTTCCTCATGGTCGATAAACTCTTCCGCTTTAGCGGATTTAACATCATACATTTTGATCTCCCCTTCTTAAAATACAGGTCAGGTCACAAGGCCTTTCCCTTCAGATTCGCTTTTCCAGCGGTAAGGATCTCCGCGGCTGACGACCACGCTGTAGCCGATGCGTTTCATGCGCTGCTCCATACAATGACGGCATTCCGCGGCTTCGTCTCCCGTGCAGATTTTATTGTCATACAGCAGATATTTGCTGCGGACATCTATGGGTGATAAATTGGGCATGGTGACATTGGCTCCCGCCAGAATTCCCATCTCCCTGCCCTTAGGGTGGATGGTTCCAAGAGCGGTGGTGGCAGGCAGCAGCACGGCGGGCAGTGTCAGCCGTGTCAGCCCCAGCATAAACAGCGTCAATTCAAGCGTACCGGCCCTCTCACCGGCAAAAGGCGTATCGTGATGCGGAATAAAGGGTCCAATGCCCACCATCTGCGGTTGCAGTTCGGCCAAAAACAGCATGTCTTCGGCGAGGCATTCGGCTGTCTGATAGGGGGACCCCACCATAAAGCCGCAGCCTACCTCAAAGCCGATTTTCTTAAGGTCGTATAAACACTGTTTCCGGTTGGAAAGAGAGAGCTCCGCAGGGTGCAGCCTGGCATAATGTTCAGCGTCCGCCGTTTCATGCCTTAATAAATAGCGGTCCGCCCCTGCGTTGTAATAAGCCAAATAGCTGTCATAGCTTTTCTCGCCGATGGAGAGGGTGATTGCGCAGTCCGGATAGAGCTTTTTAATGTCCCCAATGATATCTACTAAAAGTTCATCGGTATAAAAAGGGTCTTCCCCACCCTGCAGCACAAAGGTACGGAATCCAAGCCCGTAACCCGTCCGGCAGCATTCTAAAATTTGCTCCCGGGTCAGCCGGTACCGCTGTACATTTTTGTTGCTTCTGCGGATTCCGCAATATAAACAGTCGTTTTTACAGACATTGGTAAACTCTATTAATCCCCGGATATAAACGCTGTTGCCATAATACCGCCGGCAGATGGCTCTGGCCTTCTCGAACAGGTACTCTGCCAATTTATCGTTCCGATTTTCAATAAGCGTCACATACTCTTTTTTTGTCAGGCATTGATCCTGTTCCAATTTGTCGATCAGGTCTTTCATTTTACCCTCCCGCCGTTTTTTTAGGTGCATTTCTGTTTCAAATACATATAAAAAGCCTTTTTATTAAAGCGTTTTAACGAGTAAAGAAGCCTTTTATATGAACTTTGTTTACGACCCACGGCAAATCAAGGCGGAGGGTAACAAAAAAGCGCCCGAAAAGGCGCATTGAGACTTCATATTTCAGTCTTATGCCCTTTCACCTCAGAAAAATTCTTCGTGTGTCAGTAAACAGTTCCTTGTTTGCCTTGATGAAAGAAATTTCTCGCATCTCGGCACTACTAGAATACCATATAAGGTTTTGTTTGACAATGCAAACTTTTGAATTTACTATGTAACGAAGCTCTCCAGATTAATATATGATTTATTTCACGCCTGAATCTTTTGATCGTTATCCGACTATATAAATGCCTGAGACATATTTTAAATGTTAGGGGGCTATCATAGGATATTCTTCATATGACAATTGGTTGAAAAAACTGCCGTCGGGTTAGCCCTGCGGCAGTTTCAAACGACTATTTTATTGTATAGGAGCTCATCTCAACAATTGGCAAAGAGCCGGTTTAGAAAATCCTTTACAATAGGGGCGTCAATGATCAAACAATATTGCACCAATTTATCAATGCAGCCAGCCAATGCCATGGTAATTGTCATCCCATGGAAGAATATACTGTTCATTGGAAGGTCTAAAGGGAACCATATCGCGAATTACGTCAAGACGAGCCAGAATATCAGCTGGCAACGGGCCCTTTTCAATAGCATTCCAGTTACTGATAAATTCTTCCTTTGAACGAGATCCGGTTAGAACACAATGAACAATTGGATTAGAAATTACAAAACGCATACTCATTTCAATGATATCTATGCCGGTTTCATCAAGCAACTTATACAGTGCCTTGAACTGATCTTTCCTTGGTTTGCTGATCCAAGGAGCACCATTTTCAATGATTTCATCGCGACGTACTGCCAGAGCACCTTGCTGGAGCGGAGAGCCGCAAATAACACCCATATTGTGCTCCTTTGCGACAGGTAAGATTTCATATTCAGCTTCTCTCCATAACAAACTGTAATTGAAGGCAGTCAAAACGCAGTCAAACTTGCCGGTATCCATGATCTTTGCAAGTTCATGTGTGCAAGTACCTGCTACGCCGGTGTAGCGGATTGTGCCATTTGCTTTCAGCTCTTCCAGGCATTCCATAACAGGGCCGTCATATGTAATTTCATTGTTCCACCAGTCCATCTGTATATGTCGTTCCGGTTCATGAACGAACAGAATATCAATGTGATCAATACCCAGCTTTTCCATACTGTTTTCAACGGAAGCAAAGATATCTCTTTTTGACTTGGGGTTCCAGGGTTCGGGCATACCAAGTTTGGTAGAGATCAGAGGCTTATTTTTACCTTTATAAGACTTCAGGATATTTCCTAGAACAGTTTCACTATTAAAGTAGGAAGGTGCTGTATCAATCAGACGAACACCAGTATCAAGTGCATATTGTGTTGCAATCCTAGATTTTTCATAGTCACCAACGAGATCAGACATAAATAGGCCACCGAGAGATAGTTTGGTAACTTCAAGATCAGTTCTGCCAAGTTTTACAATTTCCATTATAATTTCTCCTTGAATCTCTGAATTATAGGCTTGATTATTTGCTGGACAGCTTAATAATAGACTTTACAGCCTTCTTTTCACGTACATGAGTATACGCATCGGCAGCATTGTCCCAAGTGAAAATGTGCTCTTTATCCAACCAGTTGCCGGCATCGAGTTTACCTGCACGAATAAGGTCAATAACTTCCTTATGAGTTTCCGGTTCATCATAAATTCCTGCATAGGAGTTAAAGAAACGGAAGCTCTTCGGTCCAAGAATAGGGTTGAAGGTATAGCTGTAAAAATCGTTCATGCCATAGACAGCGGCAGTGCCGCCTTCTTTCAATATGGGCATATAGGCAGTCAGAGTCTCTTTCTTGCCGGTCGCATCAATGATATATGCATAATTTGCAGTATTGTCTTCTATAAGTTTCTTGACAGAAATCTCGGTGCTTCGGGAAATCCATCTTCCGAGATTTTAGTCTCTGCCAGTATTACATCAATACCGTCAAAAGACGAGCCACTGTTCATACCCATAATTAAATCCATTATGTAACCTCCTTGCCATAATTGAGTGATATGTATATAAAGTTGTAAAAACTTATATTGTGAACGTTCTCAATTTGTGCGTATAAATAGACCAGGCAGTTACCCAGTCAATTTATAATTTTTTTATAATGCTTTGCATGACTTACGAATTCTGAATTCAGTACCAAGTGTTTTAACAAATCGCTCCTGGGATATCTTACCTGAATTTACTTCCTGAACACGTTTAATAGCTTGTAACGCAGCAACTTTACCAATAAGCTCCGGAAACTGTGCTATAGTCGTAATCTCAAGCAGATCGTTCAGCGAGGTGTCATCCCATGTTATCAATGATATATCATCAGGAATATTCTTATTCATATCACGTAATGCCAGCAACGTACTGTCGCAAAGATTATTATTCAAAATCAGAAGGGCTGTAATGTCATCATTTAAAAGGAACAACTCCTTTACCATTTCCCTTCCGGCATTTTCCGAATGATATTGCCGATTTACTACCAATGACGGTTCAAATAGAATACCATGTTTTTTCAAGGCTGCACAATAACCTTCAAAACGCTGTTTAACCGTTGGAAACTGAGGTGTACACATGGCACCTATTTTGCGATGCCCCAAATTAATTAGATACTCTGTAGCCTCAAAAGTTCCCTTAAAGTTTGCACTTTCAACCAGGTCATGCGGCACATTCGGGATGCTGTAGTCGATATATACAATAGGAATTTCTGAATTATACAGGCCCATATCGGCTGCAGAAACATTCGTCTGTAACGATGACATAATAATGGCATCTACGCGTTTTCTTTGTAAATTCTGCAAATGACGCACTTCCGTAACAATATCTTCATGAGTACTGCAGATCAACAGGTTAAACCCCTGGCTGGTTGTGACATTTTCCATCGCACCAATAACTTTACTGAAAAAATTATTAGCGATACTGCCAACTACTACTGCAATCGTATTGGTCTTTTTATTCCGTAGGCTCTGGGCAACTGCATTTGGTGAGTACCCCAGTTTTTCAATTGCTGTCATTACCCGTGTGCGGGCTTTCTCTGAAACGCTGCCATAGTTGCCAATAACACGACCAACCGTTGAATGTGATACGCCAGCCAACTCCGCAACATCCCTAATTGTTACTTTTTCATTTCTGCTTTCTACCATAAACCGCAATTCTTTCTGCTACATATTTTGCATTCTCTAATTCGAGATCGTTCTCATTTATTTGAGAATACACTACCTTTTTTGGAATGTCAAGATGGCTATTTTGCCATATTTGAATATCTATTTTTGTATAATATTATTAGTGCAAAAAAATCTCACAAATTAAATGTTCTCCGCATATACGAATTTCCTCTAAAACGCTGTCGTAATTGGCCTGACACGGGCCAGCAGTTGAGATACGCCGGCCAACTCCGCAACCTCTTTAATTGTTAATTTTTCATTTCTAATTTCTTCCCTAAGCCACAATTTCTTCCGCTGCATATCGTATACCCTCTAATTGGGGATCGTTCTCATTTCCTTGGGAATACACTACTTTTTTTGAAATGTCAAGGTGGCTCATCCGGTGTCATCCTTTTGTAGAAATTTTTTATATCCCATGTATAAGTTCCACAGACCGCACTGCAATTCCCGCACCGTATACGTCCGACTCATATTTTGTATTCTTGCAAGTTTCGGCTTAAACTATTATAACAGCAAAAAAGGTTATTAAGTCATTACAAAACTAATTGTAAATGATCTAATAACCTTGATGCCCGGCGCCATATCCACATTCTTTTTTCAGCATAGAAGTTCTTTATAAATTATAACCCGATCAGCCAGGAAGCCATCGTAAAATAGATCATCAGGGAAAAAGCATCCACGATGGTCGTAATTAAAGGACTTGCCATGATGGCCGGATCAAGCTTTACACTTTTTGCCGCTATGGGCAGCAGCCCGCCTACCACCTTAGCCAATACAATGGTCAGGAATGTTGTGCAGCTCACAGCAACAGCTATATGCACATCAATTTTCTCAAATAAATATATTCTTAAAAAGTTTACCACGGCTAATGTGCTCCCCACTACAATACCAACCCTAAATTCTTTCCAGAGCACTTTCAAAGCATCTTTAATATTTATTTCTCCCAGAGCCAAGCCTCTTATGATCAGCGCCGAGGATTGAGAACCCGCATTACCGCCGGTATCCATCAACATGGGTATAAATGCCGCAAGAATAACAACAGATTGCAGTACATCATCAAATTTTTTAATGATATTGCCCGTAAAGGTTGCTGAAAGCATTAACACAAGCAGCCATACAATCCGGTGTTTTGACAATGTCAGCACGTCTGTCTTCAGATACTCTTCTTCCGAAGGATGCATAGCAGCCATTATTTGAATGTCTTCCGTGTTCTCCTGGTCGATGATATCTACAATATCATCAACGGTTATGATGCCTACCAGCCTGTTTTCATTATCCACTACAGGCATTGCCGTCAAATCATATTTTTTAAACAGCATGGCCGCATTTTCCTGGTCGTCCAAAGTCTTGATAGAGATGACGTCATCATTCAAAATATCCTTGATTACAGCGGTCTCATTACTTAAAATGAGCCTTCTGATTGAAACGACGCCCTCAAGCTTCCTGTTGTTGTCTATCACGTAACAGGTATTAATGGTCTCCCTGTCTACCCCGGTCTTTTTGATATGCGCGATTGCATCTTTTACAGTCATTTCTTTCTTGAGGTCAACATATTCAATGGTCATGATGCTGCCGGCCGAATCCTCAGGATAGTTCAGAAACTGGTTAATTAATTTTCTTAAATGTTCATCCGTATTTTTTAATACCTTTTTCACAACATTTGCAGGCATTTCTTCAAGAAAATCAACGGCATCATCAAGGAACAATTCATCAACTATTTCTTTAATTTCTTTGTCGGTAATGGACTCGATGATAAGCTGCTGAAGCTCAGCCGAAACATACGTAAAAACCCCGGCTGCGATATCCTTGGGCAAAATTCTAAAAATTCTTACCAATTGATGTTTATCAGCTTCCTCAAGGATCTGTGCGAGATCTACAGTATTCATTTTCAGCAGTTCGTTCCTAATATCATGAAACTTATTCTCATGAAACAACTCCATCAATTTTTTTTTCATTTTTCAGTCCCTCCTTACAGGAACCGTGCTGCCCAAGTGACAGCTACGGCTTTAGATGTAAAATTTCTACTACTGGGTAAAGGGCTATCATCCACAGCTATCACATCCTTTCATTCTACAAATAAAAAAATCTCTTTATCAAAATGAATAAGAGATTTCATGATATAAAAAAAATCATCTTATCCGTTGAGTTTTAGCTCTGCATGGCTTAGGATATCCCAGCTACGTTAGATAAAACCTTAATTCGGCAGTATCTGCTGACCCATTGGCGTCTCTGGACATTTCTGGGCAGTAGCATATTTCCAAGCAGTAGCCTCACTTAACAAGACGTTTTGCTAATTTACTATATTTTATTGCATTTTCTATCACAATGTTACAATACCATGAAGGATTTGTAAAGCATATTAGTGTCCGAAAATCTATTTTGTGCATTTTGTCGAATTTTATAGAAAAAAACGATTGAAATATTCTATCTTTTGCATTATGCATAATGGGTTTGTGACAGTTCTGTTATGGGCCTCTGCGTGGGGGCTTTGCACTGCTGGGCGTTTCTTTCATCCCCTTTACCATGACGTTGTCCGTTTATGCCGCGGCCTCCTCCATGGTAAACCACCGCTAAGTCTTGTGTAACCAGCATTTAACCATACCCGTCCTAAAAAATTCGCCGGGCATTTTCGTGCCCGCAATTTCCTTAATCGTTAAATTGACTTGGATGTCCCGTTGGCATGCGTTGCTGACAGTTTTTTTCTATGCTTTCGTATCACCAAAATAATACATAATTTTTTGCATTAATACTAATATTATAAAATACTGAATACTTGAAACAACAGGAGGATTCAAATGAATATACAAGTCATTCCAGTTATCATGATTGTCCTTTACATGGTGGTACTGTTTACAATCGGGTATCTCACAAATAAGCATATGATTAAGAATAGCTCCGATTACATGCTGGCAGGAAGGAGAATGGGGATATTCATGGTAGCGTCTTCACTGTCGGCCAATAATATCGGCGGCGGCAGTACGACGGGAGTCGCTGCAAAAGCATTCTCAGGCTGGGGGTTAAGCGCCGCCTGGTATGTACTGGCCGCGGCAGTTGCTATGATTCCATTAGCATACTTTGCTCCGAGGATCCGCAAAACCATGGCAGTCACCATTCCGGAAGTCGTAAGCCGCCGTTTTGGCAACGTTTCAGGGACTATTACCGCAGTACTTAATGTCGTATCCCTGTTTTGCCTGACCGCGTCCCAGATACTTGCCGCGGGCTCTGTTGTCAGTTCATTGACGGCAATACCCCTTAATGTTTGTATTTTAATAGCCGCATTTATTATCATTGTATATACTACTTTGGGCGGTATGTTTGCAGATGCAATCGCTGACGTGGTACAATACTTGATCATTTTTTTCGGCCTGTTAATTTCATTGCCTTTTATTGTCCAAGGAGCAGGCGGTTGGAAAGCTATATCGGCTGCTTTACCTCCTGCCGAGCTGGATATTAATAAAATAGGAACTGTGACAATAATAGGGTTAATATTTAACTATTTTTGTACATTTCTATCGGGCCCTGAGATGGTGAGCAGATTTTCTTCTTCAGAGGATGGGAAAACCGCCCAAAAAGCCTCCATACTCTCTGCAATTATGATGGCAATGTTAGCATTCATCCCTACTATAATCGGTCTTGTCGCCCTTGCAGAAAATCCAAAGCTGGATGGAGGAGCAGGCACAACCGCTCTCATGTATGCGACCAAAAACTATGCCCCTTCCTGGGTAACGGGTGCAGTTGCCGCAGCAATCGTTGCAGCTACCATGTCCAGCGCAGATTCCAACCTGCTGTGTGCCTCCACCATTATCATCAAAGACATTTATCAAAGATTCATTAATCCTAAGATAGAAGATAGAAAAATCATATTTCTCACAAGGAGCAGCAATGTTATCATCTGCGCACTAAGTGCTGTAATTGCCCTGTTTAACATCAGCCTGGTAACATTAAATTTATTCGCGTTCGCTTTAAGATCGGCAGGACCTTTCGCAGCATACGGACTGGGATTAACAGTCAAGAATGCTACCAAAAACGCAGGCATTGTCTCCATCATTATTGGATCCATTGCAGTTCTTATATGGCAGTTCATGAAATCCCCGTTTGGAATATTGCCAATTGTATTTGGCAGCGCCCTGGGAATTATCTCCTTTTTATTGGTTACATGGGTTGAAAGAGGAATGGGAAAACCTGCGGCGCCATCGGCTTATGAATAAATCAACTTTCGTTTTATTGTTTGTGTACTAAGACAGAATCATTGTATTATAAATTGGCGTACAACTCCTAAAAACATTAAAGCAGGGGGATTCTCCCTGCTTTAATGCTCTCTTCATTTCTATTTCACTTGATTTGCCTAAATAAATACTATATTCTTAGAGCATACGTTTATTACACGGTTGCAGACCTATGTGAAATAAGCATTACTGTTATTTAGTGAAGTGATAAAAATATTAAAGCGGGCTTTAAAACGCGCAACCGGTCCCAGCGTGGGGATAACGATAGGCGGTATAATTTATTGCGTCATTCTTAGTTTCCCTGCTTATCGGATGGGGTAAATCAAAAATGGAAAGCAAATCGTTTTAAAAGAATATCTATGAAAGCTCTTATGCCTTCTGATTCAAATATTCCAGATTCACCCTGTGATATTCCTCGAATTCTTTGGATTCCATCACTATGCTTTCGCCGGATAAAACCCTTCTCACATAATCAAGATTATCCTCTGCCAGCTTTTTATCCTCGCAGGCCGTATGCCCGCCGATGAGAATACCGGCATCGATCTTCAGATAATCCTGCAATGTATCAATATACCGGACGAGCTCTTTTGACATGAGGTATGGGATGGGCCGTTCCAGATTATCGCCGGCAAAAAGAACCCCGTCTGCCATATCCAAAATTGATATTGAATCGTCTGTATGGCCGGGAGTATGCCAAATGAGAAGGTGGTCTTCCTCAAAGCACAGCTTGTCTGTCAGGGTCAGATTAGGGTAGGTAAGAATAACCTCCCCCTTTTGATATTTTGCGTTTTCTTTAAGCTCCTTTAGTCCCTCCGACTGCATATATTCCCTGCATTTTTTGTGGCTTATGATAATGGAGCCGGAAAACAGGCTATTGCCCCAAACATGATCCCAGTGGCTATGGGTGTTTATGATGATGACAGGCGTTTTGTCATGGGCTCCTTTTATGAGATCCTTCACCGGCTTCATGATATCGGGGCCTAAATAAGTGTCGATCATATAGGTATATTTCTTCCCATGAATGACGTAAATATTTGTTGCTATGCCCAGATCATAAAATGTAATAAGAGTCCCCCTGCTCCCCACCTTTTTAATCTCCATTACAGGCCTCCTGTCTTAAAAATACGCGCGCCCATCCTTTGAATTATATCTGATATTTTACCCCATAATATCAACCACCTTCAATTGTTCATCCTTTGAAAGATCAAGGAAATTTGACCCGATCTGTACAATGGGGTATATCACGTCATGGGGAGGTATATATACGATTTCACCCTGTAGCCCATTGTTCAGCCTCGCTCTTTCCCCGATGTAATAAGCCGGCAGATGTTTTAAAAAGACCCCCAGAACATGGGTATCAAAGCTGCATATGCCGCTTGTCAAAAACATCCGAAAGGACTCAAACGGAGATACCTTTCTTTTATATACCCGATTTTGGGTCATGGCATCGTACACGTCAGCCACAGCGATGATTTTTGCGTGCAGCCCGATATTGTCTCCGGAAAGCTTGCCCGGATACCCGGAACCGTCCATCCGTTCATGGTGCTGAAGCACACCTGTTAGAACACCCTGGCTGATGCCGGGAATATCCTTTATCATCTCATATCCGTATTGAGAATGTTTTTTTATAATTTTCCATTCCGCGGATGTAAGCTTTTCTTTCTTATTTAAAATCTCTTTTGAAACTTTTGTCTTTCCGATATCATGGAGCAAACCTGCCTGAATGACCTCTTGAGTCAAAGAATCAGGGGTTTTCAGCCACTTGGCAATGAGCATGGAATAAAAAGCTACATTAACACAATGGGTATAGGTATATTCGTCGGAATGCTTCAGCTCGGAAAGGCATTGCGCAATACTGCCGGGCTCGTAAATGACCTCTAAAATCGTATTGGATATTTCATTGACAAGCCCGTAATCGATAGTGCCTCCTGAGCATATTTGGCTTAAGAATTTTTTGACAATAAAAACAGCTTTTTTATAGTTTTTCTCAACCTTTTCTTTTTTTGATGCTTTTGCTTCGTGCACAAAAAGCCCTGCAGGCTGATACAGCCACACATCGTTAATTCCAAATTCCAGAAGCTTTTTCTTAATATAATGATTCATTACTGTATTTTTAACGGCAAGGAGAACTCCTTTTTGATTAAAAATATCTTCTGCTAACACGTCCCCGGCATCGCAGCAAACAACCGGAATATTTATTCTGCCCATTAACACCCTAATAACCTCCTGCAAGCCAGATCATAAAATACTATAAATATTCTCATGTTAAGGCCTCCTATGTCTCATATTAATTCCTTTGTAAGTTATCAACCAAAGGCTTTGCATCATCCGTAGAAATATAAGGGCACCCTGTTGTTTCACAATAAAAAAGGCGGGTCCTATATACTGCCCGCCATGAATAAAATTCCGCTATGATTTCGGCAACCTGACGATCGTGGCAATAATGCTTTAGATTCATGGCTTTGCGTCTCCACCTTTCGATGGATTTGCTATTTACAATCTCAGAATATTTAATTTTTCTATGATATACTGATTCCTCCAAATCAGTTTTTAGTTTTTAATACCCTGTTTCACAATCCTTTATGTGACTATACTACTATATATTTACATCTAATTAATATGGAATATTTGATTTTATGAACTCAGTTATTATACTATGGACTTTATGTCAAAGCAATAGGTATTTTTTTATTTTGGCGAATTTTGGCGAATTTGGGCGAACAAGTGGAAAATAATTGAAAATCAAGATCTGTGAAGCTTATTAGATATGAAGTTTTTAACGCCGGTTGATTAAAAAATGAGTGCAGGAAAATACGGGTTCGATTGAAATCCAGCCGGTTCCTGCATTGGTTTTCGTTTAGATGTGCTTAAGCATATGAATTTCTTTTTAATGACTCAATGATTTCATATACAGAGGGATATTCCTTATTATTTTCAAAGATATAAACACCTGTTCTGCAATTTAAGTTGATTCGGTGCCTCCCATAAAGAAATATTTTTTGCTTTACAGTATTTTTGATTCTTTCTGCTATGGCTGCTGCCCCATCAGTATTTTTAGCACACAGAATAAATTCCTGGGCTCCATATCTTGCAGCCCAACCATCCTTCTGGCTGATACAATCTTTCAATTCTTCCGCAAATTGTTTCAGCACATGATCCCCGGCTGATTCCCCGTATGTATCACGGATCAGTGAGAAATAGCTTAATTCTGCATAGATGACCGAAAGCGGCTCACCTTTTATAGCGGAAATAAACAGTTCATTTGGCAGCTTTTCTTTGACAAATCTCCTGTTGAATAAATTCGTCAATTCATCTTTTACCGCCGCCTGGTTTACATAATCTATGGAGGAAAGTATTTTTATGCCATATTCAGGATTTTCTGATTCCGACCGAAGAATGTTTGTAACATTTTTCAAAACTTCGACCACCAATGTCCTGCCCTGTATCTCAACGGGAACTGCGGCTACCGTATAAATATTATCCTCATGGTGTTCAATTTTAAAAATGGTATCATTCTCATTATAGGCCCGCATAGAAATGCAATTACTGCAAACATCTTTTTTCTTCCAGAAATTGTAGCATACAAAATCGGTCTCGAATAATTCTGCATTTTTAACCTCAAAAACTTTTTTTTTGACAGGATCAACGATCCTTATACTGTCATACAATTTATCAAAGTGCAGAAGCTTTTCAAAAAAGTCGTCAAATTCCTTCCTATTACGATTGCCAAATACCGTCTTGTAATAATTGTTTTTTTGCATGAAAAATAAAAGAAGCCTGTCCAGCTCCTGACTTCTCCCCGCAAGTTCCTCCCGGTTAAAGCCGTCCGAGGTAATCATTTCGTTTATAATGGTTCTGAGCTTGTCCATTCTTTTGTTCAAAAAATACTCCCCCTGCGAAAAAATCTACCGCTAACCCTTTTTCAAGAACACTTCTGCTTCCATTTCCGGTATTGGCATGCTGAATAAATAACCCTGGATTCTATTACAGCGGTGCTTCTTTAAGAACTTGAGCTGTTCCGGCGTTTCTACTCCCTCCGCTACCACACGCATACCCATACTTTTGCCAATCTCGATGATTTTTCTGATTAAATTATTGCTTACAGGATCATAAGTAATATGATCCACAAAGGATTTATCTATTTTTATTGTAGATATCGGAAGCTGTTTTAAATAGCTTAAGGAGGAATATCCCTTTCCGAAATCATCCAGTGCGATCCGGATACCCCTGTCTTTTAAGGTCTCCAATTTTGAGCAGATATTTTCATAAGATTCTATCAATATAGACTCGGTGATTTCCAGCTCCAAAAATTCGGGCTCGAGCTCTTGCAGTTCCAAGATATCCATCACCGTTTCAACGAAATCGGTCTGAAGAAGCTGAATAATTGAAATATTCACAGAGACGGTCAAATCATTATAGCCTTCCATATGCAGTTTCTTCAGGAAAGCGCAGGCTTTTTTCAGAACCCAGATCCCTAGCGGAATAATAATGTGGGTATCTTCCGCAACTTTTATAAATTTCAGCGGCGATATTCTGCCCAGCTCGGGGCTGTTCCACCGGAGCAAGGCTTCAAAGCCTGTGATTTTCTCCGACCTTATATCGAGCTGAGGCTGGTAATAGATTTCAAATTCATTTTTCAGCAAAGCCGTATGTAAATATTTTTCAATGTTCACTCTTTCAATAATATCCTGATTCATTGTTTCATTGTAAATAACATATCTGTTTCTGCCCTGCTCTTTTGCTTTGTACATGGCTATATCGGCATATTTCAGCAGCTCTTCCAAGTGAACGGAATGCTTGGGATACATTGCAATTCCAATACTTGGGCTAAGGTAGAGAATACTGTCGGCAATCTTAAATTCGTCACCAAACCCTGCCAGAATATGAGCAGCCAGGGTTTCAGCATCCTCTTCACTGTTGATATTTTTCACAATAACAATAAACTCATCTCCGCTTAACCGGTATAAAGAACATCCGTCAACCAAAAGAGAGGCGAGCCTGTCACTTATACTCCTTAAGAGCTTGTCGCCGAAATCGTGACCCATGGTGTCATTGATATATTTGAAATTATCGATATCCACAAACAGTAGGCCGGCATTCTTCCCTTGCCAAAACGAATCTTTGATGGCATTTTCATAGAGGGAGAGCTTATTTAAAAGGCCTGTCAAACCATCATGATAAGCCAGATAATTAAACTTTTCCTCACTGACGCGTATTTTTTCATTACTGACTTTAATGGCATCGTACTGCTCCTTTAATTCTTCATCCGAGGCCGCCAATTCTTCATATATTTGGGTCAATTCCTCATGCTTTTCACTAAGCTTGTCTTTTAGCTTTTTAATTCTCCTGAGATTAAGAAGAAGAATCATAGCAAAGGAGATTAAAACTATAAAAGCAAGAACAACACATGAGACCAGCTTTTTGTAAGTTTCAAAAAAAGAAAAAGGTTTATGAATTATCTCAGCATCCTCCGGGATTACGCTTAAGGGAATATTAAATTTTTCCAGCTGATTAAAATCAATAACCTTGCGGGTTGTTTTTGTGAATTGTATGGGAATACTGTCTGCGATTTCTCCGTTTAATATCCTGAGAGCCAGACTGGCCGCGCTTTGCCCCTGAAGCCTGCCGCTTAACATATCGCCGCCCAACGCCCCATTATTCAGACCAAAATCATACAGATGGTATAGAGGAATATGGCTGATAAAGGCTATTTTCCGGGTTGTATTTTCAAAGCCGACAACTTTTCCCTCAACATCGCTGTAATAGGTCGTTACTAAAATAATACTGTCGTCTTTTAAATCCTTGACCTTTTTCAATATTTCTTCGTAAGACAGGTTATTCCAGCTGATGATGTTTAAGTTCAAATTCATGGAATTGATCTCTTCCTCGGCAATGGAACCGGTTGACAACCCGCTTTCACTATTGTCATAGAGCAAATATATATTTTTGACGGAAGGGTTGATGGACAAAGCCATTCTGATGGTATCCTTGGGATCAATAACCTCAGTAACTCCGGTAAGATTCCGATACCCTTTTGTAATTTGAGAAATACCTCTTGAATTCACTCCGCTGAATACCACCGGCGCATTTGCAAAGAGACTTTCTCTGTTCTCCAAAACATATTCCAAAGCTTTATCGTCCGTCGTGATCAATAAATCGATGTTTTTGTCCTGATACTTATAATGAAAATAATTATTTAAATATTCTATATTACGGGTTGTCGGATAGTTCTTCCAGTCCATGTACTCAACATATACGGAAATCCGATCTTGATTCTTGAAGGTTTCTATAATGCCGCAGACCTGATCGTCGGTCCATGTCAGGCCTTGGTGGTAGGAATTTACAATAAGAATGTTTCTGGTCCCTGCAATATCCTCTGCATGAACCGGACCTTGTACATAGCTTAAGAAAATCATAGTAAAAACTAAAAGGATCAACCCAGTTTTTATATGCCTTTTAAACATTTTTAACCCCCGTAAGCTTGTACTGAGCATTGAATGAACAGCCATTCATTAAATTACAAGTTATTCCAGTCTAAATTTTTTAAAATATTATTTCATTATTCCATGTAAAACCAGTCTTTTTAAATTTTCCTTCATATGTTCATAATCTACGCTTTTATATTGTGCCAATATATTATAAGACGAATTTCTTAAAAAATTTATAATCAGAGGAGACATTACTTCAATATCAATATCCTCTCTGATTTTGCCGTTCTCCTTTTCCTGCTTCAAAATTTTGTAAAAACTCTTATACACTTCTCCCATAACCGATTTTGATTTCTGGTTTTTTAACGATGACACGGTTATAAGCTCCCGGTAAAGCACATTTGCCGTTTCGGGCTCCTCCCGGAAGCAGTCATAATTAAATTTTATAAAACTTTCTATCACAATATCAATAGGTGTATTTTTGATATACAGCCTATTGACAAAATCCGCTCTTCTTTGATGCTCTACCAAAAAGATATAATCCAGAATGTCTTCCTTGCTGCTAAAATATAAGTAGACCGTTCCAGCGGCTATCCCGGCTTCTTCGGCAATATCTTTCACCTTTGCACGATAAAACCCTTCCCGGGCGATGACTTTAATGGCATGGTTCCTGATAGATTCCTTTTTATTCATATTAATACCCGCTGATAAGCCTTTCAAACATATTTTTTATTATAATAAAAGAATAATATTTTTTAAGGCGGAGAATAGCCTCCGCCTTAAAGCAAAATAGAAATGATTGATCTTTCTTTGAATTCATTCTATATATTTTTACTGTATATTACAAGGCATTTTTACAGTTTTAAACCTGTTCATTTGTGTGGCGGTTAAATATTTTACAGGACCTTCACAATGTCGTAAACAGAGCTTAAAACAAGCCAGTTTTGCGGGAAATATTGCATAATTGTCCAATAGCTTACACCGCCGATCCTGAATTCATTGGCCAGGGTAAGCTTCGCTAAAATGCTTCTTGCATCCTCAAACCATACTTCATGCTGTGTTCCATTCTCATCGTAATACCTAAAAAACGGAGCTTGTGCAATGGGATCATATTGAATGGCAGCACCTTCCCGCCAGGCCAGATTCACGGCGCCAACATTGCTGATGGTCTGAGCAGCCGTCCCCTGTTGGAATGGGAGCGTCCAGTTGTAGCCGTAATTGGGTATGCCCATAAAAATTTTCTCGCGCGGTATGGCGGTTACGGCATAATTTAAAACCTTGCGGATTTCATTGATAGGGGCAACAGCCATGGGCGGGCTGTAGGTATAGCCCCATTCATAGGTCATTAAAATGACATGGTCTGCCAACGCCCCGTGAACGGGGTAATCATGCGCTTCGTAAAGCTGGCCCTGCTGTGTCGCCGAAGTTTTAGGCGCAAGGGCTGTAGTAACGGTGAAACCAAGGGGTCGGAGCCTGGAAACTACCTTTCTCAGAAAGTTATTGTATTGTTCCCTGTCACGCGGATAAATATATTCGAAGTCTATACCCAGTCCATAATAGTTTTTTTGTTGCATGATCCGGATGACATTATTCAGAAGGGTGTCCTGAAGCGTTTCATTATTGAGGATGGTACTGACCAGATCGCTGTCGAAGCCCCCATCCTCACCGATATTAGTAATAATCATCAGCGGAGCAACCCTTGCGCTCCTGGCCGCCTGTATCAATTCCGTATCATCGATATCATCAAGACTTCCGTCTGCGTTAACCTGATAGCTGAATATACTCAGATAAGTCAAATAAGGCAATGTTTTTCTGAGGGTTTCCCTGTTGATATTCGGAAAGGCATAGCCGTTTACCTGAATGGGGCCAAATTTAATAGTTCTTGGCGGAATAGTAATGGTCTGCCCTACGCTTAGGTTCGAAGGATTGGTTATTTGAGGGTTTGCACGCAGAATATCACTAACCCTTACCTGATATTCCATAGCTATAAGATAAAGGGATTCCCCTCTCTGAACCACATGCTGACGGCTGCCCTCCAGAATAACAATGGTCTGTCCGGCCACAAGCTGATCGGGGTTTTGAAGCTCATTGTCGGAAACAATTTTCTGCCAGGATACTCCATATTGCCGAGCGATGGAATAAATACTTTCCCCGGGTTTAACCACATGGATATACATGATATCACACTCCAAACGATTTCATATGAAAGTCCGATAATATTGCCGAGTTATTCATAAAGGAATGTTATTCTAATTTAACATATGCAGCTTTGCCGGTTTATGTTTGTCAGAGAGGCTTATATTTCAAATTTGGTTAAATGAGTAGCACTATAAAGCAATATAGTATTAAAGTATTTTTTCAAAATTTATAGATTTTTGCACCTCTTTAGTGTAAACTAATTTATCAAAGGAGCGTGTATGAAATGGAAATAAAAATAAGCTTAACAAAAACCCCAAAAGCCAAACCGGCCGCAGAAGATTTGAAATTCGGAAATATCTTTTCAGACCACATGTTTATTATGGATTACACTGAAGGAGCTGGCTGGCATGATGCCAGAATAGTCCCATACAGTTCGATAAATTATGAACCGGCCATCATGGTATTTCATTATGGCCAGGCCATTTTTGAAGGCCTTAAGGCATATAAAAAAGCCGGCGGCGAAGTTGTTCTTTTCAGACCGGATCAGAATATGAAGCGTCTCAACAATTCCTGCGACACCCTTTGCATTCCCAAGATTGATGAGGATTTTGCAGTAGAGGCTTTAAAGAAACTGGTCGCCATTGATAAGGACTGGGTTCCCGAGGCTCCTGATACATCTCTTTATATCCGTCCTTTTATCATTGCAACTGAGCCCCATGTCGGAGTTCATCCGTCAAACAGCTATCAGTTCATCATCATTACCGGACCTGTGGGCGCCTATTATAAGGAGGGCCTCAACCCGGTAAAAATCTATGTAGAAGACCATTATGTCCGCGCTGTTGTGGGCGGCCTGGGAGAAGCCAAGGCAAGCGCCAATTACGCTGCCAGCCTGAAGGCACAGATGGTGGCCGCCAAAAAGGGTTATACTCAGGTTCTTTGGCTGGATGGCGTGGAAAGAAAATATATTGAGGAAGTCGGCACCATGAACGTCTTCTTTGTGATCGGCGACGAGGTCGTTACACCCATGCTTACCGGCAGTATTCTGCCCGGAATCACCAGAAAATCCTGTCTTGAGCTTCTGCGCTCCTGGGGCTTAAAGGTTTCAGAGAGAAAAGTTTCAATCCAGGAAATCTATGATGCCCATGCCAACGGTCAATTAAAAGAGGCCTTCGGGACGGGAACCGCAGCAGTGATCTCCCCTATCGGCGAGCTTTGCTGGGGCGGCAACAAAATAAAATTAAGCGGCGGCAAAATCGGTCAGCTTTCTCAGAAGCTTTACGACGAGCTGACCGGCATCCAGTACGGCAAAAAGCCGGATCCGTTTAACTGGGTCTGGCCGGTATAAATTTTAAGGCATTTATCTGCCAGTCTTATTGATGAATGTGACACTGATATAAAAGCTTTGGGACTGAATCGGGCAATGCCCCGGTTCAGTCTTTTTAAACTTTAAAACTAAAAAGATCGCTTACCTCATGGAAAACAGTCTGATCAAATACAAACAGGGCATGTTTTTTAAAAAAAACTCAAAAAGGGCTTGAAATCGTCTTTCAATCATATTATAATAGACTTCGTCGTTGCGGATTGGTGTAATGGTAGCACGACTGACTCTGGCTCAGTTTGTTAGGGTTCAAATCCTTAATCCGCAGCCAAATCACATTACAGCGCCGGTAGTCAGAGAACCGGCGCTTTTGTATGCGCCAAAAATGGTTCCGTCTTAAAAAAGCTCCTTTGTTTAAGCACAAAGAAGCTTTTTAATAGGTTTATTAAGGATTTCCAGCATTCACCTTAAGATTCAGCCGATTTATGGAACCGCTGCTGTGGGCATGGCATATGGCAATGGCTAACGCGTCGGCCGCATCATCGGGTTTTGGTATTTTTTCAAGATGCAAAAGAAGCTTTACCATTTGCTGGACCTGCTCCTTTTTAGCCCGTCCATATCCCACTACCGCCTGCTTTACCTGCAGCGGAGTATATTCATATACATTGATGCCGGCTTTGGCAGCCGCCAGAAGGGCAACTCCGCGCCCATGCCCCACCTTGATGGCAGTTTTGACATTGGTATTAAAAAATAATTCCTCAACCGCCATGGCGTCAGGCTTATACCTTCCAATCAGGTCATCCAGCCCTTCGCTTATGGCCAATAAGCGGCCCGATAGCGCCAGGCCGGCTTCCGTGGATATGACACCGACATCCAATACGCGAAACTTGTTGCCGGCGTATTCAACGATTCCATAACCGGTAATGGCAAAGCCCGGGTCCACTCCCAAAATAATCATTTGTACTTCTCTCCATTCTCCTATAAGCAGAATTGATTTATCCAACTTTGATTCGCGCCACTCCGCAATCCTGCTCCGCTGACGCACTGAAACATCACTCTGACGCGCCGGAACTAAATTACGAATTGAACCCATCAATACACTTCTTGCGCTAATCATCAAACAATATATGATAAAAAATCCTGGAATTTTATTTTTTATGCCAATACAAAGTATTGAATAAATATACATGATATTGTATAATTATTAGCAACAAAGCTTATACCTAATTTTAACACAGATTGGAGAGATTTTTAATGAGCAAGGAAAAAATAGTACTCGCCTATTCGGGTGGTCTTGATACTTCCATCATTATTCCATGGCTGAAAGAGAACTATGACGCCGAGGTTATCGCTGTTGCCGCCGATGTGGGCCAGGCCGAGGAATTGGATCATCTCAATGAAAAGGCAATCCAAACCGGCGCCAGTAAAATATTCATAGAAGATCTTACCGAAGAATTCATCACCGATTTTATTTATCCCACCATTAAGGCAGGCGCTGTCTATGAAGGCAAATACCTTCTGGGCACTTCCTTTGCAAGGCCTATCATTGCAAAGAGACTGGTGGAAATTGCCGAAAGAGAAGGCGCTTCTGCTATTTGCCACGGCGCTACGGGGAAAGGAAACGATCAGGTAAGGTTTGAACTGACCATAAAGGCTCTTGCCCCCCACCTTAAAATCATTGCTCCCTGGAGAATCTGGGATATCCGTTCACGGGATGAAGAAATTGATTACGCTGTAGCAAGAAACATTCCCATTCCGGTAAGTAAGAGCAGCAATTACAGCCGTGACAGGAATATATGGCATTTGAGCCACGAGGGTTCTGAGCTTGAAAGTCCTGCCAACGAGCCTCTTTATGACCGGCTGCTCCAGCTTTCGGTTACGCCCGAAAAGGCGCCGGATAAGCCTCTTTATGTGGAAATTGAGTTTGAAAAAGGTATTCCTGTCAAAGTCAACGGTGAGAAGCTTCCTCCCATAGAGCTCTTGCAAGCCCTTAACAAAATGGGCGGAGAAAACGGCATCGGCATCATTGATATTGTAGAAAACCGTTTGGTGGGCATGAAATCCCGCGGCGTCTATGAAACTCCGGGCGGGACCATCCTTTATGCCGCACATCAGGAACTTGAAAACATCACGCTGGACCGTGACGCCTCCCACTATAAAGCATTGGTTGCTCAGCGTTTTGCAGAGCTTGTTTACTTCGGTCAATGGTATACTCCCCTTCGTGAGGCTCTTTCTGCTTTTGTGGATTCCACCCAGAAATATGTTTCAGGCAAGGTAAAATTGAAACTTTACAAAGGGAATATTATTCCCGCAGGTGTTGAATCTCCTTATTCCCTGTTCAGTGAAGAGCTTTGCACCTTTGGCGAGGACGATGTTTATAACCAGAAGGATGCGGAGGGCTTTATCAATCTCTTTGGCCTGCCGCTGAAAGTCCAGGCCAACATGAAAAAATTTAATCATATCAAAGACTGATTCCTATACTCTTCCTTTTGTATTTATACGAATCCTCAGGCCGGGCCCGGGGATTCGTAACAGGATCGGGAATCTTACATGGCTGGCTTTTAAAATGAGGCCGGCCGCGTACTTAAATGGATAGAATCGAGGATTTTTATGAAGCTTTGGGGCGGACGATTTTCAAAAAACACCGATCAATTAATGGATGATTTTAATTCGTCAATACATTTTGACAGCAGGATGTATAGACAGGATATCCTCGGGAGCGCGGCACATGTCAGAATGCTGGGTCAATGCGGCATTATTCCAAAGAACGACGCCGGACTCATTCGAAAAACACTCTTTGAAATTCTGGAGGACATTGAAAACGACAAGGTGAAATTTGAAGTTTCGGCCGAGGACATTCATATGAATATTGAAACCATCCTCATCTCTCGCATCGGAGATGTGGGCAAGCGGCTTCATACCGGCAGGAGCCGGAATGACCAGGTTGCATTGGATATCAGAATGTATTTAAGGGATGAATGCCGGGAAATCCAGGATATGCTGAAAACGCTTCTGGAAGTCCTCATCCGTATCTCAGAAAATCATCTCGATACCATCATGCCGGGCTACACCCACATGCAAAGAGCGCAGCCCATTACACTGGCACACCATGCAATGGCTTATTTTCAAATGTTCCGAAGAGATATCGAAAGGCTTCTCGACTGCTATAAGAGGCTGAACATCATGCCGCTTGGTTCAGGAGCGCTGGCCGGAACCACCTATGCCCTGGACAGAAAAATGGTAGCTGAGGAATTAGGCTTTGCCGGCATCACCGAAAACAGCTTGGATGGCGTCAGCGACAGGGACTTTGTCATTGAACTTGCCTCCTGCCTTTCCCTCATCATGATGCATCTCTCCCGTTTCAGTGAAGAAATCATTTTATGGTGCTCCCATGAATTTTCATTTATTGAGCTGGACGATGCTTACAGCACCGGCTCCTCCATTATGCCGCAAAAAAAGAACCCTGATGTGGCCGAGCTGGTACGCGGTAAAACCGGCCGTGTTTACGGAAGCCTGACGGCTCTCCTGACCATGATGAAAGGCCTGCCTCTGGCTTACAATAAAGACATGCAGGAAGATAAGGAAGCCATTTTCAACTCCGTCGATACCGTAAAGCTCTGTCTTCCCATTTTTACAAATATGCTGGACACCATGAAAATAAAGAAAGCGAATCTCTATAATGCTGCGAAGGGCGGTTTTACCAATGCCACCGATATGGCCGATTATTTAGTGAAGAAAGGGATTCCGTTCAGAGATTCCCACGCCATTACAGGGCATATGGTAGCTTACTGCATCGAGAAGAATAAAAGCATTGAAGAGCTGAATCTGGATGAACTGCATACCTTCTCCGATATAATTGAGAAGGATGTCTACGATGCCATCAGTCTGGAAACCTGCGTAAAAGAAAGAAAAGTGGCCGGCGGACCTGCAAGGGAAAGCGTTTTGGCATCGATTGGTTCAGGCAGATTATTTCTGGAGTCTCTTTCCACTCACTAAAGCCCTAAAGCCCAGAAAGGTGATTTTTAGGTATAACCTCCCATAAAAGAAATGAAGCTCTTCAGCCCACCGTCAATGGTGAGTTGAAGAGCTTTTCCCGGATTATACTTCTTTATACATTTGAAGATAATTTAGATTGGCAAAGCCAAGCTTCCGGTATAATTCTATGGCTCTCTCATTGGTTTTATCCGCCTCAAGGCGAATTCTCGCTACCATTCCTTTATATCTTTGTTCAACAAATACAAAAAACTCATGTCCCAAGCCTTTTCTTCGATATTCAGGCAAAATATAAACTTCTTCTATCCATAGTACAAGGCCGCCTGCCTCATTGGAATATGTTTGAGAGAGCAAGGCATAACCTGCAATTTGACCGCCATACTCAAAAATATAGCCTTCCGCATAGGGGCTTCCGGTCGTAAGCAAGTCAAAGGTTTTATAAATATTTTCTTCAGGAATGGTATGTAAAACTGCATCTGAACTGTAAAACTCCTTTGACATGGCTATATACCGGTCCTTGTCTTCTATATTCAATTTTCTTATCATAAATATTTCCCTTCTTATTAACTGCAATGCTGCGGAAAATGCAAGATTCTTTTGTATTCATACTTAGGAACCTTGATCATATTCTTAAAAAACAAAAGCCCCGATTTTAATATCGAGGCTTTTAATAAGGTTTTGCTTTCTTATCCAATGCTTTACCGAAGCTATGCCAGGAATTTCGGATCTTACCCCGCATCTCTTCGTCCAGCGTGCTCTCGACAACACTATTCAATTGTTTTCTCATACTGTAGTACTCCCGAACGTCAAATTCTTCCTTTTCAAGGAGTGCGTCCATTTCAGCAAGCCAATCAATAAGATACTCGATGCCCATATATTCCTTTGAGACCTTCTTCTTTAAATGAGCAATCACCAGCTTGACAGCTTTTTTCTTTACTTGCATATCATCTGCACGCTTTTCTGTATTTTTTGATACCGACATTAATAATGGCCTCCTTTCTGTTATGAAAAAATTTGTGAAGTATAGGGTCATGTAATTTGTTGAAGAAAAAAATTAAATCTCAATCCAGCAAATATTTTTGCCGGATTGGGATCGGCTTGGTCAGCAGATTATTCCAACTGGAATCATTATTATTATTTTACATCATTTCGCAAGTTAAATCAATGTTTCCAAAAGAAGAACTCCACTCATGACGCTAAATCAAGCAATCAAAGATTTCGAACGGGAACTTTGTTTTATTTACAATAATAGCCATGCCTACTCTTTTGCGGACTTGTTATCGTAAGAAATAAATTTTTTCCCGTTGAGTTTCTGTTCATCAATATTTTCAGCTTTGTCCAATGGGACAACAATGGTCTGAGGATCTCCGTCGCTGATAAACATTCTCTCTGCGGTCATTTTTGGCAGCCACCATGTAAGATCCGCATCAACAGCTACTCTTCCCTGGGCCCGAATTCTTCTCACATAAAGGCTGTCATAGTTCATGCTGATGGAGGGAGCAGAAGGAGCGGCGCCAACGGCCATAATACTTTCATGATAGTATTCCATACCGTTATAGTTGCCCTTTTGGAGAATGGGTCGCAGGCTCTCGTCGGAGGGGCGGCTCCCGTAGGGCAGAGCAAGGGAATAAAAGCGAAGTCCCGGAAGAATCTCTTCCGCTTTTTCCTGGTTCTTGCCTAAGCTTTCTAAGACCTTATCTTTGCTGTGGATCTCTGAATAGTCAACATGGCCCCAGGTGTGGCTGCCTAATTCAAAACCCAGATTTTCAAGGAACTCAAACCGTTCCTTCAGCGCACCCTGCCCCTTAAAGGTATTATCTCCAATATCCATATTAATATAAAAAATTCCCTTTAACCCAAAGTCAGGATGTTTTTCATGAAACTCCATCATAACCCCCACGGCTGATTTGGGATTGGCCTTGTATTGCCCGTCCTCTTCTATCAGATTAAACTGTCCTGAGCTTCCGTCATCAAAGGTAAAGACCATGGGCATGGTACCGGCGGGCACAGAAATATTGCAGTCAATAAAATCCTGCATGCTGATAAGCCTGAATCCCTGGTCATAAAGGGTCTGCAATAGGGCCCTGAATTCTTCAAAAGTAGTGGTATATTCTTTATCCGTATTCGGCTCATAAGCTTCAATAAAACGGTGGAACATTATAATAGGTATTTCACCTGCTTCATTGGGCAAAAAATCCTCATAGTCGGTCCTGATCTCAAGGGAGTCTGTTGGCTTTGGTTCTTCGGGAGCCGCCGTTGAAGGTGCGGCAGAGCTTTGGGCAGGCTCGGTCCCTGTTGGTATCGGTGTATAAGAATCTGTGGGAACAGGGTTGTTTTTTTCGTTCTTCCTGTGTAATGCTACAACAACGGCAGCAATTATTAAAATGCTGATCACAAATACAGCTAATAAACTCTTATTCTTTCTTCTCTTCATAGATTTCTTCACCTTTCGTGCTTCGCTCTTATTAGTAGTCTGTCCTTTTCTTCTTTGTATGCTCCTGTCAAAGAGACACTCCTCGATTTAATAATCCAATTTAAAGAAGAACCTTCTGCTCTTCGCCTGAAGATTCTTGCTATGATACAAAAGAATAACCCCACCCATCAACGCAATCGAAGATTGCTGATGGGGCCCGGGAACCTTGTTGTATTCACAATAAAAACCCTGATATTCCTGATAGGATACATATTAAATAGGTAAGGCAACAAAAATGACAAGGGAAATCCAATCCTCTTGCCATGTTTAATTATAGTATAGAAGTGCAGGAAACGCAACCTGTGTAACACAAAAGACATTAAATCACAGGCTCTTATTTTTGCCAAAGCTATAGCTGCCGGGTCTTTTTTTCTTTAAGCGGTCAACAAAACCCGGTGATCCGGTTTTATATTTTCTGGTACTTTTTTGCCGATTGGAGAAAAGCGCTGCCAAAACACCTGTGATCAGGGCTATGAGGGTAAATAAAGCGGTATTTGCAGTCACGGCGACCTTGGCCTGAAGAATACAGCCGATAATATAGGCTATAACAGCATAAATAAAGGCTGCCAAAATTGCTGAGACCATTTTTCTATCCGGGTTCTTTTGTGCGGCCATGCTGCTTCCAATAAATACTCCTAAAATTGTTCCGGCAATTGCCGACGCCATGGTATATTTTTCAGGAAAGTCTGTAAAGCAGATCATAAGAGCTGCAGCCAGCAGAATGATGAATGTGACGATAAGTGATACTGCAACAGATTTTAACAAATCCATAAAATAACTTGTGGAAGCTTTGTTGGTACGATAATTATCAACCACAATCTATTCCCCCGTTATTGTCCAATCTGATTAATCTTATTCACCGAATATAAAACATAGAACTGGTATTGTAACCCATAGAGTCCATTTTGAATAGTATATATTGAGTTTAAAAGGCATGGGAGGTTTCAAAAATGTTCGGATTTAGAGGATGCTTCGGCGGAGATAATTGCGAGATTCTTATGTTCATTATCCTCTTTTTACTCCTGTTCTGTAACGGATGTGGCGATGATAACAAATGCTGCGATTAAGTAGGGTAATCTGAAAGCTTTACCCGAAAGGAGGTGCCGTTTATGAGAGGCAATCGTTGTGATGACAACTGCACAATTTTATTCTTCATCCTTATTTTCCTTTGCTTATTCTGGAATAAAGACGGCTGCTGTGATTAAATTAAAAAGCGGGGGCAGAAAGCTCCCGCATTCTTTTTATTTGGTGAGAACTTTTTACTGCGGAGAATCTGAGGACAGCATGCGAAGCTGCCTGAAATAGCTCCTTGCATACATGATGCCGGACAGTAAGGCCATCGCCACGCATATTAAAAACAGTGCATCGGTGAGAATTCTTGGCGCCTCCATAAAAATCAGCATAATAGATACAAATAAAAGGACGGATGTCAGCTTGCCAAACCATTTGCTTGATACGTCCACCTTTTTTTTGTTTTTGATGACATAGAGCCCTGCGATAATTAACAATAAATCTTTAACAAGGACAAACCAGGGTATGACACTATAGATCAACTGCTTTTTTGCAAGCAAGAATAGGGCTGTCAGCTGCATAAGCTTATCAGCAAACGGATCCGCAACCTTGCCAAAAGTCGTTATCAAATTATAACGGCGCGCAATGAAGCCGTCTAAAACATCCGTAAATTCTGCCCCCAAAAAAACAGCCGCTGCTTCAAAGGTTCTTCCGCTATTCAGAAAACCGGCAAAGACAGGAACGGCTACTAATCGCAAGAGAGTCAACATATTGGGTATATTCTTGAAAAAACCGTTCATAATCTGCCGTTATCTCCTATAGCGCTATTGTACAAAGGTTTTAAATCTTCATACAGGTGAGTACTGTATTTTGCAATATTAACAGGTTTCAAATCGGTTCCGGTCCAGGCATGCTCCGTAGTGCCCCTGGCGCAAAGAACATTCCGTTCTTCGGCATATACCTCATATTCTAAAATCAAGCGCACCTTGGTACCCCTTAAAAGCTTTGTTTTTACCACAATATTTTCCCCATAATGAGCAGGCGTTTTAAATTCGCAGTTCATCCTTATCAGAGGCAGCAGTAAGCCCTGCTTCTCCAGCTCACCATAGGAAATGCCAAAATGTTTTATAAAATCCGTCCTGCCGCACTCAAACCAAATAGGATAAACAGAATGGTGAACGATGCCCATTTGGTCTGTTTCTGCGTATCGGACAGGGAAACGTGTTTCAACAGTCACTTTCGGTATCACCTCATAGGGCGAGTATCTTGCATAGCTTTACAAGTTCCTCGTCAATGGATTTTTTCATATCTAAACCTTCCAGCATATCCATATCTGTTAGTTTCCCATTTTTAGAAATAACAATACGGTTTTGTTTCCCCTGCAGCAATATTTCCACTGCATAAGCACCCATACGGCTCCCCATTACCCGGTCGGTAATGGTGGGGGTTCCTCCCCGCTGAATATGGCCTAATATAGTGGCCCGTGTATTAATCTCAGTTTTTTCTTCAATATATTTGGCGATTTCAACGGCTCCGCCTACGCCCTCGGCCACAATAACCAGATAATGCTTTTTGCCCCGGTTTCGCCCTTCTATAATGGGGAAAATAATATCTTTATCAATATCAAACTCCTTTTCGGGCAGGACAACGGCTTCGGCACCGCCTGCTATACCGCAATTTAAAGCGATCCAGCCGGCACGGCGGCCCATTACCTCCAGCACGCTGCAGCGCTCGTGGGAATAGGAGGTGTCCCGTATTTTATCGATGGCATCAAGAACGGTGTTCATGGCGGTATCATAGCCAATGGTATATTCGGTGCAGGCGATATCATTATCAATGGTACCGGGGATACCGATCACATTAAGGCCTAACCCGCTGATGTCCTTTGCGCCCCGAAAAGAACCGTCTCCTCCGATAACTACCAGAGCGTCTATCTCAAAAACCTTGGCCATGGCCATAGCCTTCTCCAGGCCCGCTTGCGTAGAGAATTCCTGAGAACGTGCCGTTTGGAGAATGGTGCCCCCTCTTTGGATAATATCCCCTACCGAACGAATTTCCATTTTATCGATATCACCGTGTAAAAGGCCTTCATAGCCCTTATGGATTCCCAATACATTTAAACCGTTATAAATACCTGCTCTGACTACTGCTCTAACTGCGGCATTCATACCTGGAGCGTCTCCGCCGCTGGTAAGCACTGCAATTGTTTTAATTTGATCCATGGAGTTCCTCCCAAAAAAATTGAACGAATATTGCTACAAAATACCCGTGTACTTGAACACGGGTAAAAGCTTAAAAACCTTTTTCTATGATGATACTGTGGGCTTCCTCGACTTCCGCCTCCGGAACCGAAACCTCGAAATAATCATCTGCCTTCTCTTTTCTACTAACAGGGTTAATCCTGACCAGAATGCCACCCTCTTCAAGAATGGACTTAAGTTTTTCTGCCATATCCTTATTCTGAGCCATGTAAACGACAGTCCACATATTACAAATGCCCTCCCTGTCTTTTCCCGGACCTCATCATACCAACTGCAGTATACGAATATTGCCGCGGACCCCGGTGGCTGATTTGTTCGGTTTATTGAGCAATCAGTAAATAATATTGCCAAGAATTATAATAAAAAGAATTTCTTTCATGAAGACTCATAAATAATGACTACTGTGTCGCTGACTATCCATTATAAAGCAGGCATTTACCCTATCAGATTCAATCTTTTCCAATGTATCACCTCAGAAAACATATTATATTATTTTTAAATAAAGTGCAAGTAAAACTATTTTCATGTTAAAAGTCCTAAACTTAAACCTTCACCCGTTCGAAACCTAATAAATCAGACAGTTCCTGCAGCAGAAGCCGGCAAATTTGTGTGTTCAGCTTCATGCTGGGCTTATTTGTCTGATCAATGTAAACATAGGCCCGGTCACGGCCCTCAAAATACTTAAGCAGAGCCAGAACCGCCTTTCGCTTTATATCAGAAATATTTTCATCAAATAATATTTTTATAATATGCTCTTCCGCTGCCATATTATTTAATGGACGGCTTAAGCTGTAATCATCATTGCCGCTTTCGCCGGGAAGTATTTCATGGGAAGAAAAATTTTGTTCCTCTTCATTGACATAATTATTTCCCAAAAAATTATCCGGGAACGGATTATTTTTTTCCGGCGTCAGATCATTTTCCGGTGCATTCCGGCCCTGAAGATTCCGGATTTTATTGGCGAGAATCTTGGGCTGCTCTTCCTCTTTAATAGAAATATTGCCTTCCACGATGACCTGATTGTCATTGAAAAGAATAGGGGCAAATTTTTCATAAATTTTGGGGAAGACGACCACCTCTATCTGTCCGTAAAGATCTTCCACTGTAACAAAAGCCATCATACGATTATTCTTGGTACTGATGTTTTTGATGTCGGCAATGATTCCTGCAATTTTAACAAACTGGCCGTCTGTAAAACTATTTATATTGGTCTGGTCTTCATCGGATATTTCAAAATCATAGGAGAAAGCAGTCACCTGATCCTTAATGACCTCCGCATAGGCATCAAGAGGATGGCCTGAAATGTACAGCCCCAGCATCTCCTTTTCCATGGCCAAAAGCAGCCGTGAATCATATTCCGGTATTTCAGGCCACTCGCTTGTGAAAGTGTCTTCCTCCTGCCCTTCCGCCACATCAAAAAGAGACAATTGCCCGCTTATAAGGGTTTTGCGCTTTTGTGAAACCCGTTCCAGGATTTTTTCGTAATTTGCTATAAGCTTGGAGCGATAAATACCAAAAACATCAAAAGCACCGCATTTGATAAGACTTTCAACTGTTCTCTTATTGAGCTCCTTACCTTCCATGCGCTCGCAAAAATCAATGAAGCTCTTAAAAGGACCGTTATTGTTCCGCTCATGGATGATGTTCTGAACGACCGATTCTCCCACATGCTTCACGGCAGCCAGTCCGAAGCGTATGGCTCCGTTTTTGACAGAAAAAGAGCTTTCACTTTCATTGACATCGGGGGCCAATACCTGAATCCCCATTTTGCGGCATTCCAGCACATATTGGCTGACCTTTCCCAGGCTGCCCATAAAGCTGTTTAAGAGGGCCGCCATAAACTCGACGGGATAATGATATTTCAGCCAAGCGGTCTGAAAACCCACATAGGCATAGGCTGCGGCGTGGGATTTATTAAATGCATAGCTGGCAAAATCCATCATTTCATCAAATATAATATTGGCTGCAGCCTCCGATACACCGTTTCGGATAGCCCCGGGAATGACGGCATTCCCCTCCTCATCAGTTTTCCCATAAATAAAATTCTGCCGCTCGGCATCCATAATGTCTTTTTTCTTCTTGGACATGGCCCTTCGGACCAGATCGCTCCGGCCCAGAGAAAAGCCGGCCAAATCCCTGAAAATCTGCATGACCTGCTCCTGGTAGACCATGCAGCCATAGGTGACATGCAATATGGGCTCCAGGAGCGGCGTCAGATATCCTATCTCGGACGGATTATGCTTATTTTTTATATAGCGGGGAATCTGGTCCATAGGCCCCGGACGATAAAGAGAAATACCGGCGATAATATCCTCCAGGCAATGTGGCTGAAGATCCTTCATAAAAGAGGTCATGCCCTGGCTCTCAAGCTGGAACACACCGGCCGTATCGCCTTTTCCGATCATTTCATAGACAGGGGCGTCTTCATAATCGATATGGTCAATATCAATCTCTACACCATGATCTTTATCAATGAGCTCCACGGCATCCTGAATGACAGTAATGGTCCGCAGGCCCAAGAAATCCATTTTGAGCAATCCCAGCTCCTCCAGGGTGGTCATGGGAAATTGAGTGGAGATCAGCTCCTCATTTCGATACAGCGGTACAAATTCTGTAATGGGCTCACTGGAAATGACAACGCCGGCAGCGTGGGTGGAAGCATGGCGGGGCATCCCCTCCAGGGATCTGGCCGTATCTAAAAGCTCGTGAATTTTCGGCTCTTCGTCATAAAGCTTCTTAAGCTCCGGATTCATGCCAATGGCATCTTCAATGAAAATGTGCTTTCCAGGCACCATTGGAATCATTTTGGCGACCTTATCCACCTCATTATAGGGTACGGCCAGCGCTCTTCCCACATCCCTGACAGCGGCCCTGGCAGCCATTGTTCCAAAGGTAATGATCTGGGCTACCCGGTCTTCGCCATATCTCCTCACCACATAATCAATGACCTCCTGCCTTCTGACATAGCAGAAATCGATATCGATATCAGGCATGGAAACACGTTCAGGATTTAAGAAACGCTCAAAAAGAAGATTGTATTTGACCGGGTCCACCCTGGTGATGCCAAGGCAATAAGCCACCATGCTGCCTGCGGCCGAGCCCCTTCCGGGCCCCACCATAATGCCGCTGTCCCGGGCATATTTTATAAAATCCCATACAATGAGGAAGTAGTCTACATAGCCCATTTGGCGAATAACAGAAAGCTCATATTCAAGCCGTTCAAAAAGAGCTTCATTTTGCCCGTATTGCTCACGGAAACCAGTGACGCACTGATCCCTCAGATACTCAAAGGGATCCCTTCCTTTCGGAACATCAAACTTGGGCAGATGGAGCTCACCGAATTGAATCTCTACATTGCATCGCTCCGAAACCCGGACGGTATTCATCAAAGCCTCCGGATAAGCCTTAAAATGCTCCCACATCTCATCCATGCTTTTTAAAAAAAACTCATCGGTCTCAAACCGCATATGATCCGGGTCTTCCATGGTCTTTCCGGTTTGGATGCACATCAGGATTTCCTGGCTTTTGGCATCGCTGCGATTAATATAATGGACGTCATTGGTAGCAATGAGCGGTATGCCCGTTTTTTGCGACAGCTCTATAAGCGCTGCATTAACCTCTTTTTGCTCGGCCAGATTATTGTATTGGAGCTCTAAATAAAAATTTCCTTCCCCCATTATTTCATTCATTCGCAAGGCCAGCTCAGTTGCTCCCTCAAAATCCCTGTTTATGAGCTTTTGCGGGATGTCCCCCCCCAGGCAGGCGCTTAAAGCGATAAGGCCCTCATGGTATTGCTCAAGCAGTGAATAATCAATGCGGGGTTTATAATAGAATCCCTCGGTAAAGCCAAGAGATACCAGCTTCATGAGATTCCGGTATCCGGCATTATCCTTGGCCAGGAGGATCAAATGTCCCTGGCTTGAGTCCTGACGGGGATCCTTATCCTTAAAGGTTCGGGGCGCAGTATAAACTTCACAGCCCAAAATGGGCTTAATGCCTTCCTTTTTACAGGCTTTGTAAAAGTCGATAACACCATACATTACGCCATGGTCGGTAATAGCCAAGCTATGCATGCCCAGCTCTTTGGCCCTTTGTATGAGCGGCTTTATCCTGCAGGCTCCGTCCAGCAGGCTGTATTCAGTATGAAGATGCAGATGTACAAAATCCTTCAATGGTAATATACCTCAAAAAAGAACATTCTTTCTTTTATTTTATCATACAATGATTCATTCGGGCAGGCTTCCGGAAAAACATTTTATTGTGAATGCAACAATCAGCGCCATGAGTGATGTTTCGTGCGCCCTCAAAAAAATCCGTCCGGGATTTTACTTAGGTAAGCCCGCAATCCTGCTCCGCTTACGCACTAAAACATCACTCTGCCGCTTTTCGAAGTTATTATGATTTCGCTAACGGGTAACCGGATAAAACCCGGCTTCCGTCACAATGGCATCAAGCCTGACATCATGAATATCGGTTGGAATGTGATCAAAGAGCTGAAATTTATAGGCAATACCAATGGTATATGCCCCGTGGCTTTTCAAAAAGCGATCATAATAGCCTTTTCCATGGCCCAGACGGTTGCCGTGCCTGTCAAAAGCCAGGCCGGGCACCAAGATCAGATCAACCTCATGGACAGGCACTGCCCGGCATTCTCTGCCCGGCTCCGGTATGCCAAAGCTGCCCGGTGAAAGACCGGTTTCCAGGCAGTCCACCCGTACGGCCTCCATCTCTTGGTCATTCAGAACTCTTGGAATGCATAAGCGCTTTCCGTTACCTAAAAACCACCTGTTCAGAGGCAGAATATCCACCTCGTTTCCATGGGGCATATAGGAAAGGATGACGCTATTTTTCTCTATTTCCGAAAGCTTTATAAGGGTCTCCAAAATAGCCGCTGAAGCTGTATTTACATATTCAGGAGCCAAGCCTTTACGTTTTTGAAGCATTAATTTTCGTAATTGATTTTTATCCATTTCAAATAAAAAAAGGAAGCAGGAAAAATCGCCTTGCTTCCTCACTCATTCCCTTAAGGATTATTCATTGACTTTGGTTCCGCATTTGGGGCAGAAACGGGTTTCCTTGGTTACTTCCTCCCCACAGTTGGGACATTTGGAAGCGTTTTTAAGCTCCAGGACTTTTACATTCAAATCGCTTACAGCTGCTTCAATATCCTTGATCTGAACACAAAGATCCTCATACGCAGCGCCTTCGCCGGCAGTATAGTCCTTGTAAACCGCTTCACCAATCTTCACAAATAAGTCCTTTATTTTGTCTTTTTCTGCAGCAATCTGAGCGTTCAGCTTAGTAATTTCAATTACGTCTTTGCCTTTTTCGCCGATGTTTCTACCTATTCTCTTAACGTCATCCAAAAATGCCATGTACAAGACCTCCTTACAGGTTTCTTATTATCTTTGCCTTCAACTGTACCAAACATACAGTTCCAGTCAATTTATATTATTATAATACCACAGCTTTCCAATGCATAACATTAGAAATTTCTAATGTTAGCTTTTTTTCCTGAGGATTGCGTCCTGCGGCAGAGGCTCCGATGGAATCCGAACCTCCATCTGCGGATGGGGGGCAATATCCAGGTTATTTCCCCCAGCGTCGAACATTTCTGTTAAAACAAATTCACGCACAGGCCCCTGGGGCGGCAGCATCTCTATTTTATCGCCAATCTTAAACCGGTTCCGCTGTTCGACGACAACCTGGCCTTTTGCAGCATCGTAGCCTTTGACTATGCCGATAAAGTCATAGTTGCGGATGTATGAGCTGGTGCCGTAATTATGATCCTCCTCATTGGGCTTGTGGAAATAGAACCCCGTTGTAAAATCACGGTTGCTGACCTTTGCAATCTCCTGGAACCATTCCTCCCTGTACTGGTAGTCTTCCTTTCCATAATAGGCGTCAATGGCCTCCCTATAAGCCTTCACAATCGAAGCGACATAAAAGGAGCTCTTGACACGGCCCTCTATTTTCAAGCTGGAGACACCGGTTTCTATCAGCTCAGGAATATACCGGATCATACAGAGATCTTTGGAATTAAAAATAAAGGAGCCCCGGTCGTCTTCCTCGAGGGGAAAATATTCCCCCGGGCGTTTTTCTTCTACCAGGTGATATTTCCACCGGCATGGCTGGGCACAGTCTCCCTTATTGGCATCCCTTCCCGCAAGGTAATTGCTCAAAAGGCAACGCCCGGAATAAGACATGCACATGGCCCCGTGGACAAAAGCCTCCAGCTCGATATCGGGGCAGCTCTCATGAACTTCGCGTACTTCTTTTAAGGACAGCTCTCTGGCTAAAACGACACGGGATGCGCCTTTTTCATGCCAGAAACGAACACTTGCGGAATTGGTGGTATTGGCCTGGGTACTGATATGAATGGCGAGCTCCGGACGTAAAGTCCTGATGGCGGCAAACATTCCGGGGTCGGATACAATCACAGCATCGATGCCTGTTTGGACCGCCTCCTTCAAAAAAGGCTCCAGGTTCTCAAAATCATTATTATGGGGAATTATATTCATTGCCAAATAGACCTTTTTACCTCTGGCATGGGCAAAACTGATTCCCTCCCTCATTTCTTCAAAGGAAAAGTTATCGGAAGCCGTTCTGAGCCCGAATTCCTCCCCGGCTAAATATACGGCATCCGCGCCGTACAAAACAGCCATTTTCAATTTCTCCAGATTTCCCGCCGGAGCCAGCAATTCTACTTTATTCATTCTTTTCGCCTTTCTTAACGCTTACCGCCAAACCGTCGCCAATGGGGATAACAGCCGTCTCAAGCTGATCGCTGCGGCAGAGTTCAACTAAATATTCACGAAGCTTCATGGTGATTGTTCTGTGCTTATGGAGCACGGGGCCGCTCTGTGCAACAAGACCTTTATAAAGTACATTGTCCGAAACCAGAAGGCCTCCCGGCCGCAAAAGCCTGAAAGCTTCGGCAAAATACTCATTGTATTGACCCTTGGCTGCATCCAGAAAAATCATGTCATAGGAGGAATACAAACATTGCATAATTTCCAGGGCGTCTCCGACGATAACTTTTATTTTGTCCTGCAGCCCCAGCTCACGAATATTGTCCCGTGCAAGCAGGGCTGTTTCCTCGTCGATCTCGATGGTATCGATCATGCCGTTTTCCGACATGGCCTTTGCCATGATGCCGGAGGAATAGCCGATTGCTGTGCCCGCTTCGAGAATTCTCTGCGGTCTGTGAATATTCACCAATACCTTTAAAAGAGCCGCTGTCTCGGCCTGTACAATGGGTATATGGCGCAGCCGGGCATATTCCTCCATTTTCTTAAGATGCCCTGTTTCACCCTTGATGATATTTCTGATGAAAAAGTCTATTTCTGGGTATCGTATTTTATCTTCCATCAACTACCTGCTCATTTTTCTCCCGTTAAAAATATTGTCAGGGACACCACTCCCTTAACAATATTAAATATTAAACTGTGCAACCGCATTTTGCAAATCCTGTGCCAGTTGGGACAGATTTTCACTGACACTTGCCATCTCTTTCATAGAGGCGGCCTGCTCTTCCATGGAGGCCGTTACTTCCTCAGTCCCGGCAGAGTTCTCCTGTGCGATGGAAGACAGATTTTGCAGGGTTTCCAATATGTCGTTTTTCATGCCGGCCATTTGCTGTCCCGCTGAATTTAACTTTATAATTGCTTTTTGAGATTCCTCCATGGCCTCTTCAACCAGTTTGTATTTATGCTGGTTTCTGACGACACTTTCAGTCTGCTCTTTTGTGATCTCAGAAATCCTTTTCATGGTGTCCACAGCGTTCTGCACATTTGTCTGGAGTTCAGATACGATTCCTTCAATGGTTTGGACCGAGCTTGCAGACTGTTCGGATAATTTTCTGATCTCATCTGCCACAACGGCAAAGCCTCGTCCCGATTCCCCTGCTCTGGCTGCTTCTATGGCCGCGTTCAGCGCCAGTAAATTGGTCTGCTCCGATATAGAAGCAATAAAATTGCTCGCCTCGCTGATCTTACCGGCACTATCGTTGGTTTGCAGAATGACATCATTGATGGCCTTATTCGCCAAATTATTTTCATTTGTAATTTCCGATAATTTTTGAATTTCAGCCAGGCCCTCCTGTACAACCTCTGTGACCTTACCGGTAACACGATTGATATTTTGCGCATACCCAACATCTTCATCGACTATTTTGCCCAATTCGATGGCCTCTAAAGCCCCCTTTTCTGTGTTCTGGGCCTGCTCCGACGCACCTTTGGAAATTTCCTCCACCGATCTTGTGACTTCCTCTGCGGCAGTGGCGGATTCCTGGGAGGCCGCAGCAAATTTCTGTGCCGATGCTGCCAGCTGCTCGGAATGATTATGAATTTTGCCGATCATGTCTCTAAAGCTTTGTGTAATGCTGGATAACGCCTTTGCCAGATCTCCCAGTTCATCCTTCCGGTTCAGCATTTCCAGGGGTACCTCGGATGTAAGGTCTAATTCAGCAAGGGTCTTTGAATATTCCGCCGCGTTTATAATGGGCTTCGAAATGCTGTTGGACAGAATCAGCCCGCTTATCAGAATAATGACTCCAAAAACCAGGATAAGCGTATAGCAGGTGACTTTAAAATTGTTAAGCTCCCCGTAAATATCTTCAACATCATAATCGACTCCCAGTATTCCGATGACGGTACCCGCATCGTTTTTTATGGGGTAATACGAGCTTAAGAGAGTACCCCAGCCTTCTTCGTGATGAATGCCGCTATCGGTATAGGGTTCCCCGCTCCAGGCTTTTTCATATTGCGGGTTAGATTCCTCGGTATCCCCTAGATGAGAGTAGCCATCCATGGTTGAACCGTCAACTACATACATAAACTTGCCGTCTTCCGTTTTCCTCATGGTAAAGACAAATTTTGCGCCGCTGACGGCCCTGATATGTTCCAGCTCCGACCTCATCTTAATATAGGGATCACTGTTTTCATCCTTGATGGTTTCAAGCTTTACAAACCCGTCGGTATCAATGATTTGAACCGCCTGCTCCGCCGTATGGCTGGCCTCGTCTGCAGCTTCCCTGGTGACCAGAGCAGAGGTTTGCCTGTATAATACAAAAGTCAATATACTGGTCAGTGCTAATACTATAATCAGAAATAATAATGTGATCCTGGTTCTAATGGCCCCTCGATGAGATCGTTTTACTTTTTTTTGATCCTTCAATTTTTATCACCTCGTAAATATTAATATTACAGATAAGTAACAGATCCCTAGTTATAATATCGTCCAGCCATTTCCAATTGTTTAATTTTGAGGTTAAAAAAAGCGGCCCTTTAAGCCGCTTAAAAAATCTATTATCATTGACCGCTGACACCATATTTCTTTTGATCGTTGGTATGGCCCTCAAAGGTTTCATTATAAATATTTTGGCCATCCGGTGTTGCAAAGAAATAGAAATATTTTGTTTTTTCCGGGTAAAGCGCCGCTTCTATGGCATCCTTTCTGGGGGAACAGATGGGTCCCGGAGGAAGTCCCGGATGCAGATAGGTATTATAAGGGCTTTCGATTTCCAGATCCTTATAAAGCACGGAGGTGGTCCTGCCCAGACCGGCATATACTCTTGCATACTGTACGGTTGCATCAGACTGCAAAAGCTGAAGCTCCTTGCTCTTCAGACGGTTATGGAATACGCTGGAGATCTTTTTGAAGTCTGTTGGATAAAGAGCTTCCATCTCAATAAGGGAAGCCAGCGTGATCACTTCATCCACCGTCATGCCCAATTCTTCCGCCCGGTCGTAATACTCCTGGGTAAAGACCTTATCAAATTCAGCGAGCATTCTGTCAATAAGCTCCTGTTCGGTCCAGCCCTCGTCCATTTTATAGGTATCGGGATACAGATAGCCCTCCAGCGGATATTTCCGGTCCGCGGCCGCTTTAATATCTTTCAGGAATTTATACTGACTGGATTCCTTCTGGGCAATCTTCAAAAATTTTCCCTTGTCCACATAGCCCTGCCCCGATAAAACCTCGACAGTTTCTATAAGGGTTTTGCCTTCGGTAATCGTAATATCCTTGGTGGGGTTTTTGAGCGGGTCGCTGCTGAGCCGGATCATGAGCGCATAGTAGTTCATCTTTTTGCTGATCTGAAAATTCCCCGCCTTATAGGCACTGTCAAAACCCAATATCTTTGACAAAACGGTGTAAACTTTTATATCTTTAATAAAGCCCTCCGTTTTCAGCTTATTGACAATGGCGGCAGCACTGGATCCGGACGGAATATTAAACACGACGGCCTCATCTTCAGACAAAACCGCACCGGCCTGATTGGTGCCTTCAACAATATAGCTGTAGCCGTACAGAGCACAGCCCATGAATATAATCATGCATATCAGAATTAAAATAAGGATTTTTAAAAAAATGTATTTCTGCTTTTTAACCCTTTTTTTCGTTCTCCCATACCTGCCCTGCCCGGCAGGATTCTTTACAAGGTTACTTTTTTGCACGATTTACCACCTTAGCTCTCTGCTCAGTATTTAAGATCTTCTTTCTGAGGCGGATAGAGGCAGGCGTAATTTCCACCAGCTCATCATCCTCTATAAACTCTAAATTCTGCTCAAGACTCATATTGATGTAGGGAACCAATCTAAGTGCTTCATCAGAACCGGAGGCGCGCATATTTGTAACATGTTTCTTTTTGCAGACATTGAGCACAATATCTTCGTTGCGTGAACACTGTCCGACAATCATTCCCTCATATACCAAAACATTGGGGCCAATAAACAAATCACCGCGTTCCTGTGCATTGTATAAGCCATAAGTAACAGATTCTCCTGTTTCCCATGCCACGAGGGCACCGCGGTTGCGTCCCCTGATTTCCCCTTTGTAGAGCTCATAGCCATGAAAAACATGATTCATTATACCATTTCCCCTGGTATCAGTCAAAAATTCCGAGCGATATCCGATGAGGCTTCTGGCGGGGATCTTAAAGTCAAGGCGCACATACCCGCCCTGATTTGCAGTACTCATATTGACCATCTCCGCTTTGCGGGCACCCAGTTTTTCTATAACGTTTCCCACATATTCCTCGGGTACATCGACCACCAGATATTCGATGGGTTCATATAGCTGACCATTTTTCTCAACAGTAATAACCTCAGGCTTGGAGACCTGAAACTCATACCCCTGCCTTCTCATGGTCTCGATCAAAATGGACAAATGAAGCTCGCCTCGGCCTGAAACTTTAAAGGTATCGGGAGTGTCGGTCTCCTCCACCCTCATGCTGACATTGGTTGCGACTTCGCGAAAGAGCCTGTCCCTTAAATGCCTGGAGGTCACATAAGTACCCTCCTTACCCGCAAAGGGGCTGTCGTTGACCATGAAATCCATGGAGATGGTGGGCTCGTCTATATTCACAAATGGAATGGACTCCGGAAAATCCTTATCGCAAATAGTTTCCCCGATTGTAATGTCGGAGATACCCGATACGGCAATAATTTCACCGATGGAGGCACTTTCGGTATCCGAGCGCTTCAAGCCCTTAAAGTTCTGCAGTGACGAAATTTTTACGTTCTGAACAGTACCGTCTCTTTTGCAAATAACGGCCTGCTGGTCCCGGTGAATAGTTCCTCTCTCGACACGGCCAATGGCAATACGTCCTATATAATCGTCATAATCCAGGCTTGAGACCAGGAATTGCAAAGGCGCATCAATTTTCCCCTTGGGGGCGGGAACATATTTAATAATAGTATTGAAAAGGGGTTCCAAATTATTGGATTCATCTGAGAGACTCAGCTTCGCATAACCTTCCCTGGCCGATGCATAAACAACCGGGAAATCCAGTAATTCATCATCTGCACCCAATTCTATGAAGAGGTCCAGGATCTCGTCAATGACCTCTTCGGGCCGCGCTTCTTTCCGGTCAATTTTATTAATGACAACAATGGGCTTCAAATGGAGAGAGAGCGCTTTTCTCAGAACAAATCTGGTTTGGGGCATAACGCCTTCATAGGCATCTGCCAGAAGAAGCACACCGTCAACCATCTTTAAGATGCGCTCCACCTCTCCGCCAAAATCCGCATGGCCCGGAGTATCAACAATGTTTATTCTGGTATCGTTATGGAGGACGGCCGTAATCTTTGATGTAATAGTTATGCCCTTTTCGCGCTCAAGATCGTTAGAATCCATCACGCGCTCCACCACTTTTTCATTGCTTCTGAATATACCGCTTTGCCTCAGTAAGGCATCCACCAGTGTGGTTTTTCCATGGTCAACATGGGCGACAATTGCTATGTTTCTTATTTCGTTTCTGATGCTTTCCACTGTGTTTAATCACCTGCTAATTAAATTTGAATTTATACTTTCTTGACGGAAGCATATATATAAAATTCCTACAAATGTACTGCATTATTCTACTGTTTCTGACCCTCCGTGTCAATAAATTGCTGATTCTTGATAGCGTCAATTTACTGTAGGGAAAAGAAGAATAGACTAATCCTGTAATTTTTA
>ENA-UOOR01000714-UOOR01000714.1-fermentation-metagenome-genome-assembly--contig:-NODE-714-length-44369-cov-9.575845_pt1 | contig 44369 bp, 39 predicted proteins | sample MGYA00245780_ERZ724029 | MGnify/ENA primary metagenome ERZ724029 (study PRJEB28704, sample SAMN03018315) | fermentation metagenome | biome: anthropogenic terrestrial biome; feature: soil; material...
GAATATATTCAATATATTAAAGAAAACAAAGATCAACCTATGCAAGTAACCTCCTATCCCTTGAAAAAAGAACAGGAATTAATCCAATATATCAGTAAAGGGCAGAAAGCTGAGGCCCAACGTTTATTAAATGAGATCCTGGGCTATGTCTTCTTTGCCAGCGGCCAGGATTTTAACGTTATTAAACTGCGAACACTAGAACTCTTGGTTCTTCTTTCCCGAGCCGCCATCAACGGTGGCGCTGATGTGGAAGAGATCTTCGGTCTTAACTATAAATATATTAATCTCCTTGATAACTTTAAAACCATTGAAGAATTAACCTTTTGGCTCTCTAAAATCATGTTTCGCTTCACCGATCTCGTCTTTGACCTAAAAGAAGCCAAACACGCCGATCTGATCCACAAAGCTCTACGGTATATACAAAGTAATTACCAGGGAAAAATTACCCTTGAAGAAGTGGCTACTCTCGTGAATCTAAGTCCCTCCTACTTTAGTAAAGTCTTTAAAGAAGGGATGAACTGTAGTTTTACCGGTTACTTAAACCGCTATCGTATCGACCAAAGTAAGCTCCTCCTTAAGACTACGGCTATCCCCCTTTCCGAAATCGGCGCGCTGGTCGGGTTTGAAGACCAGAGCTATTTCACAAAGATCTTCAAAAAAAATACCGGCATGCTGCCGGGTAAGTACCGCAGATCTAATTTGAGCATCTTCCAAAATACGCCAGAGATTCGTAACTAAGAGAATTATGTAATTCCTTAAACTCTTAAATTAAGATCTCCATATCTTCTTGGAGTTTGTCTCAGGCTCAATCTATTGCGAGCTTAAAATAACCGCATCCCTTTTATCCACATTAAGTTTTAAACTCTGCTCTTCGTTAAAATTATACTCTTTTTCATGTAAACAGTCCGTGATTGGCGAGTGATTGAATAACTCTTTTCTTAATTCAACACTAACCGCAGAATCACTGTTATTAATAATAATAACTGCTCTCTTCTGGCCGTCATCTCTCAGATAAGAGAGTACTTTTTTATTCTCAGTCAGCCTTATAGGCTTAAATCTACCCTCTACCAAAACCGCATTAGCCTTTCTGATCTTGATCAGCTTGGTAAATAACTCAAGAGCCGCCGGTTCCGGGATCTTCTCATCCCAAATCATTGTTTTACGGCAGTCCGGATCTTCAGACCCATCGATCCCAATTTCATCACCATAGTAAATCATTGGTATTCCGACAAACGTCATCATAAAAATCATCGCTAATCTCATCTTGGTAAAATCATCATTACAAAGCGTTAAAAACCTGGCGGTATCATGGCTTCCTAACAAATTAAGCAAATAATACGGGGTTTCATCCTTATAATTTATAAAATTCTTATTTAAACTATTAATAAAATCCTCGCGATCCGCACTTCGGGTGACAAAAAAATCCAGTACCGCCTTTCTGAAGGGGTAATTCATGACTGAATCAAATTCATCCCCCATCAACCAGGGGGTTGCCTGATGCCAAACTTCGCCAATGATAAATACATCTTTCTTGATCGCTTTTAACCTATTTCTAAATTCCTTCCAAAAACTATGAGCGACCTCATCGGAAACATCCAAGCGCCAACCGTCAATATCAAGCTCCCTGAGCCAGTACTCGGCAACACCGAGCAAATACTCCTTGACCTCGGGATGAGAAGAGTTTAAGCGCGGCATATTACTGATATTAACACCGAAGGTCTCATAGTTGGGAACAGGATCAGTTTCAATGGAACCGCCATTAATATAAAACCACTTAAAATAGGGCGAGTCTTCTCCTTTTGCTACCACATCAAGAAAGAAGGGATGCTTATTGCTGCAATGATTAAAAACCGCATCAAGCACAATCTTAATTCCTTCTTGATGAGCTTTAGTCACCAGCTCTTTTAGCTCCTCTTTCGTACCGAAGTCGGGGTCAATCGTATAATAGTCAATAATATTATACTTATGGTTTGAATCGGATAACCATAAAGGAGTTATGTATAATACATTAACCCCAAGCTCTTTTAAGTAATCGAGTTTTTCAATTATACCTCTAATGTTGCCTCCAAAGAAACTATTCCGCTTAGGTTTTGTGCCCCAGCTTTGTAGTCTTTTATCGCTGGTTTTTTCTCCCCCACGGTAAAACCGATCCGGAAAGATCTGATAAAAAATCGCTTGTTTGGCCCAGGTAGGGTACTCGGGTAAGTCATCATCATTGATATAGGGAAATTGAAAATATCCCCCATACAAGGTATTTTCTGGAAAATTGTGGTCGAAACGGTCCGCCACATAAAATAATTCCTCGCCATTGTGATCAATTAATTTAAAGAAATATTTAAACCTTTTACTCGTTAACGTGATCGCCACTGTAAAATAAGCAAAATAGTCGTCATGAACAAAATATGACATCTTTTTCCATAACAAATTGGGTGTAAAGTCATATTTTTCAATATAATACACATAACACTCCTGAATATCATTTTTTGCCGTCCGCAGCCGTAAATTTATAGTATCAGCAGATAAGGGATAGGCGTTTACACCAAAACTTTCGTGATAGATGGCTTCTTTTAACACTGTTTTTTCATCCTTCCTGACAAGAGATCTTAACTTAAATATTAGAGTGTTCTCTGATAAAATCATTTACCTCAACAGCTTCTTCATGAGTTACAACGGGTAAGCAAAAAGCGATATTCCCCTCTTTCGCAATCTCAATATTCTTTTTTATTTCCGCAAACGACTCACAATCAATAGAGAGGCAAACATTGTTACTTTTCGCAATCAACTCTTTAAGTTGCTCTACTGGTTTAAGCTGGTTCGGATCGGTTGCGATCCAAATTTGTTTAACCCTTTCTAACCTGCAAAGCTCTTCTACCAGATACAGCGCTCTGGAATGACAATGTAAAAAACCTTTTCCAAAATGATCGATCACCTTTTGGGTATGAGGAGCAGCAAATTCTCTGTATAATTGGGGAGAAATCATACAGGCAATATCCTCAGACATATTGATGCACCCATCCATATACCATGTTCCATATTCCGAACTGCCTAGATAATGGGTAACAAGAGAGCCTAAATCCTCAGCCAGTTTTATGGTGGCGTCAGCACAATAGTTTAATAATTGATGGGTTTCTTCCGGATTGTCATAAAAATCCATATAAATTTGATCGCCCCTTAAAGCATGGGCTAAATCCAGGGGAGAAAAGAACCCCCTTAAATAGGGAATTCCTCCCTTGGTCGCTGCTTGTAATAACTTTTCGGAAATTATTAACAACCGATGATACCACTTGGCGCTTCCGATCTCCTCCAACTTTTTCCAGTCATCTACTGCTTCTAAGATTGGCGTGCTCCAACTGGTATCTTCCGTAAAAACAATCTCTCCGGCGACAAAGGCGCTGTAATCACCTGCTCCCAGGATTGGTCCGATAGTTGGTAACGTATCATCCCGGAGATCTCTTCTTACATGATAAACCTGATCGATCTCCCTTATTAAATCTTCAGTATACTCATCCATCTTCTGTTCAAAATCATATCTGTTCAACTTAAGATTACTATAGATTTGAGTATCACTCTTTAATAAAGCCCTGAAGATAAAGTTGCCGGTACTTCCCTGATCAACAGCATCATAAAATTGTTCAAATCTGGTAAATACCTCTTTATAATCAGATCGATAAAAACCAAGTTCCTTTAGCATCTATAACCAACCTCTCATTAAGTAATTGTTGATCAAATGAAATATAAACTTCTAACTTGAAATTTAGTCCATAGCGCCGGTTACTAACCCGGAGACAAACCAATCCTGGATAAGGTAAAAAAGAATTAAGGCTGGAATTGAACTTAAGACCGCTCCGGCAGTAAATACCGGCCAATTCGCCCCAAAACGGCCCTCAACAAAGGTCCTGAGACCGACAGCAACCGTATAATTTTGTTGTTTAGTCATCAGAACATTACCCAGTACATATTCACTATAGGAAGCGATAAAATTGTTGACCGCCACCACAACCAGAACCGGCCGACTTAATGGCAAGATAAAGCGAAAGAAAATCCTTAATCTACCGGCGCCATCAATGCGCGCGGATTCATCTATACTCCTGGGTATGGAATCCATATACCCTTTCACTAACCAAATGGAAAAAGGCGTAGTCATTCCAATATATAAAATTACCAATCCGGATAAAGAATTAATTAATCCGAGAGCTTGCATGATTTTATACACCGCCACCATCGACATTGTTAAAGGGAAAATTTGCAGCAACATAAAAAAGTTTAATAGTTTTTTTTGCCCATAAAAATCGATCCGGGAAAAAATATAGCCACTAAAGCTGATCAACAAAACCGATATGAGCACCGTAGAACCGGAAACAAGAAAGGAATTTAAGAACCATCTCGGATAATCGGTTTCCGTAAATAAGCGGATATAATTATTTAAGGTAAAACTCTTCGGAATCAGTGAGGAAGTATACATCCCTGATGAACTGCCAAAAGAAATGGTTACTACATAAAGTACTGGCAGGATGATTGTTAGGATATAAACAGTAAAAAACAGATCAAGCCAACGACTTTCCTTACCCTTCATTACTACCACCGCCCCCTTTCTATAACTCCCCAACAAACTTCTCCGAGACCTTAACACTTATTAAGTAAAAAATAGCCAAAAACACAAAGATAATCACTGCATAAGCCGCAGCTAACCCGTATCTTTTGATACTAAAAGCCAATCTAAAGATATAAGTGATCATCAGATCCGTCGCTCCCGGATTCATCGCGCTGCCAATGGCAGGTCCGCCTTCAGTCAACAAATATACTCCGAAGTTATTAAAATTCATGATAAAATTGAGAATCATCACTGGTAACATCGGTCTTAATAATAAGGGGAGTGTGATCCGTTTAAACTTATTAAATTCAGAGGAGCCATCGATCGACGCCGCTTCATATAATTCTGCAGGAATCGACTGGAGCATTCCTAAAACTGTGACCATAAAAAAGGGAAAGCCAAGCCAGACGGTAACAAAGACAGCACAAAATCTCGCCAGATTTGGTTCTAACAACCACGGTACTTTGGGTAGATTGAGCATCTCCAAAAAGCCATTAATAGCTCCAAAATTATAATTTAATAAACCACGCCACATCAAAAGAGTTATAAATGCCGGAACAGCCCAAGGAATGATTAAAAAGGTTCGGTATACTTTTCTTAACCTAACCTGCTTTTTGTTCAGCAGGATTGCTAAAAAAGTACCAATAAAAAAGGAGAAGAACAAGGCTAAAAATGAATAGCTAAATGTCCACACCAACATACCACCGAACCTCGCCATCTCGTTACCAAAGATAGAAACATAGTTCTTTAGACCGATAAAAGTGTAGTTAAAATATCTGTAGATACTAAAATTGGTTAAAGACAAATATACATTATGAAAGATTGGCAATAAACAGATTGCCCCGACAATAAATAAGACAGGTGAAAGTCCCAGTAATGCTTTGGCCGTTGTTTTTACCTTTTTAGTCTCCATTTGCTGCCTACCCCCTATCTAGAGGGTTGATAGAGAAACTACCAACCCTTCGTAATTATGCCTTACTCTCTCATGGCCTTTATATTCTCCCGCATGACCATCTCTAACTCTATTAAAGTCTTTTCCACGCTTAAATCGCCATTAAGTAAGAGGTCCATAGTAAAAGGGATGACATCCCACAAAATTGCTCCTTCCGGTATATTAGGATAAGGTTCGGCCTGGTAATTTACATCCAGTGTATTCTTGAGAAAGGAATTTTTCTGGAAAAAGTCGCTCTGGCTTACACTTTTATTTAAAGGAACTCGTTGTCCTTCATACGACTCGATCAATCTTTGTTGAATCTCATCTTGTAACAGATAGTCCAGAAATTTTTCCGCTTCCTGAGGTTGTTTGGAAAAGCTGCTTAACATAAAGCCCAAAATCGTGCCAAAGGGCCGTGTCGGATTACCATCCTTAACCCTTGGAATCGGCTCATAACCTAAATCCACGCCACTGGCTCGATAATTACTAAAATACCATGGACCATAAATCATCATCGCCAATTGTCCGTTTTCAAAAAGATCATTAATGATATTGTCATCAACATCCCTTGGAATGAGGCCTTTATTCACCAGCTCCATAATCTTAGTTAAAGCCTTGACTGAACCTTCATTGGCTAATCCGATATCATCCGTATTAAAATTCCCTTGCTCATCCCGACCGAAGACATATCCCCCATAAGCGCTAAAAAACGGGAAGGTGAAATAGAAGTTTTTAGGGTCAACTAAGAAACCATAAGTGGTAATTCTTTTTTTCTTATCCCTGACCGTCAGCTTCTCGGCCATCGTAAACATTTCTTCCCATGTTTCAGGGGCTTTCTTCACCAGTTTTTTGTTATAAACCAACCCATAAGATTCAACAGAATATCCAATCCCGTAGGTTTTTCCTCCGTAAATAAAGGAGTTAAAGGCCAGGTCGTAATAGCTTTTTTTCATTGTATCCGTAATCATTAACGGCCTGATCATCTCACTGATCGCGTATGTTCCTGTGTCCGTGTGCATGGACATGATAATATCCGGTCCTTTTCCCGCCGGAGCATCCGCCATAAAATTCTCCCTCGTCGTAAACTGGTTTTGAGCAATAATCTCAACCTCAACACCAGTTTTTCGCGTATACTCTTTTGCAATCCTGTTGAATTCAAGATTCTCATTCGGCTCTAGGATTGACCAGACTGTAAGCTTTTTGCCCGCAGCGCTTATCATCCCTGCGATGCTGAGTAAGATAACAAAGACCAGACAGCAAGTTAAAAAGAAACGAACCGTTTTGTTACCCATAATCTCACCCCTTCTCTTCAATATGCCTTCTCATGGGCTAACTTAAATATGTCCCTCGTGAAAAACGGTTTCCACCATAGCCTTAAAATTCTCCGGTTTTACATAGGAAGCAATCGTATTGCTGCTCCCCACACAATAGCCTCCATCATAACCTAACTTTTCTATCCTATTTCTCACCAAAGTCGCAACTTCTTCCGGACACCCGCGACTAAGCAGATCAAGGTCGATATTTCCAATCAGGCAAAAATGTTTTCCCCATTGTTCCTTTACTTCTTCCGCCTCCATTGATTTAGGCTCAAGGGGATGGATGGCCTTAACACCTAAGGCGAGAAAATCGGGAAATATTTCCCACAACTTACCGTCGGTATGATACAAAAACGGCACATTTAAACTTTCAGCCATCGCGCTTATCTTCTTAACCCAGGGAAAAAGATACTTCCGGTAGACCTCCGGATTAACCAGAGGACCAGTATTATAGGCGAGATCGTCCGTATACCAGATTGCCCCGATTTTATCGCCGACAAGCTCTATTGTTCTTTCATTTAAGAGTAATACCGCCTCTCCCAGTTGCCTAAAGAGTTCTGCGATCAATTCCGGATCTTCATACAAACATTGACAAAAATGAACAAACCCCATATTCTCCCAGGTGCGAGTAAAGATATCGCCAGTAGAAATAATTAATTTCATCTCTTCCGGAAGGATCCTGGCCATATCAACGATATGCTGATAGCAAAAATCTTCCGGCTTTTGCCAAGGCCATTTTCTAGAATGCAAAATTCCTAAATCTCTAATTATACCTAACCCTTCCGCGTTTTGGCTACCCTCTTTCGTCTGTATATCGTTTAAGCAAAATTGATAAAAAGGCCTCATATGAACATAATCGTAACCGGCTTTCAGCCAAAATTCCAGTTGGCCATCGACCTCTGGACACTCATATCTCTTATCACCGCTGGCATACCGCACTGTTTTTAATTCGCGCTCAATAACCCATTCCATTATATTGGGCGCAACCTCAAAATCACACAGAGGGGGCCGGTCCGGCTTGCTTTCTAATAACAATGTTCTTCTGATCCGTTCAAAACACGGATCCGGTTTAATCTTAATCTTCAACCGCGCTTCCTCCCCGGATTAAATTCACTGTATAGGTCCGGGCTTTTTGCGTTGTCTTTTGATTTAATTATCCCGATACAATATATTGATAGCCAATACCAGTCAATCACTATATATTGTATTGGGACCTTTTAAAAAAGGATACAACGCAAAAAGCTTAGGTCCTTACTCACTTTGATCGTTTTTTCTATACCTTGGTAAGTTACGGAGACGACAACCTCCTCTTCTCCGTTAAGTTCCAGCCTTCCCTGAGCGTTAATCTTCGCTCTACTCTCTTCCCTGATCTGATATTCCGCCAATTGGTAGAGAGAAAACTTTATTCCATTATCAAAACTTGCCACCGGATTGATATATATTTCTCTTTCCGCCTCTGTAGCGCCCAGGATGTTAACCTCAAGCTTAAAATCAAGCAGCCGCCAATTGTTATTTCCTTTAAAAAGTCGGAACGGATACTCGACCCTTTTCGCCCAAGCTGTTTCTTCATGACCGGCGTCCTGATCTTCTAAATAGAAAAGATCCTGACCGTATCTATATCTCTGATCGATTAACCTCTCAACAAGTTGCCGGGCGCCTTTGGCGAAATCATATTGAATGTTAATCCTTTCAGCAGTGCCGGCATCGATCCAAACCCGGAGATCATGGTGAGCAGATTTCTCTAACACCTCAAAGTTCCAGGGGGCGCAAGGGGATAAGGCGCCAACCATTGTAAAAAGTTCTGGGAAAGCATTGGCAATCCAAAGTGAAATCAGTCCTCCCAAGGATGAACCCATAATTGCTCGGTTTTCTCGACTGGTAAGCGTCCGGTAATGATGATCGATATACGGAACAATTTTCTCTCCGACTAAGCGAGTATATTCCCTGCCTCTTCCGTTCAGAATACTTCCCGGATTGAAGATATCATCCACCGGATAAGGAATATATTCCTCCGCCCTTTTCTCTCCGGCATTATAGATTCCAACCACTATCACTTCCTGCAGTTGCTGACCTTCGGTGAGTCTATCGACCATTTTATCAACATCCCACTTAATCGAAGGGCCACTTTTTCCGGAGAACAGATTTTGCCCGTCATGCATGTAAACTACCGGATATCTTTTATTGCTATCTTGATATCCCTCGGGCAAAAAGACTACTAATTCCTTCCCCTCGACCTGATCCCCTTTAATCCTTTTGCTTGTATTCCCCATTTCTTCCGTTCCCCCTGATGGTTTGTTATTTGTTAGTCGACTTTTTCCACTCCATCTGTGGCTTCATCCACTATCAAATTATTACCCATTCCGCTGGGACACCAGATCCCATCTCCGCCGGAAGTTAGATAAACAAGGAAGTTAAACTTTTGCCCTTGCGCAGCATTTTCAAACTCACCAACCCACGTATCATTAGCCTGTTTAGTTAATTGAAAACCGCTTATATCATAATTAGTTTCCCAACCGTTCATCTCTCCTGCCAAGTGAACGGTGCTAATATCGCCGGCGGTAAGACTATACAATGTAGGATCAAACGTAAATCTCCAAGTCTGATTTGGCATCAATATCAGATTATTTATTACCGTTGTTTTCCCTTTTCTAATCACTATGTTATCTTGGGTTCCCACATAAAGACTACCTTCTATCTCCGCAGTTACTGTTATGCTATAAGTACCGGCAACTAAACTAATCTCCGTTCCTATCGCGCCGACTTTATCCCTTACAGTTACAGTTCCATTATTGACAAACTGATCATTGACAGCTACATCATTCGGATCAAAGATAAATTCTGTTTGTTCAGCCGTGACAGTGATCATATCGGTCCAACCCGGATTAGAGCCCGTTTCACTACTGTAATAAAGGAATCCATACGAAGCACCCTCAACAGGCTGTTGGGATTCTTCCATCTCGCTGAAAATAAGTTTCCAGGTTCCATCAGGCTGTTGAGTCATAGCTGCCTGACTCCAACTTTCAGCAAGAGCAGGGTCACCATTTTTAAAATTACCATTTACAACCACACTATCAATGTATTCACTATATGCTTTGCCATAAATTCTAGTATCCATGACCAACAATTTCCCGACTCCGCCCCCTGATTTATTACTACTACCGCATCCGAACAACGCCACAATTATCATGACAACCAACAACATGGTACCAAGCTTTTTCATCTTTTTACTTCTCCTCCTCATTTTATTAATTACGCCTTTTCACTTTAGAACAAAGTTTCCAGCTTAAGTTGATAAATTCCGATCACATCACCCTCCTTTTTGTTGTATTCCGCCTTTAATGTGGAATATTTAGTAAATGCCTTAGCCAACCCGATCTTTAAAGCATAATCTTCAAACGGAGAGACCTTGTTATGATTTAAATCATAGATCACACCTAAATCTCCCCGGATACCATAGGGGAGATCATAGCTTGTTGTCAGATGTAAAAGTGTATACCAATCAATGAAACCATAATTATACGCCCGGTAATATTTGCTGTCCTCCTCAATATCATCAGGGAGCACATGCAGGTCTTTTTCAACCTTCATCGTTTCCAGCTTGACGCTGGCCTCAAAGTTTTCCCAAGCGGGAATTTTGAAACCTAACTCTCCATAAACATGTTGTGTCCAATCATCCTCAGAATCATCATTATCATTCGAATCAAAATATTCTTTTTTCTCATTAAGGTTGCTTTCATCATAGGTATAGCCAACGACAAGATAAGGGAAGTATTTTTTAATACCAGGCAGATTTTGTAATCTGGTTTCCGTCCAAAAACGCGGCTCCTCCACTTGATCAGCGCCATAACTACCAATTATGTAATCTATTCCGCCTTTAATATAGGCAACTTGCTCCCACTTAAGATCAAGCTCGGTTTCACCGGCAATCAAGGCAATATTCAGGTCCTGGCGATAAGTGGTGTCTGCTTTAATCTTTTTTAAAAACCCCACAGGCCTGGTTTGCATTCCTAAATATAGTTCGGTAATACGATCCGGATGATCGGCATCATGATTAATCTTTTTCCAATAGAAGTTTTTCGACTGGTTGTACTCCACATGACCTTTAAGATAACTAAGCTTTTCGATAGGTTTATTCCAGACGAATCCCGGTTTCAACATCCGGGAGATAATAACATCTTTCTCCTTGTAATGCGGTTGATAAGCAGTGTCAAGCGTAAGTTTGAGCCCTTCTACTCCGGGGTAGTAATAGCCTTTTCCGTAAATTTTTTTTATGCCTTCAAAGTAATCCGGTTTATCCTTAGGGTTAGCGAAAACTCGATCCCCATTTCTATCGTCCCTCAAAACATCCCTGGCCACCGGTAGATAGGCTTTTTCGTCAATCGATATGACGCCCACAGTATAATCGAATTTATATAGTTTCTTCCTCTCCTTAAAACTTCTCGTGGCATCAAGAATCCGGTAATTGGCTTCGGCCATGTACATCCTTCCGTAGTTAAGCGGGGTGTCTGGAACTCTGCCGAAAGGTAAACAAACAAAATTACCCGGAAACCAATCCCCGTCAATGGTCCAGCTAAATTCCTTATATTTAAAATCGTCCACATTTCCGATATCAAAGGCGCCATACCAAATATCTTCATCTTCATCTTTGGTCAGCGTATATTGAGGGTCATTTACATTCCACTCGTTAAAATCGCCGGCGATACGAACACTTTTAATTTTCTTGATATCATCCTCATCCAATTCATCATAGTCCCTGGGATCAAAGATGAACTTCCACTTACCATCGGCGGCCTTTTCCGCTCCACTTAAAGTCTCGTTAATACTGCCAATGGGTATGAAGGCGTATTCGCCCCTGACTGTTAGATTTTTGGCGATTTCATACTCACCGAAAACAGCAACCGCGGTGGATAATTCCTTGAGATCATCTGCTACCACTGGCTGATATAACAGAGATGATAGGCCGATTTCACCATTGACCTTTCCGGTCGAATTCGCCAACTTTTTTTTAAAATTTAAATACCCAAAATACTTCCGATTTGATTTCTGATCACCGATCTCTGAACCATATTCATTGAGCGCCGCATTAAATGAATAGCTGTTCTTCTCCGATGCCAGTTTAATCCGTCGACTCTCACCAAAATCATTCGGATTCTTTGTATAGTCTCTGTTGTCCTTAGCAGTGACGGCATCAATTAGACCCAAATAATCAAAGGAATTAGTCTTATCTTCTTTATTACCCTGGACCGAGAGAGCGAATATATCACCAAAATACGTGACATCCAAATTATCGATATAAATTTTATCCGGTGAAAGAACTTCTGCGTATGTACCGGGTTCTTTAATATCATTTACTTTACCTTCGACCTTCAATTTTGTTCGATAGGCAATAACATCAACCTCTTGCTCGTTTCTTTCCTTTTTTACTTTTCCGCTCACATCCACCATAAGATTGTTTTCAAAGGCAACCGGTTTGTCTTCCCCTTCCCGGATAATTTGGTTGACCACTTCCCCGCCGATTTCAAACTCGCCCTTCATTTTATCTGAAGTCAACCGTATAACCGAATTCATCATTGGTGGAATCTTCTCTTCCACATCCGGATCAGCTGTCCACTCTCCGTCTACCACATATTTATACTGATAGACGCCTTGTTTCATGATTATGGTAATTTCCCAGACCCCGTCGGCATTCTGGGTTAACTGAGTGGCATTAGGGCTGTAATTATTAAAGGCGCTGGAGAGACAGACCCTCTCGGCATCAGGGTTGTTATAGGTAAAGGTTACTTCATAATCACCGTTCGGTAATTGTACAAAGGTATATGCCGCCCAAACAGGCGACGCTAAAAAGAGAAACACCACCGCGATCAGCACAATCGTTAAGCTTTTCACCTTAATTGTTTTCAATTTTTCCTCCTCCTTTTTGCCGGATACTTTATGTAAATAAGGCTGCCAGCTTAGAAGGATAGTCATGGAAGAAAATTAGAACTGACCGGCCTTATAACAACCTACTTTCTAAAAAACTCTGATTCGATCCAGAAAAATAGCTGAGTTTGATCGCATCCATCCTTAAATATTTAATCTTCTTCGACTCTCCTCGGCATTTTATTAAGATCCAAATCAATTTTTTTATGGAAAATGGTAACATGATCAATATAATCACTTTTTTTCGTAATAACTTCGGGAAGCAACTTTTCCTTCCTTAAGAGACTTAACTGTATGATATCCAATACTATTTGATCAATGGCCAACTGTGTCAGCATTGTATTGCTGGTAATCACACTAATCTCCTCAATCTTCTCATTTCCTTCCCCGATCAGGATCCGCTCGCGGTCAACAATAACAATAATTCTTCTCCGGTTCCAGATCTCTTTAAGCACATCCTGAGGAATACCGTATTGATAGATGATTCCAAATTCGTATGGTAATTGCCCATAGGAAAAACTGATTATTTTAACTCCTCGTTCATGGGCATCTTTTAAATCACCCTTAAAAATCAGAGCTTCATCTTCCCAAATCGACAGGTAAATTTCTTTTTCCGCTCCTTGAATCAGCTCCTGGATTTTTTTGATCATATCCACGTGATCAAGGATATTAATTAAATATTTCTCGGTTCTAGAATCAGATTCTAAATTGTCCATCCATTCTTCCAAGCCGGATAATTTATCAAAATATTCTTTCCGGTATTTCGCAAACAATTCTTTATAAGGAACAGGCGCATACAATTTCGGATTAGCTTCAATCTCAATTACAGCTTCTTTATTAATTAGCCTCTTGAGGACGTCATAGATCATTGTTCTAGTAATGTCAGTATTTTTTGCAATCTCATACCCACTAATCGGATTTTTTAAGATCAAAGCCGTGTAAACCTTTGCTTCATTTATAGAAAATCCAATTTCCTGTAAAACATCGATTATCTTTTGCACTATTTAATCCACCCTTATCTATTCTTTTTGTTTAAATAGTAGTAATGTCTATTACAACTATATTATACCATCTTTATTAATCTATTCAAGAGTTATTTTTATATCATTAAAGAAATTGTCTACTGACCTTAAGATAAGAGTTGACAGCTTTGTTGGGAATTGCATAATTGATTGATTTTAAATTTAACTACAAAATATTAATAGCCTAAGAATTCCTTTGGGGCTTGTCGACTCACCTGGCCTCATTTTCATCATTTCATGTGTGTGGGCGGTAGCCAGCGTGAGCGACTACCTAATTAAAGTCAAACACTATATATTGTGGTTAAACAAAGTCATTATGCAATTCTCTTATTAAAAGATTATTTTTTTAAGAACACGATAAACTACCAAAAACCACAAATTTGTTATAGAAAATAAAACAAGTGCCGGTTAAGATTAAGTAAAGAAGGTAAGAGTTCTCCTTCGCAAGCAAACCTAAAAAAATATTAATACTAAGGAGGCACACAATGAGTATACTTAGAGAAATATCGGAGCACCTGCAACAAGGGAAAGCTAAAGATGTAAAAGAAATGGTGCAAAAAGCGTTAGATGAGGGACTTGACCCCAAAGAAGTTTTAGAAGTCGGTTTATTATCGGGGATGAGTATAATCGGGGCAAAATTTAAAAACAACGAGATTTATGTCCCAGAAGTGCTAATTGCTGCTAGAGCGATGAACTTCGGAATGGAAGTTCTTAAACCATATTTGGTTAAAGCCAATATTAAGTCAAAGGGAACAGCGGTTATTGGAACGGTCAAAGGCGACCTGCATGATATCGGTAAAAATTTAGTACGAATGATGCTGGAAGGTAAAGGTATTCAGGTTATCGATCTCGGCGTGGACGTCCCGACCGAAAAGTTTATCACCGCCGCCAAAGAGAATAATGCCGATCTTATCTGCTGCTCCGCTCTACTTACCACCACGATGATGGAGATGCAAAATATCGTCACGGCGGTGAATAATGATGAGATCAGGAAGAAAGTAAAGATTATGATCGGTGGCGCGCCCGTCACTCAATCCTTCTGCGACAGCATCGGCGCGGATATCTATACGCCTGATGCCGCTAGCGCCGCCGAAGCTGCCTTAGCCGCCTTAACGGCGTAAGCAACAGCTTCCTAAGTAGTCGCCCACGCTGGCTACCGCCCGCGCACATGAAATGATGAAAATTCAAAGCCAGGCGCCTCGACAAGCAAGTTGTTCATGCCGCCAACCGATAGTATTACAAAGTAATATAAATTGTAGGCGGGTGAATCAACTAAAGCTATTTTCTAAGTAGTCGCCCACCCCAGCCAGCTGGGGCACGTGAAAGAATGAAAATTGCGACGAGCCATAGCGGTATTTGCCGGATTTTGGGATCTACAGTCGCAAAGGCTTTCATTCATGCGAACGACGAGCGACGAATATCGAGATCTATTTTCTAGGTAACTACCGGTCAGATTATACAAAAAAATCTGACTTTCTATCATTATTGTCAAAGGGGTACATATGATGACAGGAAAAAAACTACTCTTTACAGCTCTCCGACATGAGCCCTTAACAACCTTACCATGGGTTCCTTTTGCCGGGGTGCACGCCGGATATCTTACCGGTTTTAATGCCCGCGAACTCTATACGGAGCAAGATAAACTCTATACCTCTCTCTTGAAAGTTCATGACCTTTATAAACCGGACGGGATGCCAGTCCTCTTTGATCTCCAGTTGGAAGCGGAGATCCTGGGTTGTGAGTTACAATGGAGTAACGACGCTCCTCCTTCCGTAAAAACTCATCCCCTTGCGGATCAGGATGAGATTCCGGAAAAAATCCCTCAAGCTAGTGACGGTCGCCTGCCGCTGGTTTTGTCTGTGATGGAAAAACTAACGAAGACGATTGGTGAACAGACAGCTTTATACGGTCTAATCTGCGGTCCTTTCACTCTCGCCGCCCACCTGAGGGGAACTAACCTCTTTATGGACATGGTTTTAAATGAAGAGTATGTGCATCATTTACTGACCTATACTACCAATATCGCTCAGCAAATAGCTGACTTATACCTTAAGGCCGGAATGGATGTGATCGCCGCCGTTGACCCGTTAGTCTCCCAGATTTCGCCTGATCATTTCCGTACTTTCTTAACCAAACCGTACACTGACCTTTTCGCGCATATCCGTAAGGCCGGACAGCATCGGGAAGTTTTCTCCTCCTTCTTTGTCTGTGGAAATGCTAGCAATAATATTGAGCCAATGTGTGAAACCTCCCCCGATTGCATTAGCATCGATGAGAATGTCGACATCGCCACAGCCAAAAAAATTACCGATCAACATAATATTACGATCCAAGGAAATATCCCTTTAACCACCATCATGCTCTTTGGTAACCAACAAGATAATATGAAATACGTTATTGACCTCTGCGATTCTCTTGAACACAACAATCTGGTGATTGCGCCGGGTTGCGATATGCCGTATGCCACACCAATCGAGAATGTAATCGCTGTTGAACAGGCTGTCCATCAGACAGAAAAGGCGCGCCAAATGATTATCAACTATAATACTCCCGAACTTGAATTCCATGGTGAACTCCCAGATTATGACCGCCTGGAAAAACCTTTAGTCGAAGTCTTTACTCTGGATTCCGACACCTGTGCCGCCTGTACTTATATGAAAGCCGCGGCTCTCGACGCCAAATCATATTTCGGAGATCGAATTGACGTCGTAGAATATAAATACACCATCCCAGAGAATATCGCTCGTATCCGCAAGATGGGCGTAGAGAAACTGCCGAGCATCTACCTGAACGGTACCCTAAAGTACTCTTCTATTATTCCGAATAAAACCGAATTACTTAAGGAGATTAAAAAATGTCTATAAAAGGCGTCTCCCCAATCAATGGTGACAATAATTATCAAGATGCTACCAAGACTAAGACTAAACTCTATATTCTCGCCGGGTTTTTCGGAGCCGGTAAGACTACTCTCCTTAATAACCTCTTAACCCTATTAAAGGGACATAAGGTCGGAGTCCTGGTTAATGAATTCGGAGCCGTTGGCATCGATAGCGCCCGGTTGGTTAAAAGCGACGATACCCCGGTAATTGAGCTTAATAACGGTCAGATCTTCTGTAGTTGTCTCGCTGGCTCTTTTGTTAAAAATATCATCTCACTTCTAGAGTTTGAACCCGATTATCTCCTCGTCGAAAGTTCCGGCCTAGCAAAACCCGCTCCGCTGATGGCGATCTTGGCGGAGATACACCGTAAAGCCGGTGATTCCTTTACTTACCAGGGAATGATCTCTGTCGTTGATGCAAAAACTTATCCGGTTCTCTCCCAAACCGTACATTCTTTAAATGAACAGCTAAAATATAGTGATCTTTTTCTCCTTAATAAGACCGACCTTGTCACCCCAGAAATAGCTGTAGCGATCCGTAATGAACTTCACCAGCTAAAGCCCAAGGCTAAAATCGTGGAGACTACTTTCTGCCGGATTGATCCCTCGATTCTTGAGATTATTCCAACCACTCCCGCAGAGATAATCAATACTATACCTGCTCCCAGCCTCAAACAAGTTTTACGTATTACTTTGACACAGGAACAAGTCCTAACCGAACAGGCGCTAATGGAGTTTCTCCAGCAAGCATCATTATTTGCTCAACGTATAAAAGGCGACCTTAAACTTACTCAAGGTTTAGTTAAGATTGATACCGTTGGCGAATCAATAACCATTCAGCCGCTTAACCATTCTTACCTTATTACGCAAAAGGATTATTGTCTAAGCGTTTTGGCGGATAGAAATGCTGACAAGGCAGAGGGGATTGTCAGCTTATGGAGAAGAATACAAGATAGATAAGTTAAGGAAATGGAGTTTGGACCAATGACGCAGCAAAACTTTATAATCGATGTCCGACAAGGAGAAAAGAAAGAGCAACTTTCTGCTCCGGCTGGCGCCAATCTCCTGAGCCTTTTACAGCAAGCCGGTTTTACCTTAGAAACCCCTTGTGGCGGACAAGGACGCTGCGGCAAATGCAAAGTACGTCTCCTTGCCGGTCCTCCCTCCGCCACAACACGGTCAACAGTAGAAGAACGATTGTTAACAGCGACCGAAAAAAGTGAAGGTTATCGTCTTGCTTGCTTGTTTCAGATCACCGGTAATTTAGTATTGGAGCTTCCAACTACAGGCTACTTTCAGATTCTAACCAACCCAGCAGAAGATCTACCGGTCGAACCGGTGATCACCGAGCAGAAAATCAACCTTCCCCCTCCCTCTTTAGATGACCAAAGGTCTGATCTAGAGAGAATCAAAGCGGAGCTCCCAGGAATAACCATCCCTTTCACCCTTTTTAAGACCATCTCGACCCTTCTACGGGAGAATAATTTTAAAGTAAAGACTGCTTGCTTCGGCCATGAGTTACTGGTTATTTCCGGGCAGAAAGCTTCGCCCCAAATTTACGGCCTGGCAGTTGATCTCGGAACCACAACCATCACCGGATATCTGTTGGATCTTTCTTCCAATAAAGAGATTGGCGCCTACTCAACCTTAAATCCGCAACGCCGTTATGGCGCGGATGTCCTCACCCGAATTCAATATTGCATGGAAAACCCCGCCGGATTGACAGAGATGGCAGATGTAGTCCGCGACGAACTCAATAAGATGATCACTTACTTTACCGTTACCTATGATCTAGCCCCGACCGATATCTATCGAATAACTGTCGCCGGTAATACTATCATGTTACATCTTTTGGCTGCTTTACCTGTTGATAATATCGGTCTTTCTCCTTTTATTCCCGTAATCACCACGGAAACTACTATTAAAGCAGCAGAGTTTAATATTAACATTAATCCATGTGGTAAAATCACTCTCTTACCAATGATCGCAGGCTATGTTGGCGCTGATACAATCGCCGCCATTTTGGCCTGTGGAATGGATGATCATTCCGAAATAAACTTGATGGTGGATATTGGAACCAACGGAGAGATTGCGCTAGGTAACAAAGAAGCGATCTTAACCTGCGCTGCGGCAGCCGGTCCGGCGTTGGAAGGCGCCCATATTCAATTCGGTATGGGTGCTGTTGACGGGGGAATAAGCCAGGTTAATTTTGATCGTGAAAAAGGTGTCTCCTACGCTACGATTAATAATAAACCTGCCGTCGGGCTTTGTGGTTCCGGGATTATTGATCTCCTTGCCATTCTGGTCGAGATCGGCCTAGTTGATGAGACCGGTCGTTTATATTGCCCGGACGACAATAGCGAAAACTGGAGTCCGGAATTTCCCCCCTCTCTTTGTCAGCGTATATCTAAACTGAACAACGTTCCCGCCTTTTTGGTCGCTTCTACCTCCGAAGGCGCTGTTCGAGACATCTACTTTACACAAAAAGATATCCGCGAGCTTCAACTGGCTAAAGCAGCCATTGCCGCCGGGATTAAAACTCTCCTGGACGAGATGGAAATCTCTGCTCAACAGATCGGCCATCTTTACTTAGCGGGTGGATTCGGCAATTATATTGATCTTCATCATGCTGTCGGCATCGGACTTCTTCCTAAGGAGCTGGAAGATAAGACCATTCCGATCGGAAACGCCGCGGGTACCGGCGCCAAGATGGCCTTATTATCCCAAACTTGTCTTGCCCGGACCGAGACGATTCGTCAAAAATGTCGTTACATTGAACTTTCCGCCAATCCAAGCTTTAATAGTCTTTTCATTGAAGAGATCAACTTTCCCGCAACCATTTTTTAAGATGTAACGCCTTATTGCCAACTTTTCCCCGCAAATACTCCCTCCTAATACACTAACCCGGTATTCGGTAAAGAAAAAGCGCCATCAGGCGCTTTTTCTTTACTTATAGTATTCTTTATTCTTTCACATCAGTTAACCAGTTGGAACAGGGAATTTATGCCTCTAAAGCAAACCAAGATCCGTAACCCGGAGATCTCCAATTATTTTAAGCCTAATATGACGAATAATTCAACATAAAATCTGGCCAACCTCCTAGTTGTGAGCGTCTTTTACCCAGATCTTCCTTAACATCGCTTTGGCCGCTGCATTTGCTTCCTTGGTTTTAAGAAGAGCCGGATCATCTGCTTTTGAAACTAACGCTTTCTGCTCCTACAGGCGTCAATTCCAATATGGAGCATTCAATAAAATTCCTGATAGAACTCGCTCGCTGGTTCTTCTTGATCTTCCGTTCTTTCTTCCGACCGGTTTAAAGTCTTTTCTATTTGCTCACACCGAGATTGGAGAGAAGTCATCGCCTCCTCCAACCGGCGGAGGCGAAATTCCGAGTCACTCTTTAACAATAAAGTAAATCCCCAGGCATAGATAAGAAAATAGACCAAAAAATCTTCCGGGTCAAAACCATCATTGAAAAAAGCCCATACGATGGAAGCTGAAGCTAATATTAAAAGGAATAAACCAAAATAATAATTAGTATCTCTACTGAGTTTAAAATTTACCTTCACCCTCATCCCTCCATTTATCTTCTCCAGATTAATCAGCGGTTAAATTAATTTCAAATTGTTGGTGATTGGTCCAATCGTCAACCATTGGTAAATCATCTAGATTTTTGAGCCCAAAATATTTTAAAAAGTCCTTAGTAGTTACGTATAAAATGGGACGACCGGGTCCATCCTTACGCCCAGCCTCCTGAATTAAACCCCTTTCCACCAGCGTTGAAAGGGAACTATCAACCCTTACTCCCCGAAGAACTTCAATCTCTGCTCTAGTAATTGGCTGTTTGTAGGCAACAATCGCCAGTGTTTCTAAAGCAGCCTGAGAGAGCGGCGTCTGACGGGGTACTTTCCTTAACTTTTCGAGATAAATAGCGCACTCTGGATTAGTAACAAAATGGTAGCCATCTACTACTTCCATTATTTGAATGCCCCGCCGTTGGTTTTTATATTCCTTCATTAAGTCCTCAACGATCTGTTTAACAGTCACTTCACTAATTTCTAAAATCACTGCTATCTCCTTCACGGTAACTGGTTCCGAAGAAGCAAAGATTAAGGCTTCGATTACTGCTGTGGTTAATGCTAAATTCATCTCTTAATCCTCCCACCGAGAGATTACGATTTCGCCAAAAACCTGTTCCTGTTGAACCACTACTTTACGAAGGCGAATTAGTTCCAGTAAAGCTAGAAAAGAAGTGACCATCGCTTTTTTAGAGGTAAGATTAGCAAAAAGAACACTAAAATAAACCTGTGGTTTCCGAGCCAAGCTGGCTATAATATCCTCCATCTTATCCTGAATCGAGTATTGTTCCTGAGGCATCCCCTCCAGCTCCAACCGGGGGATCAAACTTTCAAGGAGGGTCCCAAAAGCCTGAACTAAATCCCAAAGAGTAACCTCTCCTGCCGGATGGGAAATAGTAGCTGTTTCTCGATCTGGAAAGTAACCACCGGAACGGGAAAAGTACTTGCTAGATTGCATTTCCTTATCTTTAAGCTCACTGGCAATTTCTTTAACCTTTTTATATTCCAACAATCTTTCCACCAATTCCAGCCTAGGATCGCCTTCATCCTCCTCATCATCTTCAGTTTCCACCGCTGGTCGCGGAAGTAACATACGGGCTTTAATCTGCATTAGCGTAGCAGCCATTAAGAGGAAATCGGCCGCCATTTGTAGGTTTAAAAGTTCCATCGTTTGAAGATAGGCTAAGAACTGGTCTGTAACCTCAACAATTGGGATGTTGTAAATATCGATCTCCGCCCGTTCAATTAGGTGTAAAAGAAGATCTAAAGGCCCTTCAAAGACATCCAATTTGATTTGATAAACATCTTGTTCTTCCATTATGATTAATTTTTTCCATCAGCAGTTTGTAACAGAATAAGTTCTAAATCAGCGCCATCCGTTATCTTATCATGATGATGTTTAATCAAAGAAACAACTTTTGAGTCAATCCCTAGGCTCTCTGCCAGGTAAGCGCCACGGGAAGGGTGGTTCAGATCAACATATAAAGCGTGATTTAAAGAGCTTTTCCCTCTCTGCCCCCATTTCTCCCTTACCCCAGGAAAGCATCTCCGAATAAGCCCAACAATAAGCCGATTAAACCAGGAGATTTCTCCTTTTACTTTTCCGGTGTCATGGAGCAAAGCCCCTTGGAGCAGGAGCTTTAAATTAACCCCTTTAGTATTCACTCCTTCGTTTAAAAGAAACCGCGCTACCTTAACGGAGTGTTTTTGATCAGCATAGCTCATCTGCGTAAACAGAAAAAGTCCTGCTTCATCCAGATAACTTTCCACAAATTCCCGATCAGTATGCTTCAGTTTGCGTCGAAATAGATCGAAAACCCTTTGCCAGGAGGCCATAGTCATCCTCCCTTCCTTTTATCCTCTCGTTCAATTTAGTCTGGAAAATCCGGTTGTTTACCGGTTTTTATTTACCTCTGTGCAAACAATAGCAGTAGGAAACGACTTAGCACAGAACAAGTCTTAATTATACAATTTGACTTATATACCTGTAATTAAAAAGACAAAATATTGGATAATCATCGAAAGATATCTACTAAAAACATCTCCACCGATCAATAAAAAACCAAATAAAATAAAAAAGCCATAACGTTCTAAATTACTATAAATCTCAAAAGCTCGTCCCCGTAGAAAATAACGAACTAGCCTCGAGCCATCAAGAGGCGGAATGGGAATTAGATTGAAAAAGGCTAAACTAAGGTTTAGTAAGAGGCCGATATAAAAAAACTTAATGATTAGTCCGAGAAAATCCGGATTGAAAGGCACTCTCAATAAACCGGCATTAAATAGTCTTAAAGGTAAACCAAAAATAAGAGCCAACACGAAGTTGGAAGCGGGTCCGGCTAAGGCTACAAGCATACTGCCTTTCATTGGGTTTTTATAATAATTTGGGTTAATCTGGACTGGTTTAGCCCATCCAAAACCAAAACCTTTGATCATGGTCAAAATCAGCATCAGGGTACCGAGAGGGTCGAGGTGGGCTAATGGATTCAAAGTTAACCGCCCCTGCCATCTCGGAGTTGGATCTCCTAGTTTAACCGAGACGAAACCATGGGCAAATTCGTGAATCACCAGAGAAAAAAGGATAATGGGCCCGGCTAAAATAATCATATAAAGTTCGGGCATTTTAACACCCCTAATTTATAATAACCTCAAGATATTATAACATAAATTTCCTACTTGTACCAGCTAAAATAGATTTAAAGCTTTTTGCGTTGTATCCTTTTATTCTTGGTGAAGCGGAGGTCGACATGGAGGTCGCGAGCCGCTTTTAGTCCAGGATGGACTATAAAGCGGACTTTACTTGTTGATTCACCTGGCCTTGATTTAGAGCACTTCGTGCTGTCAAAAGGTAGCCGGCGTAAGCGACTACCTCCGAGATAAAAACAGACGGGAATATTCTCCCCGTCTTCTAAACAGTTGTCTTCACCAACCGGCGCTTAATCTCAGCCTCTTAAGGTAAATATAGCATTAAATCATTTAGCGATTATTTTAGGGTTAACTTTTAAACGTTTAGGCATTAAATCATTCTGAACCAGCTGCTCATAAGTTTCTCGCGCAACAATCAGATCCGCCTGACCCTCCGCTACTAACACCACAGCCGCACGGGGAAGCCGATTATAATTACTTGCCATCGAGTAATTATAGGCCCCAGTGGAAAAAGCAGCCAAAATATCTCCTGGTTTTGGAGAAACAATGGGTAAATCCCAGATTAACATATCCCCGGATTCGCAGCATTTTCCGGTGATTGTAACAACTTCAGTAACCTGCTCATACATTTTATTAGCTAGCACCGCCTCATAAACCGCCTGGTATAATGCTACCCTGGGATTATCGGTCATGCCCCCATCTACAGCCACATATTTCCTAATCCCTGGTAATTCTTTAACAGTACCTACGGTGTAAAGAGTAGTCCCCGCACTACCTACAATCGAACGACCAGGTTCCAGAATTAAATGGGGTAGTGGGTATTCAAGGGCAGTCAAACTCTCGCGAACCATCTCGCCAATCCTAGTAACAGCTTCCCGAATTGACATTGGTTTTTCCTCTTTATTATAACTAATACCTAGTCCGCCCCCAAGATCAAGTACTTGGGCCACATAGCCAGTTTGTTTCCTTACTTCTACTAAGAATTCTCCCATCACCTTAATGGCGGCTTCAAAAGGAGCAACTTCAAAGATCTGTGAACCAATATGGGAATGAAAACCCAAAAGTTTAATGTGAGGAGAACGTAGAGCCATCTTTACCGCATGTAAAGCTACTCCATCATTAATCCCCATCCCAAACTTGGAATCCTCCTGACCGGTCTGGTTATAAGTATGAGTATGTGCTTCGATACCCGGCGTTAGCCGGAAAATCACTCCTGGCCGGGTTCGGGTCTCAATAGCTAATTGGATCAGGGTCTCCAGTTCCATTAATCCATCAACCATAATCTGCCCCACTCCTTGACGAAGGGCAAAAAGTAATTCTTCATGAGATTTATTATTTCCGTGGAAATAAATTCGTTCTGGCGGAAACCCAGCATGAAGCGCGGTATAAAGTTCTCCACCCGACACCACATCCAAACCGAGCCCTTCCTGATAAATCAAGCCACAAATCGCTTTCGTTAAAAATGCTTTTCCCGCATAGATAACATCTGCATCAGGGTAGATCTCCCCCAGAGCTTGCAAATAATCACGGCAATTTGCACGGATCTTCTTCTCATCCATTACATAAAGGGGAGTACCATAATCTTTAACCAGATCGACAGCATCACAGCCGCCAATCTCTAAATGCCCTAAGTGATTAGTTGCGAAATCGCGCTGAAAAAATTCAGAGGCGGTCATTTTACTCCTCCTTAAACGACAACTCCTTACTAGAGTGTAACTAGCATATTTTATATTATACGGGCAGTAATCAAAAAGATCATTAGATCGGAATCTTACCCATTATTCAAATTTTCATTAATTTTATCATCGGCATCAAAGAAAAGTCAAGAATAGTTACTGTTAAACTAAAAACTTTCAATAGAAAGAAACAGCTTCTATCTTGAAGTTCATCACTGGTCACTCGTGTGAAAGTTTGCCGATGTTTAATCGAGCATCCCCATGTTCATCTTTTCGCTTGCCCCAGCAAGCCTGGAGTGAGGGAGTATCTAACAAACGAAACAACTTCCGCCAATAAATTCTTTAAGTATAGAATTAGAAGGCACTTCCTGCTCACTCAAGGGAGAGAAGTAAGCAGTAAACTTAAGCAATCTTTTTGCTTCACAGTATTCGGGGGAATCTGGTGGAATCGCGGTTAGCAACGGTTCCACATACCTTTTTAAAATAGCTAGTTCGTAAATAAGCGCGGAGTTAAACATAATATCAGCTTCTTCTTGGAAAGGAAAAATGTTTTTTTCTTCCCCTCTCCTTACCGCCGGCCAAAGGCGCAAAGTAGTCAAGGCGTCATGGGAACGGAATTGACTATCCCGGACTATCCTCCGAATTAAACGATTATCCGTTGTTGGAATCCGATTATGATTATCCATGTTTAACTGAGTTAAAGCACTAATGTATACTTTAAATTTACGATCTTTAGGAACTGATTGGGTAAGTTTTTCATTTAATCCATGAATACCTTCGATAATAATCGGTTGATCCGGTCTAATCTGAAGAATCTCTCCCCGGTATTCCCGTTTTCCTTGCATAAAATTAAAGCGGGGAATTTCTACCTTCTCACCCATGATTAAATCGGCTAGCTGCTCATTAAAAAGCTTCAGGTCAATAGCTTCTAAAGCCTCAAAATCCGGTTCTCCCTTTTCATTTAGAGGGGTAAACTCCCTACTAACAAAATAATCATCTAAAGAGAGCGAGATCGGTTTAACCCCATTAACCCTCAGTTGGATCGAAAGCCGCTGAGCAAAAGTGGTTTTTCCCGAAGAAGATGGACCGGCAATCATCACCACCCGGATCCGCTCTCGTTCTTTAGTAATCTCGTCGGCAATCTGAGCGATCTTCTTTTCTTGAAGAGCTTCAGCCAGACGAATTAAATCTCCCCCTTTTCCCTCTTCAACAATCCTATTAAGGGAAGCCACGTCACTAACTTGTAATACCTGACCCCATTTTTCATACTCATAAAAAACCCGGGATAATTTTCTCTGCTCAACAAAAGGAGGAACTTTTTCTTGAGAATGTTCAGAAGGAAAGCGTAGAATAAAACCAGGAAGATGAAAAACCAATTCAAACTCTTTTAAAAAACCGGTGCTTGGCAACATATAGCCAAAATAGTAATCATGGTACCATCCAGAGCGGTAGACCGAAACTTCGGGGAGTTGCTTATAGTTCATCAAGTTTACCTTGTCAGTTAACCCCTCTTGCTTAAAAAACTGAATCGCCTCTTCAAGAGAGACTTTTATCTTTTCAATTTTCTCATCGGCGGCAATAATCTCCTTCATTCGTTCCTCCACCCGCCGAAGATCTTTCTCCATTACGTGTCTCCCAATCTCCAACTCTCCATACAAACCCTTACTTAATGAATACATAATCTTAACCCGACAATCAGGGAAGATTTCCTTAGCAGCCCTAATAAAAACCATTTTTAGAGTACGTCGATAAATCCGAATACCATCGGTGCTTGATAAGTATACTGGCGTCAACTCCACATCTTTTTCCAGCCGGTAAGAAAGTTCCCGAAGATCATTGTTCACTTTAGCGGCTACGATCCGCGGATGACTCTGCCCAGGCCAAGCTGCTAGTATCTCCTGGATAGTCTGTCCTTTAGCAACTGTCTTTGTTCCATCCAAAAGCTTAACTTTAATTAAATCCATAGCAAATCCTCCTTATACTATTTGTTTGCGTCACGAATTTGGTAAGACCATGACCAATGTTAAGTTTCTCAACCAACAACTACTTACCGTTAAAAACTATTCTCCCAAAGCAACCAAAAAAGCACCTACAGAAATGCAATATAGTATAAATATAGTGGTTTTCCTTATTTCTGGTTTAGCACAGGCTATCAGCATAAAAACAAGAAAAAAAGAGAAAAAGATTGAACTTTACTACCAAATATGATAATATAATTATTGCTTCGCGTCTGTAGCTCAGGGGATAGAGCAACGGACTTCTAATCCGTAGGTCGTAGGTTCGATTCCTACCAGACGCGCCAGTAATGATAAAGGTTCCAGGCAATAAACTGTCTGGATTTTTTCTTTTTGCCGTTCAAATGCGGTTCTACTTATCTAGTATAAGTTTTCATTAACTAGATATCTTCTATATTTGTTGATCTTTCCCTTCATTAACCATAGTTGTTAGCAGGCAAAAGAATCAAGGAGGCAAACAACCTTCCTTTGTCTAGTTCTCTTGTCTCTGGTTAATAGAATCATCTAACCTCCTCTTTGGTAGCCTTCTTGGCGCCGCAATAAGTTTCTTAAGCAGACAAAGATGCTCATTACAATGCTGACATTTTAAATTTTCATTACTTTTTTCAAAAAAGCGTTGGGGATATTTCCAAAATACAAACTCCCACCAAACTAATAAAACTAGCGCTATTAAAACTAAACTCCACGAGAAAATGCTCCGGATAAAAATCAACGGTGTACAGAACATCATTGAATCCCAATTAAAGATACGACACGTTATACAGCAACGGTTTTCCATAATAAAAGACTGAAAAGGACAGAACAATACCACACAAATCAAATCGCCCACAAAATAAAATAAAGATAATAACACCATTTCACTTTCACTTAACACCTTGGTAAAATACAAAATGGCGATGAGCGCATTTCCACCAAACCAGCCAGCAAATACTTTTTTAGCGGCTATATTCTCCTGTTTTTTCCAGTTCGTAATCTCTACTTTAATCGGCATTCTTTCGCTTGCCCGATAGTTAGCTTTAAATTGTTTACGACAACCGATACTTGTTATTTTTTGCGGAAAAAACTTTGAAATCATTTCGACGGCAAGTATCATCCACAAAAGATGCAAAGGCTTGATACCGTTCTTTAAAGATAAACCCTTTGAAATAATCAAACTGTTCTTATCCCTTAAATATATTTGAATAGCAACCATCAATACCCCAATTCTAACTACCAGTCTTGCGCAATAGATTTTGAACATGATTTACTTAGTTCTCCTGCAATTTTTTCGAAGTAAAGGAATTGCGACAAGCATTGTAGATTTATCTTGTGGTCAAATTTAAAATAATTTGATTAGGCAATTCCTAAAGCAATAATTCTTCTTCTAAGCATCCATCTCGTCAACTTCAAAAGATATTTTCTATAATAAACCTTCTTTTCTCAATTTATTCAATTTCCCCCATTTCACTTAATATCTCATTAAGTTTTTTTATTCCCCTCATAATAATATTAAAATCCTGTTCAGTTTTAGCCTCTAGTATCGAGGCGTATTTTTCTTGAAGCGCCAAATCTATTTTTTTTATCGTCTCCTTTCCCAATTCAGTAAGGACTGGTTTGACAAAACGTTCATCTTTCGAACTACGGATCCGTTTGATAAAACCCGTCTTTTCTAACTTCTTACAGATTGTTGAAGCATTTCCACTAGTTAAACCTACCTTGCTTGCTAAACTTCCTACTGTGGATAGTTCATTCTCTTCAATTTCAATCATGATGCGTAACTGCAACATCGTTAAACCGAAAGACTCGACCATAGGCCGAAAGACAACATCCATCCCCATTCTGATCAGGCGAATCAAGTCCCAAACCTCATTCTTGAATTCTATTCCTCTCATTTTGCTTCTCCTCTTAATAACTGAGGGAATTGCATAATTACCAAAACTTCTATTTAACCGATCTGGGAAATGCCTCCTTATGCAATTCCTTAAACTATGTTTAACTCATAACATCTTTATTTAATACATATTATATTTTATAATTATTTTTTGTCAACAAAAAAGAGAAAGAGGCAAATCAAAAGAAGAAAGCTGTCCAAAAGAGACAGCTTTCTTTTTGTGAAAAGAGAGGAACCATTGAACCCATCAATCCATTCGCCTTACCCGTTCTCCACCAACCTATTGTCTTGTTCATTAAGTGGTAAAAGTAGTTCGTCTAGCTTTTTCTCTTCGTTTAAATCGATGATCTTCCCCAAGTCTAAAATTAAAATTAGTCTTTCCTTTAGTTTACCCACTGCTCGTAGGTACTTGGTCTTTTCCCGAGAAGTAAACTCCGGCGTTTGTTGAATCTTCTCCTTTGGCAGGTTTTGAATATCTGAGACTCCGTCTACAGTTATCCCCATAATCCTACCAGTAAACTCAATAACTACTATGACACTAAAATCCTTGTTACTAGCAGCATCAATCCCAAATTTCTCCCTCATATTCAAAACAGGGATAACCTCACCTCTAAAGTCAATGACTCCTTCCACAAAGCTGGGAGCATGCGGAATCTTAGTCGGTGGTGTGTATCTGATAATCTCTTGTACACTAAGAACATCCAGGCCAAACTCCTCATCTCCAACGGTAAAGATGATTAGTTGTTCCTCGTTTTCCGAGCCTGTTAACTGTAAGTTTAAAATATCTAAGGTATTATCTGTTCCCGCCATAGAGCAATCCCCCTATCAAAATCGTTCCAAACTATCTTGATGAAATTTTCCTGTTTTATCTGCACGTTCTTGAACAGACATACCTTTTTTTATTCCCCCGTCTGTATCTTTTATATCTTTCACTTTCTGCTGGGGTTTTTCACTCTCCCCGACTTTAAACTGCGCAACCTCGTTACGTAAATTCTCCGCTTCGGCATCTAATGCTTGACTGGTAGCGCTGATCTCTTCCACCATAGCAGCGTTTTCCTGTGTTACCTGATTAAGCTGCTCGATCGAGGTCTGTACCTGTCCAATAGCACCGGACTGCTCGCGCATGGCCGCGGCTACTTCCACAATGACGTCAGAAGTTTTTTTAGTATTCTCCACAATTTTTTTTAGCATCTCGGAAGATTTTTGAATCATGACATTACCGCGATCCACCCGTTTTACACTTTCATTGATTAGATTCTCAATCTCTTTAGCAGATTCAGCGGTCCTACCGGCTAAATTTCGAACTTCCGCTGCCACGACGGCAAAACCTCGGCCCTGCTCCCCGGCGCGAGCCGCCTCAACGGCAGCATTTAAGGCCAATAAGTTAGTTTGGAAAGCAATATCATTAACTACCTTGATAATTTCGGCAATCTGTTTACTACTGTGCGAGATCTCATTCATAGCCTCGATCGTCTCTTTGATTGATTCATCACCTTCATTAACTGTTTCCAAGGTAACTTGAGAAATTTGATTTGCTTGCTCTGAGTTAGCGCCGACTTGTTTGATGGAAGAGGTGATCTCTTCTATCGTGGAGGTGATCTCTTCTAAAGAAGCAGCCTGTTCCTGAGTACGCTGAGAGAGGTCCTGATTACCGTCGGCAATCTGATGGGAAGCGACTTGAACACTCTCTGAGGAACTAATAACCATAGTAAGAGCATCCTTAAGTTGAGCCGTTGTATGATTCAATTGAGCACCCATCTCTCCAAGCTCATCTTTACGATTAATTTCAAAATGGACCGTAAAGTCTCCGGCAGCCATTACCCCCAATTTCTCATAAACCTTCAGCAATGGTTTGGTCATAGAACGAGCAAACAAATAGCCAATAAGACCCACGATGACGACGATCAATACAGTCAGTCCGAAAACGATTTTTTGCAGTATACTAATTGACGCAAACGCTTCTTCATAATCGACTTGCAGAGTAAAACCTACCATTTGCTCACCAAGAATAAATGTACTACTATTACCGATTACTTTCTTCCCGTATATATCATCATAGATAAAAACTTCATTAAAATCAGAATTACCAAGGGAGATTTCCCTAGTAACCTTTTCCACGGCTAAGGTATGAACCTTGGTCTTTAGCACTTCCACTCCCTGCAACTGAAAACGGGGTACCGTCAACAAGGTGCGATTAACATCGGTGAGAAAAGCATCCGCCGTTTTTCCAAAGGACTCTAAACCGCTGGTTATCATCTCGCTGATCTTTGAAGCATCTAAGAACAGAACCATTACCCCTGTAATCTCGCCTGACACTCTGTTACTGTATACTGGTGTTGCAATAACCACACCAAGTCCATTTAAGAAGTCAGAGTAAAAAATCTCCGAAGTGTTGGTCATGCCCATCATAGCCTTTTTAAAGTAGTCTCTACTACTCATATCGTCGTTTATCCGTAAACTATCAGTAGCACTTATTGTTTTTCCTAAATTGTTGATTACTGCAATAAGAGAGAAATCATTTTCTTCCTGTGTTTTCCTGAGATACGGCATTAAAATCTCCGTATTCCTATCATTCCATTCCTCTAGCGAGCGCTTCTCATAATAGTTAAGGCTTTCGTAGACATCCCTAGTAACAGACATTATCACAGCCGTATTTTTCTGAGCTTCAAACCAGTTTCCTACGATGATTCTTAGTTGGTCTTGATACATGTTAATGTCAGCTTCCACCTCGTGGATCAGCGATTGCTTTGAGAGCGAATAAGAGACTAGCGCCATAATCAGCATTGGTATCAATCCAATAATCAGAAAAAGAATAATCATTTTTGGTCCAATTTTTAGTTTGTTAAACATAATAAAACCTCCTTATTGCTTTCTTCATTCCTTTTTCATTCTAAAATTCTATCATTACTAAAACAGGCGCTCCTATCCTTTCATTACTCCCCTTTCCAACATATCAAATTTACTAAATACATCGACATTAAACTAGAAAACTAAATACCAAATCTAACTTTGCAAGAACTAAATGGTATTTTTCGAAATACAAGCATTTAAGTGAATGGAAGTTTACCACTAGCTCGACTTTTCTTAATTTACAACCTTGATTGCACATTAGACTTATTTTTACAAAATTTACCATGTCTCCTGCTCTTACCACCTTACTGCCACATTTTGTGCAATAAAAATCACTCCATATAAGCTTTGCCCCATATAGGAGTGACTAAAGAGAACTTTCTTTTTGCAATTAAAATCTGGGGAATCCCTCAACAGAAACCCCAAAAAAGAGTTAATCACATCTTTCTTTTGTTCCGACCATATTTTTGTCTTAAGACAAAATTAATCATAAACATGCAAGTAATTTAAAGCCTGTTATTGCCAAATCAAAGGCCTACTTAAGTCGGAATTGACCCGGCTACTAGTTCGGCTAAAAAGTTTAGATCACTTTCACCTTCATAGCTAAATCCGCCCGTCTTCTAGTTTGCAAGGGAACTAGAGGGTTAGAAAGGGAACCATATTTTTCGACTATTCTCTGGAGTTTATGTCTGGCCCTGGTTTTCGCATTATCAATAACTTTGCTTTCTAAAGCTAACATCTTGCCAATCTCTCCGCAATTTAAACCTTGAAGATACATAGATAGAACAGTATATTCAATTTTAGTAAGATTGGCCTTAAGCACCTCAATTAAACGTCTAGTGGTCAACTTCTCAATTACTAATTCTTGGGGATCAAGTGAACAAAAATCGATAATATCCAGTAATCTTTTGGATTCATCGGCATCCAAATACCGGCATAATGAGATCGTATTGACGGTAAATTGATATTTAGCAGTAGTAAAGTACTTTTGTATATTTAATATTTTCCTTAAGATACAGATATAAGCAAAAGTGCTAAATTTAATTGCGTACTGCTCTCCGTCATAATCTTCAATGGCTTTTAACAGACTGATTAAGCCTTCTTGTATTAAATCCTCAAACTCATACATCTTGTTAAACTTCTTTTTTACAATATGTTTTACCATTGGAATATATTTATGAATAAGTTCTTCTTTAGCCTCCCCGTCCTGACCATTTCTTATTTTGCTTAACAGCTCCAGATCTCTCTTTTGGTTCGGAGTGGTCACTATATCACCCCCTGCAGGTAAAAAAGTAGATTAATGTGAGTTCTGTTAAATTATATGGTCAGGTTGTCCTTAATATGCCCGAAAAAAGAAAACGCCCAACCGGGCGTATTAGTACTATCTTGGTTGAACAATAAATCTAATGGCTGTTCTTTCCTCCCCATCAATCAGTATCTCGGAAAAGGCCGGGATACAAATTAAATTAATACCATTGGGGGCTACATAACCCCTGGTTATTGCTATGGCTTTGATACTTTGATTAACGGCGCCAGCTCCTACCGCCTGAAGTTCAGCACAATTTTTTTCCCGTATAACTGCTGCCAAGGCGCCAGCTACCGATTTAGGATTGGAGCCAGCAGAGACTTTTAGTATCTCCAAAAAGTTAACCCCCCTACTTATAATCCTATTTTAAATATAAGGTATATATAATGTTAATTCCACAGTTAACTAAAAATTCCTCCTTAGTTCCTATTTCCCATCCCAAATATTTATTCCAATATTTTTAAAGCTTTCTCGGCAGCCTCCTGTTCAGCCTCTTTTTTACTTTTTCCGCTCCCTTTTCCTAATAATCGATCTTCATCATAAACCGCTACCGAATAAACCCGATTATGGTCCGGTCCTTTAGCGCTTAGTAATTTATATTTAGGAGCAGAACCTTTACTTTGTAAAGTTTCTTGTAATAGGGTTTTGGAGTCAATAGGCTGGTTATACTTATTCATTTGCGCAATAAGTGGTTCCCAAAGATTAATAATAAACTCTTTAACCCGCTCCCATCCATACTCAAGATAAATAGCAGCAATCAATGCTTCCATCGCATCAGCCAATAACGACCTTCTTTCTCGGCCACCCGATTTGTCTTCACCAACACCTAATAATAAATAATTTCCCAGCTCTATTCTTTTAGCAATCCCAGCAAGACTATGTGAACTAACCAGATAAGCTCGCCATTTAGACAGGTCTCCCTCAGACTTATGGGGAAAATTTTTATAAATATATTCACTAATCACTAAGGATAAAACTGAATCCCCCAGAAATTCCAAACGTTCATTTGATTCTCCTCCTGTTTCATGAACAAAAGAACGATGAGCAAGCGCCCGTTTAAGTAACAAATAGTTTTGTTTGAAGAGACCCAGTTTTTGAGCAAATTCATTTAATTCTTTTAAAGGTTCTTCTGAGTTCATCATCTTCGTCCTTTTTTAAAAATATTTCTGCGCTTCAAGTAATCTTTCACGCCGGCTACTACCAGTCACTTTAAAATCCATATCAACTGGTTCCCCTATACTAGGGGAACCAGTTAAACTATTCATATTTAGCAAAAGCTAAAGAAGCATTATGACCACCAAAACCAAAAGAATTAGAGAGAACACGTAAAATCGCTTTTCTTCTAGGTTCGTTAGGAACATAATCCAAATCACAATCCGGATCAGGATACTCATAATTTGTGGTCGCTGGTATAATCCCCTGTTTTAGCGCTAATAAACAGATAATTGCCTCTACGCCACCGGCAGCCCCTAATAAATGTCCAGTCATTGATTTGGTAGAACTAACAGCTAATTGAGAAGCATGATCTTTAAACAGCAGTTTGATCGCTTTAGTTTCCAATAAATCATTCTGTATGGTAGAGGTGCCATGGGCATTAATATAATCTACTTGTTCCGGCTCCCAACCGGCGTCTTTGACCGCCATTTGCATGGCTTTCATCGCTCCTATCCCTTCCGGGTGTGGAGAAGTGATATGATAAGCATCTCCAGACAGGCCATAACCGGTAACCTCACCGTAAATCTTAGCTCCCCTGGCGAGAGCATGTTGGAGTTCTTCTAAGACCACAATTCCGGCGCCTTCACCCATCACAAAACCGTCTCTTTTGGCATCAAAAGGCCGACTAGCTTTTTCCGGATGATCATTCTGCTTAGATAAGGCGCCGGCTGAGCTAAAACCAGCCATCGCCAATCCAGTAATTGTAGCTTCCGCGCCCCCGGCAATCATCAGATCCGCATCCCCATATTGTATGATCCTTAATGCCTCTCCAATCGCATGAGTACTGGAAGCACAGGCAGTAACCGCCGCTAAATTCGGGCCTCGCGCCCCGGTAAAAATCGAAACCTGCCCGGAGGCCATATCAGGAATAATCATCGGAATAAAAAAGGGACTTACTCGCCGCGGTCCTTTTTCCATTAAAGTTCGGGCTTGATCTTCAAAGGTTTTGATTCCTCCAATTCCAGAACCAATTAACACCCCCACGCGGTGGGCATTCTCCTCGGTAATCCGCAATTTACAATTATCAAAAGCCTGTTTAGCCGCAACGACGGCAAATTGAACAAAGCGATCCATTCTTCTGGCTTCTTTTTTCTCTAGATAATCTGTAGGAAGAAAATCTTTGATCTCGGCAGCAATTTTTGAATCAAAATCCGTAGTATTAAAAGATTCTACTCGCGAAATACCCGATTTTCCATTAAGAATATTTGACCAGAAAGTCTTAACATCAAGACCAAGAGAAGAAATAACCCCAAGTCCAGTTACTACTACTCTTCTTCTCATCTGTTTCACCTCTTTTACATTAAAAGAATTCTCCAATGATAAAATACCCCACCTTTAAGGCGGGGAAAAACAAAATAAGTCCAATTTGTTTAAAGTCCCGAGATTTCCCGGGACTCAACTACTACTAAGCATTTTCCTTAATATATTTCACCGCGTCACCAACAGTAGCAATTTTTTCCGCATCCTCATCAGGAATTTCAGTCTCAAATTCCTCCTCGAGGGCCATAATTAATTCAACTATGTCCAAAGAATCTGCGCCTAAATCATCCACAAAAGAGGCCTTCTCTGTCACCTCTTCCTCCTCTACACCGAGCTGTTCAATAACTATTTCTTTTACTTTCTCTAAGATTTTATCCAACAACTTCACCTCCTTCCACAATTCATAACAACTTTATATTAAATTAAAGTTTAGAGTATAGCAACTAAATTTATAGCCGTTACATCACCATTCCACCGTCGATATTTAACACTTGACCCGTAATATACTCTGCGTCCGGCGACACTAAGAAAACTACCGCTTTTGCTACGTCCACTGGAAGTCCAAGCCTAGATAAAGGGATCTGTTTTTCTAAATCTGCTTTAACATTATCCGGTAAAACTTCGGTCATCTTCGACTTGATAAAACCAGGAGCCACTGCATTAGCGCGAATACCCCTAGCGCCTAATTCTTTAGCTACAGATTTAGTAAAGGCAATAACGCCAGCTTTGGAAGCGGCATAATTGGCTTGCCCTGCATTGCCAATCTCTCCGATTACAGAAGCAATATTAACTATTTTCCCAGTTCTTCGTTTAATCATATGTTTAATTGCTGCTTTAGTCAAGTTAAAAGTACCAGTAAGATTGATAGAAATAACTTTCTCCCAATCTTCCTCAGACATGCGCAATAATAAATTATCCCTGGTAATACCAGCATTATTCACGATAATATCTACTTGGCCAAAACGTTCCACTGTTGTTTCCACAATCTGTTGAGCCTCAGAAAAGTTTGAAACATCACCAGTCAGAGAAAAAGTTTCAAAGCCTTGTTTACTCATTTCTTCAGCTGTCTCATGAACCACAGGAAGAAGATCAGCCAGAACGACCTTTGCTCCTTCTGCCGCTAAAGCTTGGGCAATGGCCTGACCAATCCCGCGAGCAGCTCCTGTAATGATGGCTACCTCCTGAGCTAACTTCATATTACTAAACCTCCTTTAATTTTGCAAGTATTTTTTTAAATCCTCGGTTTCCCTTATAAAATAGGTATTTGCTTTGGAAAATGTTTTTTTAACCATTCCAGAGAGGATCTTCCCCCCGAGCTCTAAAAATAAATCACAATCTAATGAGGCCAATTTCTTAATAGTTTCTTCCCACCGCACCGGGGAATAAATTTGTTTCTCTAATAAAAGAGGAAGTTGGTCTGAGGATAAAACCTCCTCAGCAGTTACATTAGAAATGATCGGAGTTTTAATCGGTAAAAAGCTTGTCCTTTTTAAGTCTTCCCTAAATTTTTCGGCAGCCGGTTTCATCATACTGGAATGAAAAGCTCCTTGTACCTCTAAAGGAATCACCTTTCCTCTGCCACTTTGCTTGATACGGGCAGTTAGTTTAGTCACTAGCTCCTTTTCTCCTGAGACTACGGTTTGTACGGGAGAGTTGAAATTCGCAAGTTCAATAATACCTTCTGTTTGTAAGTCTTCAACCATTCCTGCCAAGTCAGTCAAAGGGAGATTTAAAATGGCAGCCATTCCCCCGTTAACAGAAACCGCAGCCATATGTTCAGCTCTTTTCCTCACCAAAGACAAAGCATTAGCATAGGTAATAGCCCCGGAAGCAATTAGCGCAGCATATTCCCCGAGGCTATGCCCTGCTACCCAGGTAGGTTCGAAACCTTCTTCTTGAAGTAAGCTAAAAATGATATATTCGACAGTAAGAATCGCTGGTTGGACTATCTTAGTCTTTGTTAGCTCCTCAAAAGGACCTTCAAAACAGTATTTTCGGAGCGGTAGACCTAATATCTCTTCGGCTTCCAGAAAAATAGATTTGGCTAAAGTAAAATCTTGATATAAAGAATGACCAATCCCAACATACTGACAACCTTGACCCGGAAAGATAAAGGCCACTTGTATAGACATTGGATACCTCCTCTTAATGCTCTTCAAGCGATGTGCGAATTTTTTCGATAATATCTTGTTCTACGCCACTGGCAGCAGCTTTAATAGCGTTTTTAAAAGCTTTAGCATCAGAACGACCATGGCTAATTATACTTACCCCTTTAACTCCAAGCAGAGGAGCGCCGCCATACTCTGAATAGTCAAAGCTCCCCTTTAACTCTTTCAGACTGGGCTTGATAATTAGAGCGCCCATTTTAGTCAAAGCCGAACCCATCAAAGCCTCCTTCATCTTTTGGAAAAGGGCAGAAGCCATCCCTTCAGCAAATTTCAGAATAATATTCCCCACAAATCCATCGCAGACGATTACCTCTGCCCGACCCATGGGAATATCATTACCTTCAATATTTCCAACAAAATTAAGGTTGCCATCTTTCAATAGCTGATATGTTTCTTGAACCAATCTGTTCCCTTTTGATTCTTCTTCCCCATTACTTAAAAGACCAACCCTGGGCGAAGATAAACCAAGAACGGCTTCAGCATAAATCGAACCCATAATCCCGAATTGAAGAAGGTCTTTAGCATCATTTTCCACATTAGCGCCAGCATCCAAAAAAACCGTAACTCCATTAACTGTCGGCATTGGGATCGCAATCGCCGGCCTTGAAATACCCTGAATCCTTCCTAAGATAAACAAGGAAGCTGTCATCGCCGCTCCAGTGCTACCCGCCGAAATTACTGCATCAGCCTCTCCATTCTTAACTAAAAGGTTCGCCACGACAATAGAAGAGTCCCGTTTTTTCCTGACCGCAATTGCCGGTTGTTCTGTAATTTCAACAACCTCTCGAGCTTCCTTGATCGTAATGAGCTCTTTAGGATAATCTTCATATTGAGACAACTCTTGGTTTATTTCTTCGCTTCTGCCGACTAGGACAGAAGCAATCTTTGCTTCCTTGGCCGCTAAAACGCTACCAAGAACAGGTTCTTTAGGAGCGTAATCTCCCCCCATGGCATCTACTGCTATTCTCATTTTGCACCCCCCTTTAAGGTTTTAATCAAATATAGAATGAGTATAACAGAGATAAAAGAACGAGTAAAGTTATTATTATACTATTTTGGATTTTTTATCTTAGGTAATTTAGCAATTATTAATTCTATAAAGATACTATTGTTATAAAATAAAATTATTCCATCTCCTTCTTTTCTAGCCTAAGGAGTTGCAGAATTCAATAATTTGAGGCTTCTCGAAGAGCCTTACTTAAAGTTAAATCGTTCGTGATCTGAGAAGTAGCCACAGTGAACGCTAACTTATAAGAAAAAAAGGTCTTTTACGACCTTTTCCCCTTATCATTAGCTTTTGGTATTTATTACTTGGCGCCCCCGATAATATCCACAACTAGGACATACCCGATGCGATAATCTCGGCGCCTGGCATTGTTCACAGCGAGACAATGTCGTAAGTTTTAATTTCCAATGAGTTCTTCGCATTTTTCCTCTAGTTTGAGAGTGCCTACCTTTTGGATTGGCCATCACTTCCACCTCCTTCTTGTTCCTTCCACTTAAGGAGATTTGCCAATCTGGGGTCAAAAACGTCTTGCTGACACTTACAGGTTTGAGTATTAAGATTTAAGCCGCAAACCAGACAAAGCCCCTGGCAATCGGGAGAACAAAGGTTCTTCATCGGTATCTTCAGGTTAATAGTTTCTAGTAAGGTTTCGGTTAAATCAAGTTCATCCCCTAGATAGATCTTATCCCCGTCCTCTTTTTCACAGCTGTTATTAGCAGGCAGAAAGTTATCTGTAATCTCTGTTTCCAAATAAGACCTAACCTTTTCCAAACAGCGGTCACATATCATTTCATAACTCCCTGCCATCTTGCCTTTAACCTGAAAACCTTGGTTAATATTAGTCACCTGAAGTTCTAATTCCCAAGGGTTAATCAACTCCAATAACCTGTCGCCTACCCCAGTAAGATTAGGTAAAACGATCTTGCCCTGAATTTCTATAGTTTGTCCAGGTTGATCTTTGATGGGGGAAATATCTACCTTGAAAATTGATTCCATTTAAACTCACCTCTGTATTATAAACGAGTAAGGGATTAGTTGTCAATTTTATCTTCAATTTTAGGAAAATTAAAGGGGATTGTCTATTTTTCAAAGTCTCAATCAGAATATATTGTAATTTAACCTAAAATTATAAAGATTAGAGAATCTCAAGTTGGATTATCAAGATCATATACATAAGTTTCAATTTCTGTAACAACTAATCCCTGTACCATAGAAGGTCATGGTGAAGGTAGAAAAATACCCGCCACTCCTAATATTCCTAAAATGATCGTTAAAATTCTATTGGTTCTTTTTTCTTTTTCTAACTGTACTCTTAAGTCATCAATTGCTGCGGATTGCTTTTCCTGTGCGCTTTCGAGACTCACAAATTTTCCTTCTATACTGTCCACTTGTCTCTTTTCCTTTAAAATATCAGCCGCAATCTTAGTAATCTCACTCTGCAACGCAGCAATTTCTCCCCGAAGTGCTTTTGCTTCATCGGAAAGAAGTTTTATACCAGAAGTATTCTTAGTCTGATCTTCAGCTAAAATCATCTTTCCTTCCTCTATTTTGCTCAGACGTTCCTCCAATTCTTTATTTTTAACGGTAAGTAATACTAATTCATTCTGAAATTCATTGGAAAGTTTTCTTAATAAGGTAACATCTTCCCGTCCGGCTGGCGTAACCCCTTCCCCTATATTGACTAGCATTTTAGCTACAACCATCGCCAAGGTATAACGATTGACAGCATTGTTTCCTTGGAAGGTCCCATCTTCATAAAGTTCTAAATAACCACCATCTACCAACTTCTTAACCGCTTGATAAGCCCATTCAGGCACATCAGAAAACGGGCGACCTGCTACCACCGGAACAGCAATCAGGAGCATAGTTAAAACCGCTACTACTACTTTTAACTTCCATTTACTGGTCAACGTTATATGATACACTCTGGACTCCTCCTTTCTCATTTATGACTAACCCCAACCCCTTTACCTGATAAGAGGGGATTTTATCCAGTTTGCTTTGCAGTTGGATATTAAGGGGGGCGATCGCGAACTCACCAGGTTTAGTCCCTAACTTACAATAGATCGTTGCAAGTAAAGAGCTGTCTCCAGCAGATGAAGTTCTTTCGCCACCAATTTTAACGATCTTCCCCTCAAAACCGTTTATTGTTCCCGAATGCCAAGGGGTCATGGTTTTATTTTCAATAAAGAATAATCCTCTCGATACCCTAATTATCTCCATAAATTCCGGATTATATATTAAATCAAATTCTACCCCAGTAAGCATCGGTAGATTCTCCGCTCTGACTTCCATTGCTAATAGTTCACCAACTTTTGGCGGAGTCAATGGCACTAAATGGATCTTCGAGATGAGAACAGGTAGTTGTATTCCCGCAATATACATCACCGGTTTAGTTGAGTTGGACTCAAATTGAACACCAAGATAGGTCCGCTTTCCAATTCCGGCTGGTGTTAGATACCAGGTTAGCTTATATTCTTCTCCTGGCTTCAAATTACCCACGTACCTGCGGAGAATCTCTTTGGGAGCTGGTTTCATCCCTTCACCTAGTTGCAAGCTGCCAATTACTCCAAAGGCTTCCGATTCGCCAGTATTTCTTATGGTAGCGGTAAGCGGATAAGGAGCAGGAACAACCCGCTCATCTTCAATTTTGAGAGTTGGCGGTGGATTAACGGCCAATATTAATTTAGGAGGTCCCACAACCCTAATACTTCTTTCTACTTTGTTTTCCGGAATGTTAATGGCAGAAGCTACTACAGAAAAAGGAGAAAGCATACCAATAATATTCCCGGTTGGCTTTACCTCCCAATGTAACTGAGTCATCTCCCCCGGATCTAATTTTCCAATATAAATTTCCGGAGGTTTTTTTTCGGCAAGGACAAGTCCCGGTGGTAAATTAAGACGAGCTCTCGTACTCATAGCCGGACTAACACCAGTATTTTGAATATAGGCAACGATCGAGAAGGAATTGCCATTTTCCGATAATATGACTTGAGCCGGGGAACTAGCTCCTATTTGGAGGTGGCCAGGAACGACTGTCACCCCTCCCAGTCCATAGTATAAAACATAAGTAGCGCTACCCGCAGCCGGCAGAGTTACGGGTTTCCAGAGATATACGGCGGCGCTATCCAACTCAAACTCACCGGCGCGGGTAAAGTCGCGTTCCGGCACTAATGGTACCTCCCAATGGGAGTCCGCTACACTACCCCAGTTGGTAAAGTACAGAAAATCAGGAGGAGTAGCTTCCCTTCCTTTTAGAGTACCCTGAGCAATCACTTTGGGATCGGTTAGTGTATCAAAAGCCTGCCAAAACTCGGGGAGTCCACTCTTCTCAATCACGGAATCAGTCTGGATGGCGGTTTCTCCGATTCGAAAAGGCGCTCCATCGTTCTCCCCTAGCATGGTGTCAATTACTACCCGGAGCCCAACTTCATGGGGAAGATCATCCCTGTTAACCAAGGAATATTTGATCTTGGCAGTATCAGGATAACCAGTAGTAGTACTCTCGACAATCGATATTTCTTGTGTTACATCTACCGCTCCATACCGACAGGTCATCGTAATACTCCTTGTTTCTTGGTTCCAAACCGGAGGGCTAATAACCGTTCCATATTCTCCGGTTCCACCCGAGCGTTTTTTAGTCTTACCCCCAAATATGTAATTATTCTCATCTATCCGGAGCGTAGTAAAAGAAGTCCAAGGTTTTTCGTACCCATAGATTAAAGCTTTTTCTTCATCTCCAGAACGCAGAGGATCTCCTCCTGTCACCTTAATTCCAAATCTTCCGGTGGCATCGGATGAATTACTAACAGCAACCGCGATATACTCGTTTTCTAGTATTAAGCGGTCAATATTCTTGGTAAAAGAACCTGTCACTGGCTGTTGCTCGCTAGGTTCAACCACAGATGTTGGCATTTCTCCTCGGCTCCCAGGAGTAGTAAGAAAAAACACTAAACATAATAGTACGATCAGAAGGACTTTTTTCCCAGTCTTCCTTTCCAACCTATTCTCCTCCTTCTTCAGTTGAAAGGTAGGCTGCCTCCCCAAGAAATCTCGATTCTACCTCGTTATTAAAAAAACTGACTTCCACTCGTATTTTATAAGGTTTGGAGGCTGGCTTAAACTTCCATTCTTTTGCTTTAAACATCTTTAGGCAATGCTCATCTAATTCCGGATGACCAGAAGAAACTGTAATCAAAGGCTCCTTCAAAAGTACTCCTTCAGAAGAAAGGTATAGCTCCAACTGGACCTTTCCTTCTACTCCTCTATGTTCTGCGCTTTTAGGATAAGAAAAACGGGGGGTAAAAACAACCATACCTCCGGCCCCTCCTAACGGAGGTAAGGAAGGAGCCACCGGAGTCTGCTCTTCTCCAATTTCATGATGCTCCGCGCTTTGCTCATTAATTTCTTCTGCTCTTTTTTCTACTACTTCTCCTGGTTCAGACTTAGTTTCTCTAGCCGCTGGGTTTTCCTGATGTACCTCCTCCACCCTGGCCGTTATCTCCTCCGTAGAACGATTAGGTGGTTTCTCCGGTGGCAGCGCCTTTGGAGTCGGTTTTTCTTCCAGGGTGACCTTTCGCTGCACAGGTTCTCGCTCCACCTGTGGAGATTCAATCTCGATCAGGCGGGGATGGACAAGAATATATTCCGGATTATTTCCACTCGAACCCCAGATCCCATTCGCTTTAATCAGAAAAAAAAGGGCGTGAAACCCCACGGCCAGAAGAAATGACCCAACCATTCTAGTGAACTCTCTGGAGCGGAGTTTTTCCATAACTAAACCTCCTACAACCGCTTGTTATTCTTTTCCACCCCAAAGGCTGGCTGTGAAACCCCTGCGGTAGTTATCGCTTCCATCACAGTAATCAATTTTTCGTAAGTAACTTTTGAATCGGCATTAATAATCACTAGTAAATTAGGGTCTTTAGCCGCTAATGGCGCCAACGTCTGAGTGAGTTTTGCTAAGGAAATTTGTTCAGCGCCATAAAACACTGTTTCTTTACGGTCAATAGTTACCACTACCCGGTTTTGCTCAAAGCTCACCGCCTGACTGGAACTGGGTAACTCAATTGGTATTCCAGAGACTGCTGTCTTGAAAGTCGTAAAAAACATAAAAAAGACTAGTAAAAAGAAGATCACATCAATCATCGGAACAATATCCAAGCGGGGGCGTCTTGCTTTCCGGTTGAACATCATTGTTGTTCACCCCTGTTTCCGTAATTATCCAGAAACTCTTTACTCATTTGATTCATGATTCTCAGCTTTTTATCAATGATCCCATTTAACCAGTGCATCAGAAAGAGTGAGGGAATGGCAATCATTAAACCAAAAGCGGTAGTAATTAAAGCTTCCGCGATCCCCCGACTGAGCGCGGCTGCCGAGGGCAAACCCTGGGCGGCAGATAAAACATTGAAACTTTTAATAATTCCGGTAACAGTCCCCAACAAACCCAGTAAGGGAGAAGCAGTAATAATGACATCTAAAAGACCTAAACCCCTCTCCATCTTCTTAACTTCCAGTTCGCCGGCTTCCTTAAGATTAGCCTCGACTTGCTGCCGTTCTTTCCCAAAATATAATAAGCTAGCCTGAAACATACGCGCGACCGGTTGATTCACTTTTTGTAAATATTGGATCGCTTCCAGAGGAGCCTCTTTTTCCATCATTCTAAAAACTATTCTTCTGATTTCATCTAAATCCCCACGCTGACTTAAAAAAAACCATAGGCGCTCGATAGTAATAGTAATAACCATCACCGAACATAGTAATAAAGGGTACATTACTGGGCCACCACTTACAAACAATTGCCACATTTTCTTCTCCTCCTAAGCACTAGATTGCTTCCTAAATAATCCCTAAACATCAAGAAACTTATTTTTTCTATAAGACTTTGGTTTTTAACGTTAATATTGTAGAAAAATACTGGGTAGTCGCTCACGCTGGCTACCGCCCGCGCACATGAAATGATAAAAATTCAAAGCCAGGTGAGTCGACAAGCCCCAAAGGCATCTTTAATTAGTTGTTCACGCCGACTTTCCTTAGTGCACGCTAGTGCTTTAATCAAAGTCGGGTGAATCAACCAAGGCTATTTTCTAGGTAGTCGCCCACCCCAGCCAGCTGGG
>ENA-UOOR01000715-UOOR01000715.1-fermentation-metagenome-genome-assembly--contig:-NODE-715-length-44332-cov-5.531901_pt1 | contig 44332 bp, 38 predicted proteins | sample MGYA00245780_ERZ724029 | MGnify/ENA primary metagenome ERZ724029 (study PRJEB28704, sample SAMN03018315) | fermentation metagenome | biome: anthropogenic terrestrial biome; feature: soil; material...
AAAATTCGCCATCGCATTCATTTATCTAATTTTTTAAATACTGATTCGCATAAATATATAGCGGTGTTCCTCCTCGCGGGAGCGGTCATTTACTGTTCTCCCGAAGCGTTGGACGATAAGCCGCTAACAGAGGGCGATGTCCCCATTGAGGTAACCGGAATGCTTACCCGGGCGCTGGGTGATACGGGTGACCCGGGGGATGGGAACCTGATAACAACCGGCTACCCGTTGGAAAATATTTACAAGGCCGCTAACGTTGATTTCTTTCTCACGGCTCGCACTGTGGATACTCCTGTCGGAAATTATTTTTTGAACCGGACCATCACGATTGGTGCTCCAAATGACACCGAACAAGGGAGGAATATGCTGGACGGTACAGTTTACTACCCGTTAGGGAAAAAAGCAATCAATCTCTTTGCCCATACGGTGTCGGCCAATGCAAATGGAGATATGACGCTTACAGCCGGTACGACGCGTGCGAATGATGTACTGTTGGGTAAAGGAACAGAAGCGAATGGAATAACACCAAAATCGGGCAGTTCCGATGATCCGATCAAATACATTACCTTTAAACACCTGATGACCCGGGTGGATGTGAAGATTGAAGTGGATGAGGATGTGCAACCAGCGAAGCCAATACAGGTAACTATGAGATTTGCACGCAACGGAGCCGCTGCATCCATTGTGAACCGTGGCACTTTTAATATATTCACGGGTGTCACCGCAACAAATAATGGAAATGCAGAATACTCTTTTTCCAATATCGGGTTGACTCCTACGACCCACTACCTGGTGCCAAATGGGGCAAACTTGAGCGACCCCGCAAGCGGTCAGATATTATCCTATCTGAAGATAGATGATTATGTTGCAGCAGAAGAAGATTTGACTTCCATAAGGTTCCCTCAAACGGATAAAGGCAATGATTTTATTTTGAATCCCGGCCTTGCTTATGATCTTACGTTCAAGATCAACCGTTTGAAGATCCTGGAGATAAAGCTGACGCTAACAGAATGGAATACGGAACCGGGTTCTACCGAATGGGGATACAAGCCTAAGAGCATGACGCTTAATACAGGCGATGAATATAATGCGAGTGAAATTACCAAGATGGTGCTGAAATATAAACCCGATCCGACAGGAACTGACGTATATCAATATATCGGTGAGAAAAAAGAAAATAAAATCGATTTCGTAACCCTGCCTGAAACGCTTACGGCGGGAACACTTACTGCCGACCTGTATACGACAGACGGATTACTGTCGGATAATGTACAGATAGATCCTTCGGTTTCCGGAACATTGAAAGTGCTTAAGATAGGCCAATATGGAATGAAGATAAATGCGGAGGATGTTTATGAAATATCTACTCCCCTGCAATTGGCGCTTCTGATAAATAACAGTGGTACTGATAATCGAAAATATGAGATTGTTAATCATTTGGATATGGCTAATAACTCAGTAAAATTAATCCCTGTTGCATTTCCTTCGGGAGCCGTATTAGACGGGAAAGGCCACGATATTCTGAACTTGGATATTACCGGCAACGGGATGTTTACCGAGAACAACGGTACGTTGAAACATTTCCGTATTGCTTCGGGAACAATTGAAGGGAATGCAGCTATCTGCGGAACCAATAACGGTACTATCGAAGCAATCGTGAATCAGGCCGATATTCAACCGGTCGATGGGATCGCCGGAGGAATCGCCGGTACAAATGGTGCGAATGGTACGATCCTGGCAACGGTTAACACCGGAAATGTGCTCGGAGGTACTACTGTGGGCGGTATTGCCGGAGAAAATAAAAGTACCTCGGCTGGAGCTATCGCTGCCTGTCTCAATGTCGGACAATTAAATAAGGCTGCTACGAATTTGGGCGGTATCATCGGAACTTCAGTTGCAGGTACATCAATTGTAAATACTTGTTACTGGCTCACCGGTACGGCAAGGAAAAATCAGGGTGCAAGCAATGAATTAGCGATTGGAAATAATCCGGCTAACGAGACGGATACAAACAGTGCCGATTTGGCAGCATCAAGTATCCGTAGCACGGAGGTGATCACTAAATTGAATGGCGTTTCCTCACCGTGGGTATTTAAATTGGAGGCGGTTCGGTCTTCATGGCCGATAGCAACAACACAGCCTTAATAAAAAATTGAAATTGTATGAAAAGAACAATGAAATATATAACGTATGTGTGTGCGGCATTGCTTGCCGTGGCACTCTATAGCTGTACGGACGACAGTGTGGTGCCGGAACAGCCGGCCGAAAAAGACGGTACGCTGCTGAACTTGCATATTAGCGATATCGTGCAACCGACTACCCGGCTGGCAGAACTCGGAGGTTCCGGTAATATAAGTCACGGGGAATCTCCGACGAATGGTGCAGATAAGAAAAATATCGGGCTGTACATCTATTATCAGGACGATTATGATGCAAATGATCTGACCAAACCCTATGTCCGTAACCTTGAATGCAAGGTGGAAGGCGGGAAAATTGTTCCGTTGGATAATAGTTCCATCTATATTTACGACCGGATGACCATCGTCGCATTCTATCCGTATAATGGTGCTGCAGATGATTATACGTTTAAAACAAAGAATGACGAGAAGAAATATCCGATCACAGAAGGAGATTATTCGAAACAATTCTACATCCCTTACCGGGCGCAAGCGAATGTGAACCCCACCACGGCCTACTATGTGGAATTGGATTTGTATCCCGTGCAAACGACCAAAATACAGGTGGTACTGACCACATCCAAGCCGGATCTTTTCCCTGAAATAACCGATGGAAAAGACGGTAAAGTAAAGTTGGTGCCGAGTATCGATCCTCAAGATGCCGCGAGCGGCGAAGATAAAAGAGAATACTGGGTGGATATTCCTGAACAAGGTTTCGCTGCTCCAAATCCTGTAAATAGCGGTCAATATGTACGCCGGTATAACGCGTATATATGGAAAAATAATGATCCGAAAAGCGATACTAATCCACATCACGGTGATACTCCGAATCATAACGACAACACGATTAAAAAAGGAGAGATTCTTTTGAAGAGCGGTGCGTTGACACTGTTTTTTCCGCAAGATGTGGAAATTAAGGAAGGCCTTGTGTATCGCTATGGATACAATATCGATACAGGGGAATTGTTTATCCCCACATCCGACGCATTGATATACGATGCCGCTACGTTGGGGGCCACAGGCGGAGGATATCAGGTGTGCGATATCGATCTGAAAGATGTTTCGGAATGGACGCCGGTGAATTTATCGGGGAATAGTTTATACGATGGCGGAGGACATGCCGTGAAGAATATGAAGATTTCGCAACTGCCTACTGATAAAAATGCCGGCTTGTTCGGAACCCTTTCGGCAAATGCTACCGTTAAAAACCTGCATCTGGAATCTCCGGAAATTGATATCGATTTTTCGGGAGCTACCTCTACCGATACATGCCATGTAGGCGGTTTGGTTGGCAAACTCAACAGAGTCCTTACTCCTGCCGAAATTGAGGCTCTGTTAAAGGCTGAGTTGGGAAATCTTCCTCCCGACCTTCCCCAATCGGTAATCGATGCCTTGGTTGAAGATTTGAAGAAGAGTTTTACCGGAGGCACCAGTAGTATTCAAGGTTGCAAAGTTTCGGAGCCGACAATCACCGTAAAAGGGAATAATGTAATCGCCGGGGGGCTTGCCGGAATTGTAGGTGATAACGACAAATTTAAAGGTTCGATCACGAATTCGTATGTATTGGATGGCTCTATAAAAGTGAATGAGGCTTCCCCTCAAGAATACGAAAACGCGCAGGTAGGCGCGTTCGCCGGTTCGCTGAAGAGCGGATCAATCACGAACAGTTATACCACCGCCACGTCAGAAGCCTATGTGAAGAAAGAAGTACAAGGACAGCCTGTTACTTCGGAAGAAGTGGCCAAAGGCTTTACTAACGTCGTGACAACTCCTTCCGGTATCAACAGAACGGTAACGGATAGCTATACGAAAAATTGGAAAGATGATGTTACCGGTGTGCAAGATTTCGATTCGGCATGGCCCGGATGGAGTACTTTCACTGAGTGGCCGCTTGTTAGTAGTCCCGCTGTGTGGGGCAGTAACGGATCTTCTCCTTCCACCTATCCGACATTGATATGGGAATCGCTTTTGGATATAAAAAAAATAATTCGACTATGAAGATAAAATCAATCATATACGCTTTGATGGCATTGGGTGTGGCCGTTTCCGCCACTTCGTGCCGCAACGATGGCAATGATCCCGTAACGCCCGCGGAAGGGCAGGAACTTGTTCTTTTGCCTTCCATCGGCAAGATGCAGGAAAAAGTGATAACCCTGCGCTCGGGCGGCAGCAACTCGTTCTTTGAAGACGGAGATAAGATCACGGTTAAGATTACCACGAGTAGAGAAGTTAAATCTTCTCACGAATATACTTATGGAGGCAGCACCTTTACCGGTGGGTTTAAATTCACGCCTGATAATACCTATATCAAGGAATTGGTCGCTTTATGGCCGGAAGAAAGTTCTACGGGAAGAGCGCAAGTTATTACCGATCAACGGAAGTACGTCGATTATAAACAGGCGAACAGGCTGAAAGCCGTGGGCAGTACGAAGAATATTATGCCTACCGCCGCACCCGTGCCGCTGGTATTTGTACATGAGCAAAGCAGCATCACCTTCCGCCTGGCCGGACAAAATGCCAATGGACTGATCATTAAATCGCTGCTTCTTGAACTGAAAGATAATGGTACAGGGAAAGGTTTTTGGGCCTATTGTGGTGATGGATCTGAAGGCAAGGATGAAGTGGGTAAAGGGGCGTTAAACGCGAAAATGATTTTGCCCGAAGGCATCCATTTAGGTCCCGTGCCTGCAGGCACGGAAGGCCGCATGAAAATCGGCCTGGTCACGGTGGGTGAAGCCGGAAGTAATGATAAAGACTATCGCGGAATCATGTATATTCCGAATAGCACGGACATCACGCTCAAAGCCAATCACGATTATGTGGTGACACTTACGCCCGAAGGATACGACCTGAACGCCATGGTCTACATCGCCGGTTTCCCGCAGTCGGAAGGGCACGTCGCAGTACCGTATCAATTGCCCGCACGGGTAGGAGACAACCAGTATGAAATAAGTACATTGGCACAGCTTGTGACCATCTCGTGGTTGCTCAGCAGCGAGGATCTAAGCCCGGAGTGGGACAAAACAACAGTCTGGGCCGATGGGAAATACGATATAGTAAATCCTATTGTGGTATCCGATAAGGTTAAGGCGGAAGGTAAAAAGTATCTGAAAGTCGGAGTCTTGAATGCTAATAAGGGTATATTCATCAATACGGATAATGTCACTTATTCCGATGGCACTACTAAGGTGTTTAGTGAATAAATTGATATTTTATAAATTAAGTAATATATGAGACATATCAATTATATATATGCAATAGGCCTGGCATTGACACTGAGTGTCGCCGGGTGTAACCAAACGGATGAACTCGCCATCGGCGACGATATGCAAGTGATAGACGGTATCGAACTGGGACTTGGTTCCATCGAAACATCGGCACAGGCAACCACCCGGGCTACCGTTGTCGGAGTCACCTATGTGGTGAACACTTCAAATGACCCGACACGAAGCGGTAATTTGATTTCAGGTAGAAGTACCTGGAAGCTCGACTTCCATTTATTTAACAATAATGTGGCCTCGCCAACAGCTTATGGCGACGCTTCTTTTGATGCAGGCGTATACAGTGACGGCTCATGGAAGCCAAATCCTGCGCAAGAACTCTATTTTCCCAACTACTTCCGTCCTCAGGTGGAAGCATGGCTTTATCCAGGTGAAAAAGATGCTGCTGTGAGTACCGATCAGTCTACCGAGGGAAAATTGCTTGCTCAGGATATATTGTATCGGGAAAAGAGCCTGTTGACTACCATTGCCAAGAGAATATCGGTGCAGCTCACTCACCAAAGGGCAATGATTAACTTCAAGTTCGAAGGTATCCAGCGGAGCGACATAGATGAGAGTACTGTAAAGATTGTAGTAAATGAAAAGATTTATACGCCTTACAAGGTCGTTGATGACCCTTTGGAATATATGCTTATCCTTCCGGAAACGGCTACTTCTAGCGGAATGGTAATAAAGTATAGTACCGTTGGGAATCCTCTTCAGCAATCTATCGATTATGTATTGCCGGTAACACTAAATAATAATGCGGGTTTAGGCAGCAACAACTGCTATTGTTTCACTTTGTCGGGTAAGGAATTATCCATATCCCCTGTAACGATTGTCAACTGGGTTACCGGAGAACCGGTTTCGGGAGAGTATGTAGCCGTTACGGCTTATCCCACGTTTAAAGGACCGGCGGGTGAAACGTATTACTTCTATTATGATAATAAGTTGACAGAAACAGATGGAGGTGCAGTTAAACCGAATTTGCAGGAGATTAATTTCAACAATGATGGGGAATGTACTATCAAGCCTGACGGGCGGATTATTACCCATATCCTCAAAAAACCAACAGATAAACCTACTGATGAAAATAAATTACCAACACCTATTATATTAGGGAATACAGAAAAGATGTATATCAATCTGACAGATATTATTTTACAGATTAATCCTTAACTTACTTAACTATTCTTTACCGGGGATGTTGCGTAAAGCGGGCATTCCCGGTAATTTTTTTCTATAGTGTATCGGAATAAATTCCAACGATAAAAGAGATGAAGCGAACAATGTTTGAGAAGAATTATATCTTTGGGCGGAAGAATTGATTCATTTCGGAAACGCCACAGGTAAAAAGATTGACAGGACATTCCATTTTTTCCAAAAGCCCTTTTTACCTTTTACTGACCCAAATAAACAATTATTGGTTATACTGTGTTGGTTTATAATTGCCCATATATCTATATCGTAATAGGATTGTGAATACAATTCTAAATTCTTAGAAAAGCAGTTCGAAGTATAAAAAGTGTATTGATTTGCATAAAGTCGTAGGGTAAAAGTGTATATTTGCACATAAAGTAGCGGGGTGAGAATGTAAAGTAAAAAGAAATAACCAAATATATGAGAAGAATAGCATTAAGTTTCTTACAGAAATGGAAACAAAGAAATACACGAAAACCTCTTATTATAAGAGGCGCTCGTCAAGTTGGTAAAACTTGGTTGATGAAAGAATTTGCCAAAACCGAATATGAGAATTTCGCCTATGTCAATTTTGAAGACAACCAGCAGCTAAAAACATTGTTTTTAAATGATTTCGATATACCACGTATTTTATTGGCTATACAGATCGCGACAGGAATAAAGCCGGAGCCAAACAAAACGCTAATTATATTTGATGAAATTCAAGAAGCTGAGAGGGCTTTAACCTCATTGAAATATTTTAGAGAAAATGCTCCTGAGTACCATGTTATAGCTGCAGGTTCATTATTGGGAATCGCGTTACATGAGAATACATCTTTTCCGGTAGGTAAAGTTGAATTCTTAGATTTATATCCTCTAAGTTTTACCGAATTTTTAGAAGCATTGGGAGAACACGATTTGAACAATTTGATCCAGACTCAACAGTGGGTAATGATAAACGCCTTTAAAACAAAGTATATAGAGCTATTGAAGCAATATTACTATGTGGGGGGAATGCCCGAAGTTGTTTCAAGCTATGCAATGAATCAGGATTTTAGCGAAATACGGCAAATTCAGCAGCACATCCTTAATTCATACGAACAGGATTTCTCAAAACATGCTCCTGCAGATGTTGTTCCACGCATCCGTATGGTTTGGAATTCCGTACCTGCACAATTATCGAAAGAAAATCGTAAATTTATCTATGGCTTGATAAAACAAGGAGCCAGAGCCAAAGAATTTGAATTAGCTTTAGCTTGGTTAACGGATTGTGGTTTAATACATAAAATCAATAGAGTATCTAAACCGGCCTTACCTTTGAAGGCGTATGAAGATATGGGTGCATTTAAGTTATATCTGCTTGATATAGGCTTGCTGGGAGCGATGGCAAATCTTGACGTGAAGACCTTGCTTGATGGTAATCTGATTTTTAGCGAGTTCAAAGGAGCTTTGACCGAACAATATGTTTTGCAACAATTGGTTACAGATGCGGAAATCTCAATCTTCTATTGGTCATCAGAAAAATCGGATGGAGAAATAGATTTACTTATACAGTACAAAAATGAGATTGTTCCGATAGAAGTAAAAGCAGCCGAAAACCTTCAGGCAAAAAGCTTACGGGCTTTTGCCGAAAAGAATAAATCCAAAATGGCGATACGAACTTCCATGTCAGATTTCAGAGAAGAAACATGGTTGACAAATTTACCTCTATATGCGATCAATGAATTGACAGGCTATTTAGAATCAAAAAACTAATCAACCATGAAGCGTATGATGAGTATTCTAAGGTTATCTGAAATGTCTAAAGGCTTTGGACGCTGCCTTACAAATAGAGGATCTCTTTGGGTATCGTGCGTTGAATTACGAAAAACTGAAGGGTGATAAATTGGGGGTGCCTTACACGGCATTTAATGAAGTGCTGAATGGAAAACGTCCGGTTTCTGCCGATCTGGCATTGCTTTTGGAGGCATCTCTCGGGGTGAATGCGGGGGTACTCGTACGTATGCAAACGGATTATAACCTGCAACGGGCAAGTCAGGATAAAACACTGGCTAAACGATTAGAACAAATTCGTAAAGTCGCCTGCCTTTAACCGGGAGGCTCTTCGAGCGACGTCCTCAAGACCGCGGTATTGAGTTATTTGTATTTATTCTTTACAAATATGGAATCCGATTCCATATTTGTAAAGAATAAATTTATATCTTTGCGACATGATACAAAGAGAAATAACAAAACAGATTCGGTTGATGGCTACAAAAATGCCGGTGATTTCTATTACCGGACCACGCCAATCGGGAAAAACGACTCTTGCAAAGATGTGTTTCCCCCAATATGATTATGTCAATCTGGAGAATCCCGACACGTTGGAAGAAGCAAAGTCCGACCCTCGTTTGTTTCTCACTCGTTTTAAATCGGGCTTAATCATTGATGAAGTGCAACTTTTTCCCGAATTGTTTTCTTATATCCAAACAATCACCGACGAACGCGATACGACCGGTGAATTTATTTTAACCGGCTCCCAGAATTTTCTCTTATCGGAAAAAATTTCTCAAAGTCTGGCAGGACGTGTATTCATAACTTATTTACTCCCTTTCAGTATTTCGGAAATGCAAGTGGGCGGATTGGCTATCGATGATTATGCTGATGCTATATTTAAGGGCTTTTATCCTCGGATATATAACCGGGATATTGAACCGACGTTGTTTTACCCGTCTTATATTCAGACTTATGCCGAGCGAGACTTGCGACAAATCGTCAATGTTCAGAATCTTTTTTTGTTCCAGAAATTTATGAGGCTTGCAGCCGGCAGAATCGGACAATTGCTTAATTATACCGCTATCGCTACGGAAATGGGAATCGATTTAAAAACGGTAAAGTCGTGGTTCTCCATTCTGGAAACAAGTTTTATCGTTTTTTTTCTGCAACCTCATTACCGGAATTTTTCGAAACGTTTGGTCAAGACGCCCAAGCTTTATTTTTATGACACCGGTCTCGCTTGTAGTCTATTGGGTATTAAAAACAGCAAGGATGTACAAATTCATTGGGCGAAAGGCGCGTTGTTCGAAAACATGGTAATCGCCGACATGATGAAAAATTACTATAATCGTGCGGAAATACCCCCACTATACTTTTGGCGTGATAATACGGGAAACGAGATCGATTGTTTGATCGATGCTCCGAATGCCATAAAAGGCGTGGAAATTAAATCATCTTCCACTGTTTTAAAGGACTTTTTCAAGGGTTTGGATTTTTATAAGAAACTGAATGAAACCAGTGTGCCGTATTTGATTTACGGAGGCAATGATACTTATTTGCGAAAAGAGGCCCAAATAGTAAGCTGGAAAGACTGCAAAACGATTATCGCCAAAACAAGGAATACTGCTAAGCATAATTCTTTTTGAAGCGCGAAACAAATTTCAACAGATTCTAAAATGCATTTTTTATGAACCCGGGGCCGTCGTTTTGAACGACATTTCCGGTAAGATTTTATATCTGCAAAAATATATCCGACAGAAAATGCTTGACGGTTCGACAAAGAAATCCTATCTTTGCCTGATTAATTAGGACAATGACATGGAACGCTTTATCAATCCATTTTCCGATATGGGTTTTAAGCGGATCTTCGGACAAGAGGCAACCAAAGACCTGCTGATTGATTTTTTGAACGACTTGCTGGAGGGCGAAAAAACAGTAACGGACATTACTTTTCTCGACAAGGAAATCCTGCCCGATTTTAACGAGTTTCGCGGGGCAATTTACGACATTTATTGTGTCAACGAATCCGGGGAACATTTTATCGTAGAGATGTAAAACGGTTATCAGACGTACTTTCGTGAACGGGCGCTGTTTTACCTTTCGCACATCATCACCCGGCAGGGGCGACCCGGAGGAGATTGGCATTTCGACGTAAAAGCGGTTTACGGCGTGTTTTTTATGAATTTTTGCCTCGATGACATTCCTCACAAATTGCGCACCGACGTGATTCTTGCCGACCGCGAAACGCATGAACAATTCAGTGATAAGCTGCGTTTTATTTTCATCGAACTTCCTTACTTTCATAAGCGGGAAGATGAATGCAATACGAATTTCGATAAATGGATATATACACTCAAGAATATGGAAACATTGAAAACAATTCCTTTCAAGGATCGTAAGAAAGTCTTTAAGAAACTGGAGAAGACGGTGGACTTGGCTTCGATGACTCCGGAAGAGCGTGACCGCTACGAGGAAAGCATCAAAGTCTATCGCGACTATGTGAATACCATAGAGGATACTTCGCACCGTTCTTGGAGAAAAGGACGAATGGAAGGCCGGGTGGAAGGACATCGGGAAGGCCTAGTGGAAGGAAAAATAGAAATGGCCCGGAACATGAAGGCGGAAGGTTTACCGCTTACGCTTATTTCTAAAGTAAGTGGACTTTCTGTCGAAGAAATAGAAAAACTATCGTGACTGAGGACGTTGCTTCGAGCTCCGTTCTTGGTAAGAAAAATCAAATCACAGTATAGTGTGACTATGGGAAAGTTGGCGACTGTCATAAAAGAACGGCGGAACAGACTGGCTGACACGAAGGCGTAAAATAGTCACCGGGGATGTCACTTTCCGGCATCCCCGGTGAAGACCGATCCCGCAAAATGGGACTGGTGTACCGTATTGGATTTACGGGCCGCAGGAATCGGGTTATTTTCCGTCCGAAGTTTTTCCGCCTTTTTTCTTCAATCCCCGACTGATTTTTGCAGAAGTTAATACTTGTTTGATTTCCTCGTTGATGTCGTCGGCTATCGGTTTATAGGCCGCTTCGCCTTCCAACAGAGCCAGGGCGTTTATCACGTCGGCCATCTTGGTAAAGGCTTTTTGCATTTTGGTGCGGGCTTTTTTCACCTGGCCGATTTCCACGAGCGCCTTGCTGCGTGTGCGATCGTTGTAAATAACGCCTAACGCTCCGTTGTATTCGCCCAACTTCGTGACCCACGGATCGGATGCCGAGGTGGTTACCAGCGGTGCATATTCGGGTTTGGCAAAATCCTGCATCAGATTGGTGACAATTCCGATTTCGGCGAGAATGGGTTTCCGATAGATGTTTTTGCCGTAGTTATCCATCAGTGTCAGTAACTTGGATGCGGCGTTGGCCACATCCGGATCGGGATGCCGCAATTGCGATTTAAGATGTTGCCGCAATCCCACGATGGTATCGTCGGTTTTCTTGTCCAACTCCCATATTTCCTTCGTTTCGACATTGGAATAGAGGGGCTTTACGGCAATATCCAATGCGGTATAAGCCGGTGCGAAATGCTCGTCATACGTAGGTTTCAACTTCAGTGTTTCCAAATCTACACTCTTGTAATGATTGTCTGTGTTTGTCATTACCTGATAAAAATCCATTACAGGAACTTCATCTAAATTCTTTTTACTAATTAGTGTCATACTCAGCAATATTTAAATTTATAATAAACTTACTTCCCTTATGTGTTCGGTGTTTTCTGACTCTCCGAAAGTCTTTTACATGAGATGTTGGGTGCTTTCGCACTCTCCGAAAGCTGTTGCATGACGTGTCGGACACTTTCTGACTCTCCGAAAGTCTTTTGCATGACATGTCGGACACTTTCGCGCTCTCCGAAAGCCGTTACATGACGTGTTGGACTCTTTCGGAACGTCCGAAAGTCCGTTGCACGACGTGTAATCCGATTTTTAACCGCCGGAACATTTCATTCTCAAAAATAGTTGCGTGGATCTATCAACCAGCCGCGCCATTTTACAGATACGGTGGCTTTCTCAGGATGAGATACCCTTTTTACTGACGGGTATGATACTTTCTCATGGAGGGAAAGTCGATTGTTGCAAAGGTACAATATAAGATGTTCCGTTGTTCATCTTTAATATACTTTAACCTTGTCTTTCGGGCTTTTGTTTCCTCAAAATCATATCATTCGGAAAATTCAAAACAGTTTCTTATTTCCCCAACTATCATTATTTAAAAAACAAAGCATTATCTTTGCACCCATTAGGTGATGAGACCTTATGACAAAATAGGACAGATGATGAAGAAAAAAGCATTAATCACCGGAATTACCGGCCAGGACGGATCGTATTTGGCGGAATTTTTATTGGAGAAAGGCTATGAAGTGCATGGAATCTTGCGGCGTTCCTCCTCGTTCAATACCGGCCGTATCGAACATCTGTATTTCGACGAATGGATACGCGATATGAAGCAGCAACGGACCCTCGAACTGCATTATGCCGATATGACCGACTCGAGCTCTCTGATTCGTATCATCCAACAGGTGCAACCCGATGAAATTTATAACTTGGCGGCTCAAAGCCACGTAAAAGTCAGTTTCGATGTGCCCGAATATACGGCCGAAACGGATGCCGTGGGAACCTTGCGCCTCCTGGAAGCGGTGCGCATTCTCAATCTCGAAAAAAAGACCCGCATCTATCAGGCGTCTACCTCCGAACTCTTCGGATTGGTGCAGGAAGTGCCGCAGAAAGAAACGACGCCGTTTTATCCGCGCAGTCCCTATGGGGTGGCTAAATTATACGGCTATTGGATCACAAAGAATTACCGTGAGTCATACAATATGTTCGCGGTGAACGGTATTTTGTTTAATCATGAGAGTGAGCGTCGGGGCGAGACGTTTGTCACGCGCAAGATTACGCTGGCCGCCGCCCGCATTGCACGGGGGGGGCAGGATAAATTGTATTTGGGTAACCTGGGCGCCTGTCGCGATTGGGGGTATGCCAAAGATTATGTGGAATGTATGTGGCTGATGCTGCAACATCATACACCCGAAGATTTCGTGATTGCCACCGGCGAGAAGCATTCGGTACGCGACTTTTGCACGCTGGCTTTTGCCTATGCCGGCATCCCGCTGCGCTGGGAAGGCGAGGGGATAGACGAAAAAGGAATCGACACGGCTACCGGAAAGACGCTGGTAGAGGTCGATCCGAAGTATTTCCGTCCGGCCGAAGTGGAACAATTGTTGGGGGATCCCACAAAAGCCAAAACCGTGTTGGGATGGAATCCCCGTAAGACATCCTTTGAAGAATTGGTCGAAAAGATGGTGAAGTTCGATATGGATCTTGTGAAAACGGTGTAGATAAAGAGGTCTCCGGTCTTTAGATATTCGACTTTCGACTTTTCATTCGTCATTCGTCATTTGTAATTTGTAATTGATTCTTCTGATTAAACCATCCGAACAATGTGCGGTCTGAACGTTAAATGTTTGGAAGTCCCACTCTTTAAAAACTTATTGATATGAAAAATTTTAAATACACCTTACTGTTTGCATGGGTTGCTCTGGTCGCTTCCTCTTGCACCTCTCTTCAAGGTTGGGCGTACTCACAATCGGATTACGGCAACTATGATAATGATGGTTATAACGATGATTATTACTACGGTGATAATTATTCGGGCGGCGGCATCAGTTTGCAGACATTTTATAATGAGTTGAATCCTTACGGTACGTGGGTACAAGACCGCAATTACGGACAGGTTTGGGTTCCCCGGGTGGGCAATGATTTTCATCCCTATGGGACAAACGGCTATTGGGTAATGACCGATTACGGAAACACCTGGGTGTCGAGTTACTCATGGGGATGGGCGCCATTCCACTACGGCCGTTGGTTTTATGATGATTATTACGGTTGGGCATGGGTTCCCGGTTACGAATGGGCGCCGGCATGGGTCAATTGGCGAAGCGGCGGCGGTTATTACGGTTGGGCGCCGATGGAGCCTCGCGGTGGCATCAGCATCAGTATAAACATTCCCGTGAATTATTGGGTTTTCCTTCCCGATCGTTACATGTATCGCAGCAATATGCACCGCTATTATGCAGGCAGAAGCTATAATACACGCATTTATAACAATACGACGATCATCAATAATACGTATATATATAATGATAACCGTTATTACAGTGGCCCTTCTGCACGGGATTATCAACGAACCACCGGCCGTCAGGTGAGTGTCCGCACGCTGGAAGCAACCGGCAGCCGTTCCGGAAGGAGTAGCGCTCAAGTGAGCAGCCGTTCGGTAAGTGTGTATCGCCCCGATGCATCGGGCAGCCGTTCGAGCAGTTCGCGTTCGTCGGTCAATCAGAGAACCCCTTCGAACAGCCGGAGCGGCAGCGTCAACCGTGATGCTACAGGTTCAAGCCGTTCGAGCAGTCCTCGCAGCACGACCCGGTCCATCGACAACACCAGTCGGAGCACCACTCGCCAATCGCAGTCGGGTACGATAGACAACAACAGAAGTTCTACCCGCGGGAGCAGTACGCGATCCACTTCCACGCCTTCGAGCCGTAGTTCGAATGTCGACCGAAGTACGACCCCCTCATCTTCCGGAAATAATAGTCGTGCGCGGTCGGAGAGTAACCGTAGTCGAGAGAATAATAACGTAACGACTCCGCCGAGTACCTCCCGCAGTTCCAGCCGCAGCAATTCAGCGACTTCCACTCGTTCGCAAGGCGCCAGCCGGAGCACCAGCACTGCGCCATCCACGCGTTCGTCGGGTTCTTCTTCCGGAAGCACCCGCAACGAAACAACGGTAAGTCCGTCGTCGTCGCGTAGCAGTAGCAGTCGAAGCGCCTCTTCTTCCTCTTCTTCACGAAGTCGTTCGAGCGATAACTCCGGTTCGAGCCGCTCTTCCCGATCGCGATAAGAAAACAAATTGAAATAAAATAATCAGGCTGCTCTCCGGAGCGGCCTGACTTTTACCCTATAACCCTTTAACGCATCGAATATGAAATGGATCAACAGAAACGATAGTGAGCGCAACTATGAGGACCGCCGCGGCCGAGGTACGAAACGAGGAATGGCTTTCGGAGGAATGGGAGCGATTGTGATTGTTGTCATTGCCTTATTGCTCGGGCAAAATCCCCTGCAACTGTTGGATATGGCCGGTACCAGCCTTTCTTCTTCTACGGAAGAGGTGACCGACCCGTCGCGGGCGAAGGAAAATGAAGAACTGAAGGTTTTTACATTGGGCGTTTTCAACAGTGCAAACGATGTATGGGCCGAAATATTCCGCCGGCAGATAGGCGAAACCTATCGTCCGCCCATACTGGTTACGTTTACCGATCATACGACATCCCCTTGTGGAGAAGCTTCCGCATCGACCGGCCCTTTTTATTGTCCTACCGATGAGAAGGTTTACATCGATTTGAATTTCTTTCATCAGTTGTCCGGCGAATATGGTGCGAAAGGCGAATTGGCGATGGCGTATGTGACGGCTCATGAAGTGGGGCATCACGTGCAGAAGTTGTTGGGGATCATCGATCAGGTGAATCAGGCACGGGCGCGGCTGAGTGAAAAGGAAGCCAATAAGTTGAATGTAAAGGTGGAGTTGCAGGCCGACTTCTTCGCTGGGGTCTGGGCCTATCAGGCGCAGAAAATGAATATCATTTTACTGGAGCCGGGCGATTTGGAGTCCGCCATCAGCGCTACTACAGCCGTCGGTGACGATACGCTGCAAAAAGAAGCGATGGGTTATACCGTTCCGGACTCGTTTACGCACGGTACGGCGGCACAGCGTACTTATTGGTTCCGTAAAGGATACGAAAGCGGCGACATCCGTCAGGGCGACCCGTTTAATGATCCGGATTTGAATTAATCGAGGCAAGTCTGTTAGAAATTACAAATTACAAATTACAAATTACAAATTACAAATTACGAATTACGAATTACAAATTACGAATTACAAATTACGAATTACAAATTACGAATTGTGGATTAGACGGCAAAATACGCTTCCAACTCTTTTAAGGTATCTTCGTTGGTGAAAATATCATTCACAATATGTCCTTTTTCGAGGACAACAATACGTTCGCAGACGTCGGTTACATGATTCAAATCGTGACTGGAAATAAGCATCGTCATGTTTTGGGTCGCTTTCAACTCATTCAACATCCTTTTCAGGCGGATTTGGGAAGACGGATCGAGCGCCGTAAAGGGTTCGTCGAGGATGAGTATTTGCGGGTCGCCGATGAGAGCGGCGGCGATGCCCACTTTCTTTTGATTCCCTTTTGAAAGATCGCGTATGAATTTGCGTTTGCCCAAAATTTCGCCGTTGAAGAACTCCGTCATCGATTCGAGAAAAACAGTTATATCTTCTTTTGATTTTCCATAGACCTTTCCGGTGAAAGAGAAAAATTCTTCCGGCGTGAGAAAATCGATCAAGAACCCTTCATCGAGAAAAGAGCCTACATAGGATTTCCATTCGTCACGGCGGGCGACGGTCTCACCATTCACCCGGACTTCTCCCGATGACGCCTCTATCAAATCGAGAATCAAGCGGAAGAAAGTGGTTTTCCCTGCACCGTTATTTCCTACTAGCCCAAAACTTTCCCCATTCGCGATAACCAACGACGGAATGTCAAGTACGGCAACGCCATTGTAGAACTTTTTTAATTCGGTAACCTCTATCATCTGTTATAAAGTAATTTGATTTTTATTCTATTCCTTTTTTCTAAATCCTTCACACAAGGCATATTTGCGTTGTATAAACCGTCTTTGGCAAAGCGTGAGTAACGGCTTGCTGAAGATGACGCCGATAACCCCGAGTGCGGCAAACACCCATATAGCAACTTGTTCCGCTCCGAAAATGGATGCAATGCCGATAATTGCCATGGGGCCGATCATGACCGGCAGGACAATCAGAAAATTCTTATAGGTGGTGCCCTGGTAATTCATAGCCGAGCCTTCATTCAGATTCAGCCGCTTGGTATTGTAGGAGGCAAAATAAAGGAGGAGAAAGATGTTTACCCCGATGTTATACAAGAAAGCGGATACTTGTAAAAAGATCACCTTTGTGCCGAAAAAGAAATAAGGCGTCGTGACGATAAAACACAAGATATTGAAGAGCATCATCAACGTGTAATTGGCTCGAATATACGTGTCGGCATTCATCTTTTTTGTCATCAGGCAGTCGAAGTGTGAACCGTTCCAACTGATCAGCCACTGGCCGAACATCAGCATCAGCGATCCGGTCGCAATCATGGCGATAAAAAATGTAAAGCCGTAATTGTCATCATACATTTTCTTAGGATAAAAGAATAAACCATAAAGGAGAAAGAGGATGGATACGAATAGCGTCGATTTCGTTCGTTTGTTTCTCGTAATCAATTTTAATATCAGGGATATGAAGGAGCCTTCTTTCCCGAAACGATCTGTAAAAGAGAATTTTTTCAGATAGCTCTTGCCGCCGGAAGCCTGTTTGGATGCTTTTTCGGCATACTGATGTTGCGAGAAGAATCGTTTGTTCAGGACGAAAGAGAGTCCTGCCAGGCCTGCTACAATCAACCATCCGAAAGGATTGCCGATTAAAAAGTCGAAGATGCGCAGGGAAATATCGAACAAGGAGAAAACGTGAAAATACTCCGATAAAAAGAGGATGCCGGCAACCAGCATAATAACCGCCATCGCCCACGGATTGCTTCCGTATCTGCGCTTGAGAAGAGACGCGGTGAGGATGTTGAACCACACGAATAATACCGTGATAACGAGCAACCGTAGCGCCGCCCATCCCGAGTGATACGGCGCCTTCCATGCAATGTTCCCCGCAAAAGGAATCATAAACAATAAGGCGGCGTAATTGACCGGATTGAAGAGTGGGCGCAGTAACAGATAGTTTATCAACCTGGTGCGCTTGATAGGCAATATTTGATAAGGAGTAGGGTCGAGCGCGTTCAGAGGTTGCATCAAAAAACGCAAGGCGAATATAATCAATACGATATAAAGCAAAAGGCCGTTAAATGCTTCCACCGGTTGATAATCGGGCAGCGTATCATGCAAGATGGAGGGGGCGATAAACCCCATCAAGACGAGCATGGCGGCGAAATATAGTCCTGAAATCGCTAAGAGTATGTTCACTACCAGGTTTCGGTGAAATCCCGGAGCGCGATACGTTTTCAGCCATTGATGTTTGAATAGTTCGAATGTAATCATGTCGGTTATCTGATAAACAGATGAGTGCAGGCTTATCTTTTCTTTCCGAAGAAAGCGCCGAAGATGCTCCGCGTGATGTTTCGTCCCAATTGGTTCGTCATTTGCCGTGTGGCGCTACGGCCCACCTGCTCGATGAGTTCGCCGATGATGCCGCGCTCTTCTTTCTTGCGGCGCGCTTCGGCCCGTTGCGCTTTTTCCGCTTCACGGGCAGCCTTTTCGCCCTCTTTCTGTTGTTTTATCCGTTCTTTCTCTTCTTCGGCTTTACGGCGTTCTTCGGCATGAAGGTTCTGTTTTTGAGACAATATCTCGAAAGCCGACTCGCGGTCGATCAGTTTTTCATATACCCCGTAGATCAGCGATTCGCGGTTGATTTGGTCGCGTTCCGCGGGAGTGATGGGGCCGATTTGTCCTTGCGGAGGGAGCACAAAAGCCCGTTGAACCATTTGTGGCGCGCCTTTTTCGTCGAGGAACGAGACCAATGCTTCCCCGGTGGAGAGTTGGGTAATCGCTTCGGAGGTGTCGAAGGCCGGATTGGCGCGGAAGGTATTGGCGGCCACGCGCACCGCTTTTTGATCGTTGGGTGTATAAGCCCGCAAGGCGTGTTGCACTCGGTTGCCGAGTTGCCCGAGAATCGTTTCCGGTATATCGGCGGGATTTTGAGTGACAAAATAAATGCCGACCCCTTTCGAGCGGATCAGGCGTACGATCTGTTCCACTTTTTCGAGCAGCGATTTGGGCATATCGTTGAAAAGCATATGCGCTTCATCGAAAAAGAAAACCAGTTTCGGCTTATCCATGTCGCCCACTTCGGGCAGGTTCTCAAACAGGTCGTCGAGCAGCCATAGCAGGAAAGTCGTATAGACGCGCGGAGAGTTCATCAGCTTGTCGGCGGCAAGGATGTTAATGACCCCTTTTCCCTGTTCCGTTTGAATAAAATCGGTAATGACCAGTTCGGGTTCGCCGAAAAACTTATCGGCCCCTTCGCTTTCGAGGCGCAACAAGGCGCGTTGAATGGCCCCGATGCTTGCCGGCGAAATATTTCCGTATTCGGTAGTGAATACCTTACGGTTATCACCCACATATTGAATCATTTTCTGCAAATCTTTCAGGTCGATGAGCAAGAGTTGGTTATCATCGGCAATCTTGAACACCATCGACAGGACGGCCCCCTGCGTTTCATTCAATTGTAATAACCGTTCGAGCAGTAGCGGCCCCATTTCGGTAACCGTCGTGCGGATGGGGTGCCCCTGCTCCCCGAAGATATCCCAGAAGCGGACGGGGAACTTTTTGTATTCGAAACCCTTTTCGGCCAATTGATAGCCTTCCACCCGTTTGGTTACGCTGTCTTTATTTCCTCCGGCTTTTGCTACGCCCGAAAGGTCGCCTTTCATGTCGGCGGCGAAAACGGGAACGCCCATTTCGCTGAATGTTTCCGACAAAGTTTGCAAGGTAACGGTTTTTCCGGTTCCGGTAGCGCCGGTAATCAATCCGTGGCGGTTGGCCATTTTAGGCGTCAGGCACACTTCCGCGTCATCGTTTAGGGCTATAAAAGCGCGATTGCTGTTATCGAACATGATGCATCTAAGAATTTGATTGTTTTATGAATGCACAAAGGTAAAGAATTATTTTGAACTGTATGGGCAAGGGGGTGGTTTTCCTCATCATCCATTATGCATTTTCCATTGTCCATTATTTACTATCTTTGAGCAATAAAAAATCAGAACAACAAAAGCGATAATATGGCGGGACATTTCGGCTTCTCTTATGTCGGATTGATGTATCTATTGATGTTATTTATTCCGAATGTTTTTTGGGCAGCGCATCAACCGGCGGGATACGAACGGATAAAAGATAAAGAGAAAAAGATACCGGTTTTACTTGAGCGTGCGGGACAAGTCGGCGTTACGGCTTGTGCGTTGGTTTTTACCGACTTTAACCTTGCTCCGTTCTCCGCGTGGAGCGTATGGTTGATCGTCTCCTTAGGATGTATGTTATTGTATGAGGTTTGTTGGATACGGTATTTTACCGGAAAGCATACATTGAAAGACTTTTACGGTCCTTTCCTGGGTATTCCGCTTCCTCTTGCCGTATTACCTGTCGCCGCATTCCTGCTTCTCGGAGTGTATGGAAAAGTGGGTTGGATGATGCTCTTCGCTGTGTTACTGGGGATCGGACATATAGGTATTCACGCGAATCATTATAAGCAAGTTCAGCGGATGGCATCGACACCGGAAGAGGAATGAAGGATATCGCGTACATATTTTTTCAGATGCTGTCCGGTTAAGGAACGCCTTTTGTTGAGCAGATCGGACGGAATCCCTTCGAAGATAATCTCGCCGCCGTCTTTGCCGGCGCCGGGGCCCATATCGATGATCCAATCGGCACGAATGAGCACGTCCATGTTATGCTCGACGATCACGACCGTGTTTTTAAGGTCCGCCAGTTTATCAAACAAAGCGGTGAGTTTGGAAATGTCCGCCCCGTGTAATCCCGTAGTCGGTTCATCAAACACATAGCCGTTTCCACGCTTGCCGAGTTCGGCGGCCAACTTCAACCGCTGGCGCTCGCCGCCTGAAAACGTGTCCAGCGATTGTCCGAGCGTTAGATATTCCAATCCCACTTCACACAAGCGGGTAAGTGGACGGGTGATCTCCGGCTCGTCGAAAAATGCGTGCGCTTCGCTTACCGTCATCGCCATGATATCGGTAATGCGCTTCCCTTTTAGTTTATATTGTGCCACTTCGGGTTTGTATCCGCTGCCGTGGCAATGTTCGCAACGCACTTCCACCGCATCGAGAAAAGCCAGGTCGGTCGTCAGTATGCCGGTGCCTTTACACTCGGGGCAGGCGCCTTCGGAGTTGCGGCTGAATAACGACGCTTTGACGCGGTTCGCTTGTGCGAACAGCGTGCGTATATAATCCGATATCCCTGTATAAGTGGCTACATTCGACCGTTTACTGCCGCGTAAAGCACTTTGATCGACGACTACAATATCCGGATGCTGTTGAATGAGTGATTGGATAAGCGAACTCTTTCCCGATCCCGCAACACCGGTAATGACCGTTACCACTTCTGTCGGTATTTGCAGCGATAGGTCTTTCAGGTTGTGCAACGAAGCACCGCGAAGGGTGAGATGTCCCGCCGCTTGTCTATAATGTGTTTTGAGAGATCTCTTCTGATTCAAATAGCGGGCGGTAGGGGTTTGCGCTTTCAGTAATCCCGCATAATCCCCTTCGTAAATCACGCGGCCGCCTTTTTCACCGGCGCCGGGGCCCATATCGACGATATGGTCGGCAATAGCGATCACGTCGGGATCGTGCTCGATGATAACGACCGTATTGCCTTTGTCGCGCAGTTCCATAAGCAGCCGGTTGAGTTTGTGCACGTCGTGCGGATGCAGCCCTACGCTCGGCTCGTCAAACACATATAAAAGGTCGGAGAGGCTGCTTCCCACGTGGCGCACGAGTTTGATCCGTTGCGATTCGCCGCCCGATAACGACGCCGTTTCGCGGTGCAAACTTAAATATCCGAGTCCGATGGCAATCAGATGATCCAGATTGGCCCGTATCGCTTCGAGTAACGGCGCCACCGACTCGTTTTGAAGTGTGGAAATGAATGTGCGCAGATCATCGATTTGCATCGCGCAACATTCGGCAATGTTTTTCCCGTTTATTTTGCACGCCAATACCTGAGGATTGAGTCGCGCCCCATGACAAGCCGGGCAGGGGCCTTGGTGAACGACTTCGCGATAACGGGCGGCATTTTTACCGCCGATCTCCTTCGATTCTTTCTTGAGAAAGCTCCGTTCGAAGCGGGGGATTATTCCTTCGTAGATTCCTGTTTTGGGGAAACGCGGATCGGCATCGGTCAGTTTTATCCCGTCGGCATATAGTAGATTGCGCCATTCTTCCGACGAGTAGTAGCGTATCTTTTTATCGTTATCGAATAATCCCGAGTACGCATAGCGTGTCCACCGCCATCCGCCCGGCTCGAAGGTCGGAAAGTGAATTGCGCCTTCGTTCAATGATTTGTCTTTATCGATCAACTCGTCGATATCCACCACATTGGTTTTGCCCAATCCCTCGCACACGGGGCACATCCCTTGCGGATTGTTGAACGAGAAGAGCGTCGAATGCCCCACAAACGGGTGTCCTATCCGTGAAAACAGTACCCGGAGCAAGGCGTAAATATCGGTGACCGTGCCTACGGTGGAACGCGCGTTGCCTTGTATCTTTTTTTGATTGACCATAATCGAAACCGGTAGGTTCGCAATGCTTTCGACATCGGGTTTGCCGTATTGTTGCAGGCGGTGGCGGATAAAACTGTCGTACGTTTCGTTCAACAGCCGTTGTGATTCGGCTGCGATGGTCTCGAACACCAGCGAGGTCTTGCCCGATCCGGATACGCCGGTAAAAACGGTAATCTTCTTTTTGGGGATGCGTAACGATACATTTTTCAGATTGTTCTCTTTCGCTCCCCTGACGGTGATTGGCTGTTGATCCATATAATTGCGTGTTGTTTGGCGCAAAGATACGGCGTTGTAATCGATTGGACAATAACGGATTTTTTATTCATGGGGTGATGAATTTATCGCCGTGTGAGTAATAAATGCTTATCTTTGCAAGTGGGAAAAAAGAGATGTTTTTATGTATATAAAGAAAAATCCGATGGACTATGCCGATTGTCCGGTGCGCATTGCCATCGATATTTTGTCGTCGAGTTGGAACGCATGGATGATATCGGAGATCGACAAAGGGGTATGCCGTCCGTGTGATTTGCAGCGGACGATTGCCGTCGCACCGAAAAGAGTGCTGACCAAACAATTGGGCGAGTTGGAGAAGATGGGGGTGCTGGAGAAAAAAGTATATCCCGTGCTCCCCCTGAAAGTGGAGTACCGGCTGACGGATGCCGGCCGCGGGCTTATCCCGATTCTCGAGGAAATGGAGCGGTGGGGTGCCGGTTATAAGCACGAGTTTTTAAGCCGGGCAAGGGATTCTGAGGATATGTTGGTTCATTTTGATGAATAGAATAAGTTGCTCGGAAGAATTCAATAAGTTAAGAGAATTGTTTTCATTGATAAGCCGGCCAAAAAATAATATGACGAAGAACAAGAAAATAGAAGTCGAGGGTAAAGAGATAACCATCCTTTTTGAGGAAGGAAAAGATTTTATTTCCCTTACAGATATGCTAAAAGCTAAGGAAGGAGATTTTTTCATCTCCGATTGGCTACGTAACAGAAATACCGTAGAATATTTAGGTGTTTGGGAATCTGTTTATAATCCGGATTTTAATTATGGCGAATTCGCCATAATTAAAAGTCAAGCCGGTTTGAATAGTTATAAGTTAAGTGTAAAAGAGTGGATCGCGAAGACGAATGCTATCGGACTGAAGGCAATGGCGGGCAGGTATGGAGGAACATATGCTCACCCGGATATAGCTTTTGAATTTGGAATGTGAATTAGTCCGCATTCTAAAATTAAAATAAAACCGTACTATATGGCAAGACCGACTACAAAAGAACAGTTATTACAGTATAGCGAAGAAAATTTCCATACGTTATTCGCTCTTATCGGTTCCATGACCGCGGAGCAACAAGAAACGCCGTTTGGTTTTGAAGACCGGGATAAAAATGTCCGCGATGTGTTGATTCATCTTTACGAGTGGCACCGGTTGTTGCTGCAATGGATCCGCTCCAATCAGGCGGGACGGAAGATGAACTTCCTCCCGGAACCGTATAATTGGAAAACATACCCCCAAATGAATGTCGAATTTTGGAAAAAACATCAACAGACTTCTTTGGCGGAGGCGGTGAAACTCCTCCGGCAAAGCCATGCCGAATCGATGGAGCTTATCGGCTCTTTCTCAAACGAACAATTATTTACCAACAACTATTTTTCATGGACGGGATCGACCAGTTTAGGAAGTTATTGCGTTTCTTCCACTTCAAGCCACTATGATTGGGCGATAAAGAAAATCAAAAAGCACAAGAAGAGCCTGCCGGCTTGAAAAGGAAAAGAGATGAAATCATTCAATAAATTCCGAATCACATATCCATAAATAATCATTATCCGGCATATTGAAAAAAGCAGTATATTTGCCGGTATAAAACTAGAAGGATATGATTACTTTAACGCTCAAGAAGGGAAATGAAAAAGATGTGGAATTATTAATCGACATCGCTGAAAAATTAGGGTTGGAACTTGTTGTTTCCGAAAAAGAAGAGGCCCAATTGACGGCTAAAGAAAAGGTCTTTTTAGGTAGATTAAACCGTTCTGCCCATGAAGCAAAAGAAATAGCTGCCGGAATTAGAAAGGGCAAATCGTTAAATGAACTGCTGAATGAACTATAGTTTTGAAATAACGGATGATTTTGCCAAAGAACTCAAAGCTCTTGCAAAAAGTATGCTTCTATTAGATCGGATATTCTGAAACTACAGCAAAGTATTATTGAAAATCCTGAACAAGGAATTGAATTAGGAGGAAGCTTTAGGAAAATACGCTTCTCTATAAGTTCCAAAAATAAAGGAAAAAGAAGTGGGGGACGTGTCATTACCTATGAAATTATTTTTAATACTGAAAATGAGAAAATTATTTTTGTCGCCATTTATGATAAATCGGAATACGTATCTATCGATTTAAATCTTATCAGAAAGAGTTTAGGTCTTTAATTACAAGCAATTGATTCTATGACGGAAAACTTGATAAGAGAAATAAAAAGAGTCGATATCCGTATAGATCCGGCGGAGTTGGAACGCTGCTTCCGGCAAAGACTACTCTCGAAAAATGAAGTCCTGCTGGATTTTCATTCCGTATGCCGTCATTATTATTTCGTCGACTCCGGAGCGCTGAGGGTCTTCTTTTTGGAAGACGGCGAAGAGCACACCGCCTGGTTTGCTTTCGAAAACTATTTCTTTACGGAATTGGAAAGTTACACAAACGGCACGGCATCCCGTTACCGCATCGTGGCGACGGAAGATACGGAGCTATTGCAGATACCCAAAACCGATATGGAATTCTTGCTTTCACGATACGATTGGTGGAAGGAATTCCTCTTGTACACACAGCAACAAATTATCCTGAAACTTACCGGTGTCGTCCGTTCTTTTCAAACGCAATCGGCCGAAGAGCGTTACGACGCATTGTTCACCCATCCTGATTATATCCAACGAACCAAACAAAAAGACCTTTCTTCCCTGATGGGCATTACCCGTTACTCGTTGAGTCGCTTGCGGAAAAAACGGCGGTAAGCGGAAGTTGCCTTTTGTCAATTTTTTCTTCTTCGTCCTGCCGTAACTTTGCCGTAAATAAATTATGTACGGACGATTATGGATAGAGAAATATTTGACTACGATAAAAGCGCCTCTTCCCCGTTGGACAATTACCGGTTGATAGAACAAGGCGTTTTTGAGTATCTGCGCGATGAAAAAATACTGGAAACTGATCGGTTAGACACGTTTGCCATTCTTTACCAAAAGAAATTCGAAGCGCTTCTGCCGAAGGTGCAATCGCTCATTTGCAACGATCTCGATAAAGGCAATGTGTATTTTGTATTGATTGCGGTGTCTGTTTATGAGCTGTTTCTGGAACAAGGCCTATCGCAGGAAGAAGCGTTTGTATTGACAGACCGTTGCATCAATAAGCCGTTGCGGAAGTATTTGGTCGAAGGGACAAGGCTGTTGCTCGATTATTCCGCCGATCCTTTCGATACGCTGGTAGCCGCTTCGAAGGAACGCGAAGCAACGTATTTCGGTGATAGTTTTGACTTCGAACGGTTGATGGATGACTCCTATGGATATATCCTCCATATAAAAAGATGCCTTTTCCACGAAACGCTTCGAGTGTTGGGCCGAACCGGTTTACAACCCATATTGTGCCGCATGGATTTGGGTTGGATAAACGGCATCGATCCCGAACGGCATCGTGTGCAATTTGTAAGGCCGGTGACTTTCGCTTCGGCCGATGTCTGCCGGATGTGCTTTATGAGAAAGGAGAAAGAAGCGATAAAGGATTAAATACTTGTGGCGCAATATCGGATATGTTCTGCCTGCCGGAGAAAATAAATCCGGATAATTATTGTTTCCTAAAAAAGAAACTTTTATTTTTGTCTGAAAAATAGTTTTCACATAAATAAATGCAAATCTCTTTTGGAGGATGACAAAGATTTTTTAGATAAAGTGGATGAGAAGGTGAGTTTTATTGTTGAGTAGGTGGAAAAATTTCACGATAGTCCTCTGGTTGTTGCCGGTCGCTTTTATGATCCATTGCCCGAAAGATGATTTTGAAAGACAAAAGAATAAATATCAATATTAGAAAGTATGGAAACATTTTTCAAAATTAGTTTGTGTTGCATTATCATTTTATGCAGTTCTTGCCGTTCCCTGAAAAAGGAACCGGTCAGTATGAAGGAACAAGGCATCCCGGAAGAAGTCGTATTTGGAGAAGTTCCCGATTCGGCTTCGTATCGCGAATTCTTTTCTCCATCCGATATCAAAATAGAAAAGGAAGCCGGTCGATGCAGCTTTGGATTTTTTCCTTCTCCACGGGTTTATTATGTGGATATGAATAGTGAAAACTTTCAAGAAGGTTTCAAGTTACTGCGTTATGCCGAAGAGAAAAAACGGGCATTGGACGGTTGGGTTCAAGAAAAAAACGGACGTCTGCAAGTTCTTACTCTAAAAGTTTCGGACGAGAACAGGCAGAAGAAGTGCCGGGAGTTCTGGGCTTCCGGAAGAAAAGTGGAATTTTGAGATATACAATCCGGAAATGATAGGGTCTGTCCCTGACGCCACTTACAAACGAACAGGCACGATTTGATGCACGTCCTTCTAAACAGCAAAAAAAGTTTTTGGAAAAAGCGATGGTACTCGGAGGCTATAGAAATTTAACGGGTTTCGTTTTTCGGGCGGTTGAGGAAAAGGCGCCTCAAATCGTAAAGGAACGGCAAATAATTGTCTCGGAAAGGGATAGTGAATTATTTTTTAAAGAAATAACCAATCATCGAAATCCAAATGAGTTCTTGCTAAAAGCTGTTGAAAAATATAAAATGCAGTCCTTTGAATGAAAATTGATCTGGAAAACTTCACTCGAATCGTCTGGCTCTTGCCGGTCGTTTTTATGCTCCATGAGTTTGAAGAAATCCTCTTTTTCAGGCAATGGCTGCATAAAAACAAAGTGTTCCTATCGCAAAAATATCCCAAAGTATCAGCCTTTTTACTGGTGCGGGTAGGACATTTATCCACCGAAGGTTTCGTATTGGCTGTGGCGGAAGAATTTGTTTTGTTGAGCGTGGTCACGGTCTTGTCGGTTGTTTTTGACTGTTATTGGTTGTGGCTGGGAGTATTTATGGGTTTTTCCGTCCACCTCCTCGTGCATTTGTTGCAATGGATCGCCTTTCGCCGCTATATTCCCGGTATCTATACCACCTTGTTGGCATTGGTTTATTCTGTTTGGGCGTTCCGGTTTATCGTTGTATACGATTTATTTACTTGGAAAGAAATTATATTGTGTACCATTATCGGTTTTGCGGCGGTGGTACTGAATTTGTTATTGGCGCACAAGCTCGCCGCGCTATTCGACGGAAAGCGGAGGCAGACAAAAATAAAAGAATAAAAGATAATAAATTATGGAAAACGAAGTGTCAAAAGAACCGGATTCTATTTTTGAAAAGATAAAAAGAACAGACGAGAACGGCAATGAATATTGAACGGCAAGAACTCTTGCGAAAGCGTTGGATTATACTGATTTTCGCAATTTCTTGGCTGTAATAGAAAAAGCAAAAGAAGCTTGCATTAATAGTCATCAGCAAGTCGCAAACCATCTCGTTGAATTCAACGAGATGGTCTCGATTGGTTCCGGCGCAAAAAGGCTCATGCCGAGTTATAAACTGTCGCGTTATGCCTGTTATCTGATTGTGTAAAATACCGATCCATCCAAAGAAGTGATCGCATTGGGGCAAACCTATTTCGCTGTTCAAACCCGACTTCAGGAAATACAGCAAATGGAAGCATACAACCGTTTGAACACCGAAGATGAAAGACGACTATTCCTCCGCAACGAAATGGCGGAGCACAATACCCAACTTGCGGTTGCTGCGAAAAATGCCGGAGTTGTGGAGCCTTTGGATTACGCCATATTTCAAAATCATGGCTATAAGGGCTTATACGGAGGGTTGGATGCGAAAGCCATACATAAAAAGTAAGGACTAAAGAAAAGCCTGCAAATACTCGATCACATGGGTAGCATCAAATTGGCTGCCAATCTTTTTCGGGCTACTCAAACCGAAGAAAAACTGAAAAGAGAAAATATAAAAGGAAAGCAGAAAGCCAATCGAACTCATTACGAGGTAGGTAAAAAGGTCCGTAAAACTATAAGGGAGTTAGGCGGAACCATGCCCGAAAACTTACCTGCGGCGGAAAGTATCAAAAAATTGACAGGGACGGAACAAGAAAAGCAATTGAATCCCAAAAAGAAGAAGGATAAGAGATAGGGAAAATATCCTCTTGCCGGATAAAAAATGGTCCATTTTTTTGCACGGGTTGCGAAAAATATTCGTACCTTTACCATCGCTACGCAAAAGAATTGCGCAACAAGTTTCATTTTTTTGACCTATGTGGCTGTTGTTATCGATTCATAAATCCTGGTATATTGTTTTGGACATGCCTGCCGACCTGTCGGTAGACCGTATCCTTGCATGAAAATGCATCGCCGACCCGTCGGCAATCCCTTCCCAACCTTTAAAATGCGTTACCGAGCGGTCGGTAACGGTTTCTCATGGCTGAAAACTACTTGCCGACTGCTCGGCAAGCCTTTCTAAGGGGAAAAAACCTCCTGCCGACAAGTCGGCAAGGTACTTTAACGTGTAAATGAAACTTGCCGACGTGTCGGTAGCCACGGTGATTTGTAAAATATAATTGTAAAAGACAATGGATATTTTAAATTTAAAGTTAAGTTATCTGACCAATCATGCTCACAGCGAGTTTATGACGGAAATATGTGATTTGACCGCAGCGTCTGATCCGGTAACCCTTAAACTCGAGGCAGGCTTTGCGGATCTGACCAAGTGGCACGATGATGAACGGATAGCCCTCGAAAAGATTTCGAAAAGTCTGTTTGCCAAAGAAAGAGACGAGAAAGATCATGACCGCGACGAGCTGTTCAGCGGTATGGTTCGCTCCAATTGGAGCGCCGTTCGCCATTTCGATCCCGAAGTCCGCGCTGCGGGCGAACGGATTAAAGTGGTATTGGATCATTACGGTAATCTCGCTCCGCTTCCGGTAAAAGACCAAACGTCGAAAACCACCGAATTGATCGAAGAGTTGCGCACCAACCGTGCCGACGATTTGGTCAAAACGGGACTCACGGCGTGGGTGGACGAACTCGAGAAGCGCAACAAAGCGGTGAAGGAGGTCGAGGATAGGCAATATGACGAGGCTGCCGCCAAAACCTTACTGAAAGTGCATGAGGTGCGCCACGAAGTCGATAGAGCATACCGGGCTATGATAAAGCGTCTTGACGCATTGATGTTGATCGAAGGCGAAACGGCGTATGCCGCCTATGCCCGCCAACTCAACGAGCGTGTTACCAAATACCGCAATATCATCGCTAATCGTGAGGGCCATTCCGATGACAAGTCAAAGGAAAAAACCAAGGCATGATTTTTTTTAACCAATAGCTGGGGCGCCGCCGTGTACGGCTACCCTGGCTTTTTTCCTTAAAACAGGAGTACAATGACAACGAAAACGAAGAAAAACCATCACGAAGCCCAATCGTCGAAAGGCCCTTATAAGGTCTTCCTCGCTGAAATGCAGAAAATGCTCGATTTATTGAACACTTCCGACCGGATGTCGTATTATCCTGCCGATATCAGGCATAGAATGTTTTCCCTGAAATATCTGTTTACCTCTCCCGCCAAAGGAAACGAGTTCGTTACCGGTGTCGAACTTCATCATATTGACGCTAAAACACGCGAATTACTTCATCAGAAAGTCATTCCCTACGAAAAGATCAAGATAAGCCATTACCAACTCCTTCTATTGAATTGTTATTTGAAAACGAGGTACGAGTTGGCCAAAAAAGACCATCTGAACGGGCTGCTGGATGACGATTTGCTGAAAAGATATTCCGATGTGAGCGGAAAAGGTGAAGATGCTTTCTTGCAATGTTTTTTGCTCGATCATCTAAAGATCCTTACGCAGATGAGCAATCCGGAGCATAAGTATTTCGCCCTCGATCTCACCCCCTCGTTGGCAAACTCCGTGGGAGGAAACCGGGTGAAATTGACCGTCGATGTATTTGCTTTTCCACCGAATAAACAAATCCTCCACATACACGATTTCCCCCGCCCGGTGTATGCCATGGGCACGGGCACCATCCATCATTCCATCAATTGGACCAATATCGATGCGCATTTGCTTGGAGATTCCTATCATGGGCCTTCGGAGCAGCTCGGAGTGTATATCCAGTCTCATGCCCTGAAGCGCCTGCAAGAGCGGCTCGACATCCTCGACCAATACGCCCTCAATTACACTTTGTGGAATAATACGGTATCCATTAAGCAAGTCTACCGGTACAAGGGATATTATCTGCTTCCCTATTTGTTGCACGACATAAAAGTGGGTTATCTGGTAGCCCGCATAATCGACGACCGCTTTATCATTATTACCTTCCTGTTCATCACCCATAACAGTTCTCCCGAAGGCGAGCGCCTCAAGCAGATAACCGGGCTTACGGGGCGCGATATCAGCTATTGGAAAATAGATCGCCTCAGCGCTTTCATGAATTTGGATGAGGCAAAGTATCCTGAGCTCATCGCTTTGTTCGAAAAAGCGGGCATGGGAAGTCTGAAGGATTTGAAAAACAAGCAATTTGATATCGACACCCTCCAAACCGGCAATATGGAGGCCTTCGACCGTTATATCAAATTGAATAAGGCATACCTGAGGAGTTTTGCTCTGTCCGACGCATTGCAACTTTAATGGAAAAATAGTACCTTTGCCGTCCGAAGGCGTTTTATTCCGGATAGTTTCTTCGGGTCTGTTATGGGATAAAGCGTACAAAACAAACGCGGTTATGTTGTCCTTTATCAAGGCGCATTTAAACTTATAACGGTTTAGTGGAAGATATTTTCAATAAAATCAATACGGTAGCCCCGCTGTAGCTGTCCGGTATATAACGCGAAAAAGATAAATGAATCATTGGATAGCGTTCGTAAAAAAATACCGGCATTATTTCATTATCGGGCTGTTGCTTATAGTGGGCTTTTTCATTGCGCGCTTTATTTCGGGGATTGATTTTCGAGTGCTGCTGAAGTACTTGCGCGAAATGCCGGAAATGATGCTCCGGGTGCTGCTCGTATCGTTTTTGGGCTATCTTTCCGCATCGTTTGCCTGGATGTTATGTCTGGGTGACGAAATGAAGAAAGTCTCGTTTGTCGATATTTTTATCTTTCGTCATGTAGGTGAAATGCTGGGCGCCTTCAATCCCACGGGCGTAATAGCCGGAGACGGCCTTAAAGCGGCTTGCCTGCATCGGAAAGGCGTGAAAGAAGACACCATTTTCAGTTCCCTTCTCCTTTATCGCGCGTTAGCTATCTTATCGAGTATCTTTCTCATCGTTTTATCGGTGCTTTTTCTATCCATCGGTAAGATAAACAGCGGGCAATCGGCTTTCGTTATTCTGGCCGGCGTTGCGGTATTGGCTCTTATAGCGACTGTGCTGGTAATGTTTCTGATGCATCGTAACTTGTATTTCGGAAAACTGATGGAGAAGATGAGGCGGGTAACCAAATGGGGCCTCTTTTCCGATAAGTTTATCGAATCGTGCTATTCCGTTAACAAGGCGTTGTCGGTGTACATCCGTCAGCACCGGAACAAATTCATAGGCGCCTCGCTTTTATCCGTCCTGCAATGGGTGTTTGGCGCCATGGAGTTTTATATTGTCCTCAATGCTTTGGGGGTCGGAGTGTCGTTGGCCGATGCCGTCTCGGTAGAAATGGGGGTCGTTTTATTTAAGATGATAGGCGCCGTCGTTCCGGGACAGTTGGGTATTGAAGAGCTCGGCAACAAAGTCATGCTCGAAGCCATTGGCGTGGTGAGCAATGAAGTCTGGCTGGTGGTTTCCATCATGCGAAGGGCGCGACAGTTATTTTGGGTGCTGATAGCGGGTGTTTTCTCGCTGATGATAATGAAGACAAAACAAATAAAAATACGGAAATGACGGAGATCCTTTGCGTGACACATAAATATCCGCCTCATATCGGCGGCATGGAGCGCCAAAGCTATGAGCTGATAAAGGGGTTGGAAAAGTATTACACGGTGCATAAAATCGCCTACGAAGACAACGAAAACAAACTATTGTGGTTTCAGAGCCTCAAGTCGAAAATTCAGCAGAAACTCAAAGAGCATCCCGGCATCAAACTCATTCATCTCAACGACGGATCGATGGGCGCCGCCTGCCTGTGGTTGCAGAAATATACGCACGTTCCGGTGCTCGTAACCTACCATGGGCTGGATATCACTTTTCCCCTCGACTTGTATCAGCATAAGATAATCTCTCGTTTAACCGCTTATGACGGCGCTATCTGTGTGAGCGATTCCACGCGTCAGGAGTGTCTCGACAGGGGCTTTCGCGAAGAGAGCACGTTTACGGTGCGCAACGGCGTGGATCATTCCATTGCCGATCGGGCGTTCGACGCTCGGATAGTTGACAAATTGAAAGAAAAACAGGGCGTGGATGTCGCGGGGAAGAATGTGCTGGTGACCATCGGCCGGTCGGTGAAAAGGAAAGGTTTTTCCTGGTTTATCAAAAACGTGATGCCGTTATTGCCGGAGAATGTAGTCTTTTTGATGATCGGATCGCTGAAGCAGGAAATGCCGGTTGCCGAAAAAGTGTTATCTTCCTTATCTTCGACAATGCATAATAAGATACAGTTGATGTTGGGCGTGGAGTCCGACTCGCAGGACATCCTCGAGCAGTTGGCCTTGCATCCCAACGTGCATCATTTGGGCAATGTCCCTTATACCGATTTGTTGGATTTGACGGCGATGTCCGACCTGTTTGTGATGCCCAATATCGTCGTGCCGGGCGATATCGAAGGGTTCGGATTGGTTGCCTTGGAAGCGAGCATGTGCGGGACGTTTGTGTTGGCCTCCGAACTCAAAGGGATTACCGATGCGGTTATCGACGGGCATAACGGCTATCTGTTGCCGAGCGGAAAGGCGCAGGCATGGGCCGATAAGATTATAGAACTCTTCAACGACAAGCCGCGCTTACGCCAGCTCTCGCAACAGGGAAGGGAATATACGCGTACGCATTATTCTTGGGAGATTATGGCGGAGGGATACCGTGAGGTGTTCGATCGGTTTATGTAAGAGGAGAGTCGTGGTGTAAGGTTCTCCGGTCATCAGTCTCCGGTCTCCGGTCTTCAGTCGCTAATTTGCTAATCTGCTAATCTGCTAATCTGCTAATCTGCTAATTTGCTAATTTGCTAATCTGCTAATTAGTAAATTTGCCAATTTGTAATTTATTTTTTACCTTTATCGCAAACTTTTGTCACGAATGTATTTTATAATGAAACCTTTACTATCCGTCTGTTTCCTTTTTATGGTCGCTTTTGCGCAGGCACAGCATGCACAGCGGCTATCGCATTATGTGTTCCCCGAATTCCGTCAAGGCACCGTCCTTATGAAAAACGGCGCCCGTAATGAAACGTTATTGAACTACAATTCATTGTCTGAAGAGATCGTCTTTAACAATCACGGTTCCCTTTTGGCGATCGGCAAGCAAGTCTTACCGCAAATCGATACCGTTTTCATAGGGGACAGTCGTTTTGTCCGCATCGATCAAACGTTTATGGAATGGATCGAGGTGAATGAAGATACCCGGTTACTGGTCGAGTATAAATGCAAGCTTATTCCGCCCGGCAAACCTGCGGCCTATGGAGGCACTTCGCAAACGTCCTCCGTAGAGAGTTATTCCTCCTGGTTAGCCGATGGGCGAGTCTATGACTTGAAATTGCCCGATGAGTACAAAGTGAAGCCTTATACGGTTTACCGGATCGGTCATGGAGGGGAGTGGAAGAGTTTCTCGTCTCTTAATCAGTTAAGGAAGATCTATAAAGATAAAAAAGAAGCGATAAAAGCATATACCAAACAACAGAAAGTCGATTTTGATAATCCCGACGAAGTTGTTCGGCTGCTTCATTATGTAGAATCGAATAAATGAATGGCGTTATGAAACCTGTTTATTTCCTCCTTTTATTTCTTTGTGTCAGCGTCGTACTGCCGGCACAAAAGGGTTATGTCCCGACAACAGAGAACCTCCGGAACCGCGAAGATTTCCGCGACCGGAAGTTCGGTGTATTCATTCATTGGGGACTTTACAGTATGCTTGCCGACGGCGAATGGGTAATGAATAACAAGAATCTTCCTTATCGGGAATATGCGAAACTCGCCGGAGGATTTTATCCCTCCAAATTCGATGCGGCCCGGTGGGTAGCCGATGTAAAGGCCGCCGGGGCAAAGTACCTCTGCATTACCTCGCGGCATCACGACGGCTTTTCGATGTTCGACACGAAGAAGTCGCCTTATAATATTGTCGATGCGACACCGTTCGGGCGCGACATTCTCAAAGAGCTGGCGGATGAGTGTCACAGGCAGGGCATCCGGTTGCATTTTTACTATTCGCTGGTCGATTGGTACCGAACCGACTATAATCCCGTGGGGCGTACCGGTCGCGAAGCCAGCCGCACGTTGACCGGTGAATGGCCGGCCTATCATCAATTCATGCTCGACCAACTCACCGAATTGCTTACCGGTTACGGTGAGATCGGAGCTATCTGGTTCGACGGGGTATGGGATCAGGATCAGAATCCCGGGTTCGACTGGCGTTTGGACGAACTCTATGCGCAGATACATCGTTTACAGCCTGCTTGCATGATCATCAACAACCATCACCTCACGCCGTTTGAAGGGGAAGACGGCCAGACTTTCGAACGGGACCTGCCGGGCCAGAATACCGCCGGCTATTCGGCCTCGTCCACGATCAGCAGTCTCCCGTTGGAAACCTGTGAAACAATGAATAAATCGTGGGGATACCGTATGACCGATACCGCTTATAAATCGGAAAAAGAATTGATTCATTATCTGGTGAAGGCAGCCGGAAATAACGCGAACTTGTTGATGAATGTAGGGCCGCAACCCGATGGCGAGTTTCCTGCTGCGGCCATGGAACGCTTCCGGGCCATCGGGAAATGGCTCGGGCAGTACGGCGAGACAATTTACGGTACGCGCGGCGGGCCGGTTGCTCCCCGTCATTGGGGCGTGACCACGCAAAAAGCGGACAGGTTGTATGTGCATATCCTTCAAAAGGAAGATGAGGTGCTTTTTTTACCGGTACCGGGGAAGACTATTCGATCGGCCAAAACGTTTATCGGCAAAAAGAACGTCGAATATACCGTCGTGCCCGGCGGTATTGCCTTGAACGTGGGTGAAGCGACTGATGCAATTGATTTTGTCGTGGAGCTGGAACTACAGTAAATAGATATGAATATGGAAGATGAAGTTTCTAAACGTTTATTGATGCAAAATTACGGAGAACTACTCATTTAGGGTCGTTCTTTTTTTCAATATAGTGGACTTTCAGTTTTTCGCTTCCGGTAAACATCTGTTGTGACACGGATTAGAATAATCATTAAACATTTTCTCTATTTCTAAAAGATTTCGTAACATTAAACCTAATTTTAACAAATTAGTTACTTCTAATTAAATAAAACGATGTATATTTGCAAAATAAAACAGAAAAAATAAATAGAAAATGGCTTTTAAATTTATAAATGATAGGATACTCTTCTCTGAGTTAACAGAGAAGTTAACGGGGGGGGGGGCAATGTCTTTATTCCTATAACATTTTTAAAGCTTGTTTCAAACCTCAATCCAAATACATCACAGATTTTGTTTTTTTCGCGCCGAAGTATAATTTCGGTGTGCATCTTTCTTTTTTTACCGGTTCATTCGATTGCCGGTACAAATCAGTACGTCTTATTAAAAGGAGTTTTATCCAATATACAGGCTTGTTTTTCTCTTCTGAAAAACAAAGTAGTCTATTGCTGTGCAGTCACATAAATAATAATATACGATTGAAAATGTAAAGATAATAAATGAATAGAATTGTTTTTTAATTAACAAAGTAGAGTATGAAAAAAAAGCTAGTAATGCTATTAACCCTGTTCCTCATCGGAATAGGTGTCGCAACTGCCCAGATACAAGTTCAGGGAACAGTTACGGATGAGGCGGGCGATCCGGTCATCGGAGCAACCGTAATGATTAAAGGAACTTCGCAAGGAACTACTACCGACATAGACGGGCTTTTTACGTTGTCCGCCCCTGGAGGTGGAACATTGGTTATCTCCTACGTTGGATACATCACCCTTGAAGTAGCTGTGCAACCGAGCTTGCGAGTTGTATTGCTTCCCGATACCGAAGTATTGGAGGAAGTTGTCGTAACAGGTATGCAACAAATGGATAAACGGTTATTTACCGGTGCGACAAATAAGTTGGACGCGGGGGATGTCAAACTTGACGGAATCCCTGAAATAAGCCGTGCACTTGAAGGGCGTGCCGCAGGAGTTAGTGTTCAAAATGTTTCGGGTACTTTTGGGACGGCTCCTAAAATCCGTGTCCGTGGAGCAACTTCCATTTATGGAAGTTCCAAGCCATTATGGGTTGTTGACGGTGTTATTATGGAGGATGTAACAGAAGTTAGCGCCGACGATTTATCCTCTGGGGATGCTGTTACATTAATCAGTTCTGCTATCGCAGGACTAAATGCCGACGACATTGAAAGTTTTCAGATATTGAAAGACGGATCGGCCACTTCTATTTACGGTGCCAGGGCTATGGCTGGAGTGATTGTTGTTACCACTAAGAAAGGAAAAGTGGGAACAAATAAAATTAGTTATACCGGAGAATATTCCATGCGCTTAAAACCAAACTATAGGAATTTCAATATAATGAATTCTCAGGAGCAAATGGGCGTGTACAAAGAATTGGAAGCGAACGGATATTTAAATTTAGCGGAAACGTACCGAGCTTCAAATAGTGGAGAGTATGGCAGGATGTACCATTTGATTAATACCTATGATGCTACAAATGGAACTTTCGGATTGCCAAATACACAGGATGCTCGCAATTCGTATTTAAGAGAGGCTGAATATAGGAATACCGATTGGTTTGATTTATTATTTAACAATAATATCTCTCAAAATCATGCCGTCAGTTTGTCAAGCGGCACTGAAAAGGCCTCTTATTATACTTCTTTGAGTGTTATGTATGATCCGGGATGGTCTAAACAAAGTTCGGTAAACCGTTACACGACCAATATCAATGCTTTATATCGTATATTTGACAATCTGTCCTTAAACTTAATCGGGAACGGATCTTATCGAAAACAAAAAGCGCCGGGGACGTTAAGTCAAAATGTGGATGTGGTAAGTGGTGAGGTTAAACGTGATTTTGACATTAATCCTTATTCCTACGCGCTGAATACATCCAGGACATTAGACTCTAATGAAAATTATATACGGAATTACGCTCCATTCAATATCTTAACCGAGTTGAATAATAATTACATGGATTTGGATGTGGTTGATTTAAGATTTCAGGGTGAGTTAAAATGGAGGGTATTAAGAAAATTAGAAGCCTCCGCGCTATTTGCTTATAAATATTCTTCTACTACTCAAGGTCATTCCGTAAAAGATTTTTCTAATCAAGCAATGGCTTACAGAGCTATGGATGACGCTACTATACGCGATAATAATCCTTGGTTATATACCGATCCCGATAATCCCAATTCTCTTCCTGTTACGGTATTGCCTAATGGGGGTTTTTATAATGAAAGAAAATATTCAATGAACAGCTATGATTTTAGAGGTACGTTAAATTATAATGACGTCTACAATGATAGGCATATTGTCAATCTTTTCGGAGGGATGGAGGTAAATGCCGTTGATCGTAAGAGTACTCAATTCGATGGTACTGCCATGCAATATGAAATGGGAATGCTTCCTGCGTTTAATTATTTATATTTTAAACAATTGAGTGAGGAAAATGCACAATATTATAATATGGGTATAACAAGAGGTCGTCAAGTTTCATTTTTTGGAACCGGAACGTATTCTTATGAGGGTCGATATACAATTAACGGAACGTTACGATATGAGGGGTCCAATAAATTGGGAAAAAGCCGTTCGGCCCGCTGGTTGCCTACATGGAACCTTTCCGGTGCATGGAATGCGCATGAAGAGGCCTTTTTTGATAACCTCAGGCCTGTATTATCGAATTTGACCCTCAAGACATCCTACTCGTTAACTGCCGACAGAGGGCCTGCATCGGTTACAAATTCACACGTGGTTATAGGTAGTTATAATCCTTGGCGCCCCTTTACCGGGGTAAAAGAATCGGGCCTGCAGATTCAGGATCTAGAGAATAGTGAACTGACATACGAAAAAAAACATGAACTTAATATAGGGATAGATCTTGGATTTATCAATAACCGTATTAATCTTGCTGCTGATTGGTATAAGCGTAACAATTTCGATTTAATCGGTTTAATACATACAATGGGTGTTGGGGGGCAAATTACCAAATATGCCAATGTGGCTTCTATGAAGTCGCATGGAATAGAATTGACTCTTTCGACAAGAAATATTGTTTCCCGCGATTTCAGTTGGACTACAAACTTTATTTTTTCGAACACTAAAAATGAAGTCACGGAATTAGATGCCAATACCCGTGTTATCGATATGATTACCGGGACGGGATTTACCATGAAAGGATATCCTGTAAGATCTTTATTCTCAATGGATTTTCAAGGATTAAGTGAAGAAGGGTTGCCCACATTCATTAATGAAAAAGGAGATGTTACCGTTTCGGATATTGAATTTCAGGAAAGGGAGGAAAAGTCTCATTTAGTATATGAAGGTCCGACAGACCCGACCGTTACCGGAAGTTTTGGTAACATTTTATCATATAAAAACTTTCGGTTAAATATCTTCATGACTTATTCATTGGGAAATGTAATTCGCCTCGATCCGGTATTCAGTAACAGATATTATGACTTGGACGCCATGCCTAAGGAATTTAAAAATCGTTGGACAATACCGGGCGATGAAAATCGTACCGATATTCCGGTCATAGCCGATCGCCGTCACAATGCAAATGATAGTCAGTTAAGCTATGCATACAATGCTTATAATTATTCTACGGTTCGGGTGGCGAAAGGAGATTTTATCAGAATGAAAGAAATCTCCTTGTCATACGATTTTCCTAAGTCTCTTATCGCTTCTTTAAAAATGAACGATTTGTCATTGAAATTGCAAGCTACAAACTTGTTCTTAATTTATTCGGATAAAAAATTGAATGGACAAGATCCTGAATTCTTTAATACCGGAGGAGTTGCAGCGCCAGTCCCTAAACAGTTTACTTTAACATTGAGATTCGGATTATAAAAATTTACAGATATGAAAAAAAATACGATTTTCTTTCTATTGATAGCTTTATTATTTGGGTTGGGTTCGTGTGAAAAATTTTTGGATACGATGCCCGACAATAGAGCTGAAATAAATTCGGTGGAGAAAGTAACGAAATTACTTGTATCGGCATATCCCACCAATAGTGGAGCTTTAATAGCCGAACTCTCATCGGATAATGCAATGGATAATGGAACTTTATATACTCCATATAATCGTGAACAAGAAGATGCTTATCTATGGAGAGATATTACTACCACCGGAAATGACGCCCCAAAAGCTATATGGGATGGACACTATGGCGCTATTGCCGCTGCTAATCAGGCATTAAATGCAATAGAAGAATTGGAGAATCCTGTGTCTTTGAACGCTCAAAAAGGAGAAGCGCTCATTGCTCGTGCGTATGCTCATTTTGCTCTCGCAAATTTATTTTGCATGCCCTACAATCCCGAAACAGCAAATAGCGACTTGGGGTTGCCTTATTCCGAAAAACCGGAAACGCAAGTAAAGGTGGAGTATCAGCGTGGAACAATGGCCGAATTATATGAAAAAATCAGCACCGATATAGAAGCCGGCTTGTCTTTAATAAATGATGAAATATATTCCGTACCGAAGTATCATTTCAATAAAAGAGCAGCGTATGCATTTGCGGCTCGGTTCAATTTATTTTATCTGAAATTTGATAAAGCCGTTCAATATGCGACGACAGCTTTAGGCGATAATCCTGCTACATTGCTTGGTAAATGGACGGGAATGTTTTCTGCCGCAAGTAATTGGGATGTACGAAACGATATGTACATTTCAGCAAGTGATGCCGGAAATTTCCTTATTCTGCCTGCTTATTCTTCTCTTCCTTATGTTTTAGGACCCTATAATCTCGGAAGAAGATATGGGAACGCCCGTCCAATTATCGAAAGAGAAAGTTTTCGAGCAGCAGGAATCTGGGGGCCGTCAAGAGACAATGTCTATCTTGCCTCAGCAATGTGGGGATACGATCAAAAATTTGCATTACCCAAAGTAGGAGCTTATTTCGAATATATCGATAAGGTAGCCGGAATCGGATATATACACTCGGTATTAGTGCCGTTTACGGCAGGAGAAACGCTCCTTTGCCGTGCTGAAGCCTATATTCTGCAATCGAAATTTGCTGAAGCGACGGCTGATATCAATACGTGGATAAAAGCCAATGCAAAACCCTCCGTAGGAGCTTTCTCTCAAGACGAAATCGTCTCTTTCTATAAAGGACTTTCTTATATGCCTGTCCAGATAAAGAATGACAATGAGAGGTCTATCAAGAAAAAGATCAATCCTCAAGGATTTACTGTAACGGAAGATGTGCAGGAAAATCTTATCCAATGTATTCTGCACCTACGGAGAATGGAAACCATGCACGATGGAGGCCGTTGGTATGATTTGAAAAGATACGGTATTGAAATTGCTCATAATCGTGAAGGGGAAGCGGATGATGTGCTCTTAAAGGACGACCCGAGAAGGGCGATACAATTGCCGCAAGATGTTATTAGCGCCGGATTACAAGCTAATCCGAGGAAATGACAAATGTTTTATATGAATATAAACAAAGAAGAATATGAAAAAATTTAAAGATTTTGCGTTATATGTGTTGCTGTTCATTGTTTCTTTATTTTTATGGTCGTGCAGCGAGGAAAAACTGGATCCTAACAGTATTTTTGAAACCGAAAAAGAGCAACAAAATGAATTTGATAAATGGTTATATACAAATTTAACCGTTCCTTATAATATTCAGTTTAAGTATAAATTCGACGACAAAGAATCGGATAACACTTATAATTTGTCTCCTGCGGAATATGATAAATCCGTTGCAATAGCCAAACTGGTAAAGCATTTGTGGATTGATTCCTATAATGAGTTGATGGGAAAAGATTTTTTGGCCCAATATAGCCCCAGACTCTTTTTTCTGGTAGGTTCAAAGGCTTATAACAGCCAGGGATCTGTCGTTTTAGGAACCGCCGAAGGTGGTTTGAAAATTACATTATACAATGTAAATAGCATCGACTTAGAGGAGCTTGATATTGACATGCTTAACTATTGGTATTTCAAAACCATGCATCACGAATTTGCCCATATATTGCATCAGACAAAGAATTACACAACGGATTTTAATCTGATTTCTGCATCTGATTACCAATCGGGAAGTTGGGTAAATGTAAATGATACGACAGCTTTGAACATGGGCTTTATTTCTCCTTACGGAAGTTCTGAAACCCAGGAAGACTTTGTTGAACTAATCGCTGTTTACGTTACAAATACTGAAGCGCATTGGCAGGCATTGCTGGCTGAAGCTGGTGAGCCATGGGATAAAGACGACAATGGCAAAACAGGAAAGGCTAAAATAGAAGAAAAATTTGCTATTGTAAAAGACTATTTGGCTACAAGCTGGAATATTGATATAAAAAAGTTGAGGGAGATTGTATTACGGAGATGTGATGAAGTCGAAACACTCGATTTACAATCTTTCGATTAAAAAATCTGTGTAATGAACATGTTTGATAATGAATAAATTAATAATTTATAGTATGAGAAAAATAACAGAGCGAATGATATATTTCATTGCTGTAATACTCTTTTTTTCTTGCTCTCCCGAAGAAACAACTATTTTTGACGATTCGTCGGCGAATAGAATAGACGCAGCTTTGGAAAACTATCAAAAAATATTGACGGACTCGAAAAACGGGTGGTTAATGGAGTATTATCCTGCTTCCGATCAAGCTTACGGAGGATATAACTTGTTGTTATCTTTTAAAGATGATAAGGTGACGATTGCGGGGGAGAGTGGTGAAACGGATGAAACCTCGACCAGTTTTTATGGTTTAAAGCAAAGTTCAGGCCCTGTGCTTACGGTGAATACCTACAATCCTCTTTTTCACTTTTTTTCAACTCCCGATAGTAAGGTGCCCGGTGTTGGAAAAGATGGTATCGGGATGGATGGCGATTTCGAATTTCTGATTCTTAAGGCGACCCCCGATTCGGTGATTTTAAAGGGTAAGAAAACGTCGAATAAAATAGTCATGACGTCTTTGAAAGAAGGATTTTCATGGACGGATTATTTGCAGAAGATTGAAGATGCAGCAGAGGACATGACTTTTACGGGATTCGAATATCAAATTAATAATAAATCGATTCCTGTTTCCGTATCTCACCGCACGCTTCATTTTACCTACACCAATGACGCCGGAAATGAAGTGTCCGAAGTTGCGTCTTATATCCAAACAGCAACCGGATACAAACTTTATAAACCCCTTATAATTGATGGTGTAACGGTTGAAGAATTTAAATATGTGAAAGAAGGAGAAACCGAATATTTTTCTCCGGTGAATGGAGCTTCTGCTAAATTGGTTGTTGTGTATCCTCCGATAAATGAGGTGTTGATAAACGGAGATTGGTACTTCAAATATAGCGGTATGGGGCCTTTTGGAAAACAGTACTGGGATTATACAAAAACGAACGGGCTTGATCCAATGGGTGAAGAGCTTTACTACGCTTATATGGGAAAATACTCTGATGGGCGATATGGGTTTTGCTTCGGTTCGTTCCTGCCCGGTACGGGTGTTTACATTGGCGCTTTACTATATAATTATCAACTTGTCGGCGAAGATAAAGTTACCTATACTTTTGGCGGGCAGGGGGCCGATAACGGAGCTTATTACTTTCAAAATGCGAAATTTAATTATCTGATAAATCCTGTTTCGCTTCAGGACCCCAGAACCTTTACATTAACAACGGATAATAATAAGAAGCCTTCTTGGATTAAATTGACGGATAATAGCAATAGTAATAATACAATTGTGTTGGAATCTGTTGAAATACTTTTGCCGTTTGACCGTTGATGAATTATCATCTTAAGAATATAGAACCTTTCAATTAATTTTACATAAACTCTACAATAAAATTAAACTCTATTTGAAAGGATTTAGACAGAGCCGCGAGTGATCCCCGCTCTGTCTTTTTTTATATCTTATGAGAATCATTTTTCCCTATCGTATATTACTGATTCACATAAATAACAATTTCAGTAATAAAAAAGGGAGTATTGATATACTTCGTTTCTATTTATTCGAGTCTTTACAATGTTAAATTTATAATTTTAACACTGTATTTTTCCGTTGTAAAGTAAAATGATATATTTTTGCGTGATAAAAAACAAAAATGTTTTTATAAATGGAACTCATATTATACATTGACACTTTAGTATCCTCTTTATTAACAAAAGTTAAC
>ENA-UOOR01000717-UOOR01000717.1-fermentation-metagenome-genome-assembly--contig:-NODE-717-length-44277-cov-12.965470_pt1 | contig 44277 bp, 37 predicted proteins | sample MGYA00245780_ERZ724029 | MGnify/ENA primary metagenome ERZ724029 (study PRJEB28704, sample SAMN03018315) | fermentation metagenome | biome: anthropogenic terrestrial biome; feature: soil; material...
TATGATGAATTTCTATTTCATCATACATAGTATATCATTTCAAAACAAATCACAAATCCTCGGGGATAGTGTCATTTCGAATTATATCCATATAATCTTCCCGTTTAACAATCAAACGCGATTTTCCATTGCAAACCAAAACCACCGGGGGTTTAGTGTTCCTGTTATAATTCATTGACATTGAATAATTATATGCACCGGTTGCCAACACTGCCAAAATATCTCCCGGTTGTGTTTTTTGGATTTTTATATCCTTTCCAATTAAGTCACCGGATTCACAGCACTTGCCGGCAATTGTAACTACCTCCGTTTTTGGAGCGTCAGGTCTGTTTGCAATAAGGGCAGTATATTCAGCCTCATATAAAGCATAACGAGGGTTATCAGTCATTCCGCCGTCAATCGACACGTATTTTCTTACTCCTTTGATATCCTTAACGCTGCCGACAGTATATAAAGTAATACCTGCGGGGGCGACAATTGAACGTCCGGGCTCCATTAGAATGAATAATCGACCTAATCCCTTTTCGTTGCATGTTTTTTTAACTACCTTAGAAACAGCTTCAATAAATTGTTCATATTCAAGGGGCTCATCCTTTTCAGTATACCTGATCCCAAAACCTCCGCCCAGATTCAATTCTAAAATATTGATCCCGTATTTATCCCTCACATCGGCAATGAAATCAATCATCACATCCGCTGCATGCTCGAAAGGAGTGAGGTCAAAAATCTGTGAACCAATATGACAGTGCACACCAACAAGCTCAACATTATTCATCTTTTTAATTTCAGACACCATTTCATGAGCTTCACCATTTTCAAGGGCTACGCCAAACTTTGAATCTATCTGCCCTGTTTTAATAAAATCATGAGTGTGCGCGTCAACACCCGGTTTTATACGAATCGATATTTTAACACTTTTATTTTTCTTACCGGCAATTCTGTTTATAATTTTCAGCTCTTCATGGTTATCAACAACAAAACGCCCTATATCATGGTCAATTCCCATTTCTATTTCTTCACAGGTTTTATTATTTCCGTGAAAATAGACTTTATCCATAGGAAAACCGGCTTTTACAGCCGTAAACAACTCACCACCTGAAACTACGTCAAGCCCTAGGCCTTCCTGATGCATAATCTTGCAGGATGCTAATGTGCAAAAAGCTTTACTTGCATATAAAACAAGCCCATACCCGTCATAATATTTATCCATAGCTTCCTTGTAGCGTCTGCAGTTTTGGCGGATAATTGTTTCATCCATAACATAAAGTGGAGTACCATATTCCCTAGCAAGCTCAACTGTGTCACAACCGCCTATCTCCAAGTTCCCTGCGGCATTTATCTTTAAGTTGTTGTTATCAGACATAGTTCCTCTTCCTGCTTTCTCATATTAGGATTATTCATCATTTTAAGTTTTATTTAACTGCATTAACTCAAACATATCATATTTCATCCATGAAATACGTGCTTTTCAGATACAATTACATACTTATTCTGCAGAATGAGTTCCTACAATAAAATCAATTTTTATACTCAAACAAGCCCTATAGAGACTTGTTTGAGAAATTAACACTTTTTTTATCTTAACACCAGTTACATAATTCTGCAAGCCAAAAATATACTAACTATATAAGTTGAACTTAATTTTACTTATGCTGTGACGAGCAAATAACAGATGGGGTAGGTGTTTTTGCGAAGGCACAGCATTAGAAAAATGTTCAACTTATATAAGATAAACATAAAGCCTGCATAATATTTATGCAGGCTTTATATAAGCATAACAAATTACTTCAATTCGCAGGTTGCACCAACTTCTTTGAATTTTTCAACAAGTGCATTAGCGTCGTCTTTAGAAATTCCTTCTTTAACTGTTGAAGGTGCTCCATCAACGACATCTTTTGCTTCCTTAAGACCAAGACCTGTAACTTCACGAACAACCTTAATAACCTTAATCTTTTCAGCGCCGATGTCTTTAAGGATTACGTCAAACTCTGTTTTTTCTTCAACCGGTTCTGCAGCAGCAGCAGCGGCAGGTGCAGCTGCAACAGCCATAGGAGCAGCTGCGGATACTCCGAATTCTTCTTCCAGAGCCTTAACCAGCTCGGACAGTTCTAAAACTGTTAATACTTTAATTTCTTCAATCAAATTTGTTACTTTTTCGCTCATTTTAATTCCCTCCATATTAAATCTTCAATAATTAAGCTTCAGCTTGTTTTTTTTCGGCTATAGCATTTAGCGCTACTGCTAAGCCACGAATGTTTGCGTTCAGAACATTTACAATTCCGTATAAAGGTCCTGACAACCCACCAACAACCCTTGCAACCAATTCTTCTCTTGATGGCAAGCTCGCAATGGATTTAACGCCTTCAATATCAACAATTTTACCTTCAACAACCCCTGCCTTTATATCCAGCTTATCATAATCCTTGGCAAATTTAGACATTACTTTGGATGGCGATACCGGATCCTGCATGCTCAATGCAATGGCTGTCGGACCTTTCAAATATTCATCAAGTCCGTCATAACCATTTTCTTTTGCAGCAAAACGGGCAATGGAGTTTTTTACAACAGTATACTCAACTCCGGCTTCACGCATAGCTTTCCTTAATTTAGTATCCTGTTCAACAGAAAGTCCCCTGTAATCTGCTAAAATAAAAGATTTAGCGTCCTTGAACCTCTTGGACCATTCTTCTACTTTTTCTTTTTTCAGATTCAGGATTTTTTCACTTGGCATCTGTTGCACCTCCTTGCTGTATGTTACCCCGTCTTTACCGGGAATTTAAAAGGTTATCCCTTTAAAACCTGTTTTAAATACAGAAAACCCTCTGTATTAAATGGAAGCCATAAACATACAGAGGGCATAATCATCGGATAAAACCCTTATACTACCTCGGCAGGATGATATACGTTACACGCTAAGGTTCCTGCTGTCTATGGCCGTTATTCATTTACTATCTTATGATTACTTCCCAAAAAGTCGTGAAACGATCACTTTGTGATTTTCCGGTTGATAATCATATTATTAAACAATCTTCATTCAATCTGCGACAAAAGGTATTCTACTACAAAATAAAACTTTTGTAAAGGTATTATTTTGCTTAATTTTTTAGTCCAGCACCTTTTGCTGATTGATTTTGACACCCGGACCCATTGTGGAAGCCACTACCACGCTTTTTAAATACTGACCTTTTGCAGCCGATGGCTTGGCTTTAATAACAGCATCCAACAATGTACGGAAATTATCAATTAATTTAGAATCTTCAAATGAGCATTTGCCGATTGGACAATGGATTATATTGGTCTTATCCAAACGATACTCAATTTTACCGGCCTTTATATCAGATATAGCTTTTGCAACATCCATTGTAACGGTACCGGCTTTGGGGTTTGGCATTAAGCCTTTTGGACCCAAAACACGTCCGAGACGTCCAACAACGCCCATCATATCCGGTGTTGCAACAACAACGTCAAACTCGAACCAGTTTTCCTTTTGAATCTTTGTAATCATGTCATCAGCGCCGACATAGTCTGCTCCGGCCTGTTCTGCTTCGGTTGCTTTTTCACCCTTAGCAAAAACAAGAACTCTTACAGTTTTTCCTGTACCGTGTGGTAAAACAACGGCACCTCTAACCTGTTGATCAGCATGACGTGAATCTACACCAAGCCTAATGTGCACTTCAACAGTTTCATCAAACTTTGCTTTGGCTATTTCTTTAACCAGTGCCAATGCTTCAGCCGGTTCGTGTAGTTTTGTTCTGTCAACGAGCTTTGCGCTTTCCAGATATTTCTTTCCTCTTTTCATAATATCTCACTCCTTTGTGGTCAATGTTACGGGATTTCTCCCTCCCACGTTCGTTGAGTCAATAATTATTCCTCAACAACAACGCCCATACTTCTTGCCGTTCCGGCTACCATACTCATTGCTGCTTCAATACTTCCGGCATTTAAATCCGGCATTTTCATTTCAGCAATTTTCTTTAGGTCTTCCTTTGAAAGCTTTGCTACCTTGTCACGCTGCGGAACACCCGAACCACTCTCAATTTTGCACGCTTTTTTAATGAGTACGGAAGCAGGCGGAGTTTTCGTTATAAAAGTAAAAGATCTGTCTGCATAAACCGTAATAACAACCGGAATGATCAGCCCGGCATCCTTTGCCGTTCTTTCATTGAATTCTTTACAGAATCCCATAATGTTAACACTGTGTTGTCCTAAAGCTGGTCCAACCGGTGGTGCAGGTGTTGCCTTCCCTGCGGGTATTTGGAGCTTTACATAGCCCACGACTTTCTTTGCCATAATGGTCCACCTCCCAGAAAAAAATTACTGCCATAGTGGCAGATTATATATCTAAAATTCTTAACCTTATTTAAATAAAGTATAGAAAATAGATCAAATTAATCTTCATCATTTTAACTAGTCATGTTATGATTGCTCCCCAGAAAGTCGTGAAACGACTTTTCCCTGCAGGTTTAACTGCAGGAAATTGCAGCTCGCTGCAACCTGGTGCAATCACAATATGGTTATCCAGCCTTCAGAAGAAGGCTGATGAAATTTAAGAAGTCTTAAATTTCATCAGAAAGTCACTTTGTGGCTTTCTGTGTGATAACCATATTATAACTTTTGAATCTGGGTAAATTCAAGTTCTACAGGAGTTTCTCGACCAAACATTGATATTGAAACTCGTACTTTTTTTCTATCGATACTGATTTCTTCAACAGTACCAATAAAACTCTCTAAAGGTCCATCAATAACCCTTACGCTATCACCAATTTCGTAATCAACAACTGTTTCAAATTGTTCAACGCCCATGGCCTTAATCTCGTCTTCTGATAATGGAACAGGCTTGGAGCCCGGTCCAACAAAACCGGTTACACCTCTGGTGTTTCTAACAACATACCAAGATTCATCATTAATAATCATTTTGACAAGAACATACCCGGGAAACACTTTTTTAAGTGTCACCTTTTTCTTCCCATCTTTAATTTCAATTTGCTCTTCCATGGGAACTACAATGTCTTCAATGTAATCCTGCAAATGTGGATTATTTTCAACAATTTTTTCTAAATTCGCTTTTACTTTGTTTTCATAACCGGAATAGGTATGGACAACATACCAGCTCATTTCTTCAGCCATGTTTTTTCGGAGCGTTGCTCCTGCCCTCCTTTTTCAGTTCGGCACTTAGCTTTTGTTTATACAAACACAAGCTTGTAAATGTAGCCTAGAACGCCATCAAGGATCCATATCACTCCACCCAATAATAAACATACAACCAATACAATGATTGTATTGTTAATAACTTGGTTACGTGTTGGCCAGAGTACTTTCTTTAATTCAGAATGTACATCCTTGGCAAACCTGGTCAGCTTCTTAAAAATACTGGGTTTCTTTTGTTGCTGCTTCTGCTCAGCCATAAATACAACTCCCAACTCTATGTGTGGTACTCCACAATAGTTAACTTATAGATAAACCAATACCGCAGATATGCCAATACCACTAAAAAGCAAAGGTATATCTGCTCAAATCAAGAAAAACTATTTTGTTTCCTTGTGTACAGTGTGTTTCCGACAGAACCTGCAATACTTGTTCATTTCCAGCCTGTCCGGATCATTTTTTTTGTTTTTGATAGTGTCATAATTTCTTTGCTTGCATTCAGTACAAGCCACGGTAATTTTGACTCTCATGTGTGCCACACCCCTTACTTATTGCTATACAAAATATATTAATGCATTAAACGTAATTTGCACAAAGCCACATTCATGTATATTATAAAGAGAAAAAATTCCATACATAAAAAAAAGCTTTACATGCAAAGCAGGATTAAGTTTAACATACTTTATCGTACGTGTCAAGATATCGTTTTTCTTTTTCTTAATACAATTATCCATATTTTTCATGCTCGGTCACAACTCACAATGTATACAAAATGTATTTTCTCATCAATAAAAAAAGGGGGTACAATATAATACTGTATCCCCACTTTACACACGATACTCAACATCTAAGGTGTTTTTAAAATTACTGCCTTACTCTTACTATGACTATAACTGGTTTTTTTCGTTAATAGCGGCTTGTGCTGCTGCCAGTCTTGCTATAGGCACGCGGAATGGTGAGCACGAAACATAATCAAGACCAATGTTATGACAGAACACCACAGAGGATGGATCCCCACCATGTTCCCCGCAAATGCCCAGTTTTATGTTCGGTCTTGTCTTTTTGCCGAGCTCAACAGCCATTTTCATAAGCTTGCCAACGCCAGCCTGGTCAATTCTTGCTGTCGGATCTGCTTCGAAAATCTTAGCATCATAATAATCATCAAGAATTCTACCAGCGTCGTCACGGCTGAGGCCATATGTCATCTGGGTCAGGTCATTTGTACCAAAGGAGAAGAACTCTGCTTCTGTTGCAATTTCATCAGCAAGAAGTGCTGCTCTTGGAATCTCTATCATGGTTCCAACCGTATAATCCAATTTTACACCGGATTTTTCAATTACCTCATCGGCCGTCTTAACAATAATATCCTTAACAAACTTTAATTCTTTCAGCTCACAAACCAGCGGAATCATAATTTCCGGAATAACATTCATTCCTTTTTTATTTACGTTTATTGCAGCTTCTATAATTGCCCTGGTTTGCATTTCTGCAATTTCCGGATACGATACAGCGAGACGGCAGCCTCTGTGACCCATCATCGGGTTAAGCTCATGAAGGTTTTTAACAAGTGCTTTCAGGTCTGATGCTGCTTTGCCTAATTCTTTTGCCAATTCCGCTATATCATTATCATCCTGTGGTAAAAACTCGTGAAGCGGAGGATCAAGAAGCCTTATCGTTACAGGGTAACCTTTCATTTCGGTAAAAATACCCTCAAAATCATTTCTTTGCATAGGAAGTATCTTGTCAAGAGCTTTCTTTCTTTGCTCTACATCCTCAGACACAATCATCTGCCTAAATGCAAAAATCCTATCTGCATCAAAGAACATATGCTCTGTGCGGCAAAGACCAATGCCTTCAGCACCGAATTTTAAAGCCTGAGCAGCGTCAGAAGGGGTATCTGCATTCGTTCTGATTTTAAGCTTACGAGCTTCATCCGCCCACGTCATAAGTGTATTAAAATAGCCGGTCATCGCAGGAGGAATTGAGGGAAGCTTTTCGCCATAAACATTTCCTGTTGACCCGTCAAGCGATATCCAATCTCCTTCATTAAACCTTTTTCCTGCTTTATCAATAAAATATTTTTCTTCTTCATTTATTTTTATTTCGCCACAACCGGCAACACAACAGGTGCCCATTCCACGGGCAACAACTGCAGCGTGAGAGGTCATTCCGCCGCGACCTGTAAGAATACCCTGTGAAACATGCATACCCTCGATGTCTTCGGGGGATGTTTCAAGGCGTACAAGGATTACTTGTTTGTGACCCTGCTCAAGAGCTTTAACGGCATCTTCCGCAGTAAAATAAACCATACCTGTAGCGGCGCCCGGAGAAGCTGGCAGCCCTTTTGCAATAACATTAGCATTCTTCAATGCTTTAGGTTCAAATTGAGGATGAAGCAATGAGTCCAGCTGTTTTGGCTCCACTTTGTTAATAGCTTCTTCCTTTGTGAGCATTCCTTCGTTCACCAAATCCACAGCAATTTTAAGGGCTGCATTAGCGGTTCTCTTCCCATTCCTTGTTTGGAGCATGAAAAGCTTGCCACGCTCAATGGTGAACTCCATGTCCTGCATATCGCGATAATGGCTTTCCAGCTTGCCCGCAATTTCAACAAACTGCTGATAAGCCTGTGAGTTCGCCTCTTTTAAATGATCTATTGATTGTGGCGTTCTAATACCGGCAACAACATCCTCGCCCTGTGCATTCATTAAGAATTCGCCATAAAGCTTCTTTTCACCGGTTGAAGGATCTCTTGTAAAGGCAACTCCTGTGCCGGAATCCTCTCCCATATTACCATAAACCATTTCCTGAACGTTTACAGCCGTTCCCCAGCTTGAGGGTATATCGTTTAATCTGCGGTATACAATCGCTCTGGGATTGTCCCAGGATCTAAATACGGCCTTAATTGCTTCCATTAATTGTACTTTGGGTTCCTGTGGGAATTCCTCGCCTTTTTCTTTTTTATACAAGTCCTTAAATAAAAAAGCAAGTTTCTTAAGATCAGATGCATCCAGGTCGGTATCGCTGGTAACACCTTTTTCTTCTTTCATATCGTCCATAATCTTATCAAATTTAGACTTTGGTATTTCCATAACAACATCAGAAAACATAGTAATAAAGCGTCTGTAGCTGTCATAAGCAAAACGCGGATTGTTTGTAAGGTTTGCTAAGCCTTCAACCACAATATCATTAAGCCCAAGATTTAAAATTGTGTCCATCATCCCGGGCATTGATGCTCTTGCACCGGAGCGTACGGAAACGAGAAACGGATTGCTTGGATCTCCGAATTTTTTTCCTACAACTCTTTCGGTTTTCGCAAGGCTCTCATAGATTTCATCTTCAATTTCCTTTGCTATTGTCTTCCCGTCATCATAATAACGGGTACAAGCCTCGGTTGTAACAGTAAACCCCCTTGGAACCGGTAGGCCTAATCCTGTCATTTCAGCAAGGTTGGCACCTTTACCTCCAAGAAGATTTTTCATAGTGGCATTTCCTTCACTAAATAGATACACATATTTCGCCATATAATTTTCCTCCTATTTATGGTTACACATAATTTATGGATAAATCCCTCCATCCCCGTAAAAAATTACAGAGACTTTGAAGGAGATAATGAACAGCGTTTAAATGCAGTATTTCCAAACAATCATATACACATTCCTGCATGAACACACTAAGACATCTTAAGTTACATCAGGAAGTCACAAGATAACTTTTTTAAGATACTTTTATATTTTAGGATCGTTAAAAAGAGTTAATGTTTACCTGCTGCAAAGTCAATATTAGCATATCATTTCCATTCTAACAACCATTATTGCTAAATTAAAATAGAAACTAAAAATTGAAAGATAAAGCTGTATAAAAACAATAGGTTGAGCTATTAAATCAACCTATAAAGGGTAAAAATTTATAATTCAAATTTCCCCAAAAAGTAATTATTTAATTCCTCAATTGGAATTCGAACCTGTTCCATTGAATCTCTTTCCCGGATTGTGACTTTTTTGTCCTCAAGTGAATCAAAATCAAAGGTGATACAATAAGGAGTTCCTATCTCATCCTGGCGGCGATATCTTTTCCCGATACTGCCTGTTTCATCGTATTCGCAATAATACTGCTTTAATAGTTCTGTATAAACTTTTGAGGCCTCTTCGCCCAGTTTTTTGGATAAGGGCAGCACAGCAATTTTAACTGGCGCCAGTGCGGGATGGAAATGCAGCACAGTTCGTACATCACCTTGACCAACTTCTTCTTCGTCGTAAGCTTCGCAAAGAAACGCCAGAGTAACCCTGTCCGCGCCAAGTGATGGTTCTATGCAATACGGAATATACTTTTCATTAGTTACAGGATCAAAATAACTCATATCCTGCTTTGAATGCTCCATATGTTGTTTGAGGTCAAAATCGGTCCTGTCTGCTATGCCCCAAAGCTCTCCCCAGCCAAAAGGAAATTTATATTCTATGTCAGTGGTTGCTTTACTGTAATGACTAAGCTCTTTAGGATCGTGATCCCTCATTTTTATGTTTTCTTCCTTTATATTTAAAGAAATAAGCCAATTCTTGCAAAAATCTTTCCAATATAAAAACCATTCCATGTCTTTTCCCGGTTCACAGAAGAATTCCAGCTCCATTTGCTCAAATTCTCTGGTTCTGAAAGTGAAATTACCCGGGGTTATTTCATTTCGGAATGACTTCCCTATTTGCCCAATACCAAAAGGAATCTTTCTACGGGTTGAGCGCTGCACATTTTTAAAGTTCACAAAAATGCCCTGAGCTGTTTCCGGGCGCAAGTAAATTTCATTTTTTGAGTCGTCGGTTACACCTTGAAATGTCTTAAACATAAGGTTAAATTTACGAATAGCTGTAAAATTCTTTCCACCGCAATCAGGGCAAGCTATATTATTATCTTCCATGTATTGTGACATTTCTTCGTTGCTAAGCCCGTCTACCACCATATTAATGCCATTATCTCTGTTCCATTTTTCAATAAGGCTGTCTGCTCTGTGTCTTGTTTTACACTGCCGGCAGTCAATTAAAGGATCCGAAAAACCACCAACGTGACCGGATGCGACCCAAACCTTAGGATTCATTAAAATAGCACAATCAAGCCCCACATTATATGGATTCTCCTGGATAAATTTCTTCCACCACAATTTTTTTACGTTATTCTTAAACTCGACGCCCAAAGGTCCGTAATCCCAAGTGTTTGCCAGACCATCATAGATCTCTGAGCCCTGAAATATAAATCCTCTATTCTTTGCAAATGCGACTATTTTATCCATGGTTTTTTCAAAAGCCATTTTAAGTTCCTCCTGTTTTTGTCCCTAACCTAATGCTAGTGTTAAAGCTAATGATAAAGTAAGATCTCTCTGCAATTCTCATCGCACATGGTTTACTTTCTATTCAATAAAAAAAACGAAACCGAAAGCCTGCATACCCAACTTTCTGATCGCATTCCTAGCTTACATCACGTTTTATTTTGCGGTATCTTACCTTACTCTCATTTATCTCCTGTATAGCAATAGTAACATCCTTGTCGGATTTGGTTACCGATAAAGGCTGTGCTCCACTTGTGAGCATTCTTGCCCTTTTAGCGGTGACATTAACCAATGTATATCTGTTCTCGACCTTTTTTAATAATTCACTTACCGGTGGTTGTATCAATATATATCACTCCTAAAATTTATTTTTGCTTATTTACTCAACTATCCCACAGTATTTTAGTGTTATCCTTCTTGGGGGTGCGTTCCAGTGGGTACGCACCTATATTGAGCGCTTGACTGCACATCAGGCTACCCCGACGGCAGTGTGAAATTATAGCTTCTTTCTTTCTATTTCAATTATCTCAAGAAATCTTTCTGCAGCTTTTTCCACTGTATCATTTATTATAATATAATCATATTCATTTATTTGATCAAGCTCTTTTTTGGCTCGCTTCATCCGTTCTTCAATAACATCGGGTGTTTCCGTACCTCTTTTTGTAATTCTTTCCCTTAATTCTTTAAGAGTAGGTGGAGTTATAAAAATTGAAACTGAATCAGGATATTGTGTTTTTATCTTGTCGGCTCCCTCGACTTCTATTTCAAGTATTACAATATTACCCTTTGACATTTCGGCTTCAACATATGCTTTGGGGGTACCATAGTAGTTACCGCAATATTCAACCCATTCCAGCAGATTATTATTTTCAATCATATCCTCAAACTGCTCTCTTTGAATGAAAAAATAATTTCTGCCGTCTATTTCTCCCGGTCTGGGACTTCTGGATGTTGCGGAAACAGAGAAAACCACATCCTTGTTGTTCTTTCGAACCTGTGCAATAACTGTACCCTTTCCAACCCCTGCAGGTCCCGATACCACTATTAGAAGACCTGGTTTCATTCTATAACCTCCTGCTCATCACCCATTACAACAGAATCATTACCTTTGCCACTAAGCCTGTGCGCAACTGTTTCAGGTTGAACGGCAGATAAAATTATATGGTCGCTGTCCGTAACTATAACCGCGCGGGTTCTTCTTCCGTAAGTAGCATCAACAAGCATCCCTCTATCTCTGGCTTCCTGGATTATACGCTTTATAGGAGCCGATTCTGGACTTACTATTGCAATGATCCGGTTCGCTGATACAATATTACCAAACCCAACGTTTATAAGCTTCATTTTAAACTCCTCCATACCCGCAGTAAATTGAACGTATACTTCAAATTATCTTACACAACAACTATATTATGATTGCTCCCCAAAAAGTCGTGAAACGACTTTTTCCTGCAGGTTTAGCTGCAGGAAGTCGCAGCTAGCTGCAACCTGGTGCAATCACAATATGGTTACCATTTCTGGTTAAAACCCATGTGCTGTATTGGAATATTGTGCGATGAAAGGAAACTTTATCCGAACTATGCGGTCTTTACAAATGGAGTTCTTGTTTCCGCTATTGCACAATATCTATAATGGTCTAAGCAGTAACCTATTCTATGTTTTGTATTTGTTCCCTGACTTTTTCAATTTCACTTTTAAGGTTAACTACAGTTTTAATGATGTCTAAATCGTTTGCTTTTGATCCTATCGTGTTTACTTCTCTGTTCATTTCTTGAACAAGAAAATCCAGCTTTTTCCCAACAGGGCTGTCTGTATTTATAATTTCACCAAATTGATCAACATGACTTTTTAAGCGTACCAACTCTTCATTAATACTGCATTTATCTGCAAACATCGCAACCTCCATTGCAATTCGCGCTTCGTCAACCGTATTAATATCTATTAGCTCCTGTATTCTTGAGGATAGCTTATCTTTATACTCAAGAACCACATGAGGGGCACGTTCAATTAGCATTATTCTATATTTTTCAATGCTTCTACAAATGTCCAGCAAGCTGCTCCTAAGCTTTTCACCCTCTGCTTCTCTCATCTCCAATAGCAAATCAATCGCTTTGTTAACTGAGTCTTGGAGAATAGTTAAAGCAACATCATTATCCTCTTCTTTTTTTTCTATCCGAAAGATTTCCGGAAATCTTGCAAGGGAAGATGAGGAAATATCATCTTTTAAACCCAGATTTTCAGCCAGCTTTCTCATTGCATTATAATATGCACTCGCAAGAGCTTCATCCAGAATGACTTCTTTTGTATTCTCACCGATGTTCTCCCAATTTATAAAAACATCAACTTTACCTCTGGAAACACGGCTCGTAATAAGCGTACGAACCTTATCCTCAAAACAGCTCAGCTGCCTGGGCATTCTGATATAAATATCACAATACCTGTGATTCACTGTTTTTATCTCAACAGATATACGCACTTCATCATTTTGGTATTCATGATAACCATATCCGGTCATACTTTTTAACATAAAAACCCCCTGCTATGTTTTTACATAGCCATTACATTTTTTATAGCCTGATATACTCTGGATTTTTCAAATGGTTTTATAACAAAATCCTTAGCACCCATTTTAATAGCTTCTATAACCATTGATTGTTGACCCATTGCTGAAATCATTATTATACGAGTGTTTGGGCTAACCTTTATTATTTCGGGCACTGCAAGAATTCCATCCATCTCTGGCATTGTAATATCAAGGGTAATAATATCAGGTTGATATTTTTTTGCAGCCGCTATTGCTTCATATCCATTTGAACCTTCTCCAAGAACTGTAAAGCTTTCAATCTGCTCAATCATTTTTCTTAGAACTGTTCTCATAAATATTGCATCGTCCACAATTACAAACGAGGTTTTTTTCATAAGCACCATTCATCCATTTCATACATAATAGTGGACAACACTGCTATTGATGCGGTTTCTGTCCTGAGAATTCTTTTCCCAAGGCTTACCGGAGTTATACGGCAGTCTGTCGCAAGCTGTAGCTCATTAATTGAAAAACCGCCTTCCGGGCCGATAAAAACCCCAATGGCGTTAATACAACTAATATTATAACATTTAAATAAATCTTTCAAACATTTTTTTCCCTCTTTTTCATAGCAGTAAACTGCAAGGGAAGAATTATTATTGCTATCACCCGCTATATTATCCCATTGTTTCAAGGCTATTTCATATGAAACAGGTTTTGTTACCTCAGGAACAACGACCCGACCCGATTGCTTGCAGGCTTCTTGGGAAATACGATTCCATCTTTCAATTCTGCTGTCGACACTTTTTTCTTTGATATTAATTACTGAATATTGTGTAACCATAGGTACAATTTTGTTTATGCCCAGTTCAACCGTTTTTTGCACTATCCAGTCCATTTTATCGGTTTTGGGAACCGCTTGAAACAGTATAACTTTTGTTTTGGGTTCTGTCCCGGGATTAAATGCCTTTAGAATTCTACCAGAAACTTTGTCATCATAAATGGAAGACAGTTCTACCTCATATTGCGTTCCAATCCCATCAAAAGCTAAAACTATATCACCCATTTTGTGACGCAAAACTTTAATCATATGTTTCGAGTCATCTTTGTCAAATGTAACAATATCGTTTTTAAATGCTTTAGGAGCAACTATGAATCTATGCATAAGCGTATTGCCACCCATTCTCCATCATTAAGTTCCTGAACTGGGCGAAAACCATGTAACACTGCTGCATCAAGAACCTCCTGTCGCCTTTCCTTTATAATACCCGATAAGAGAACAACAGATTTAGATTTGCAATACATTTTAATGTTTGGTATCAATGACAAGATTACGTCAGCTATTATATTTATGATTACTATGTCATATTCTTTTTTTTCAACATCGCTTAATTCGCCATTAACAACATTTATCAATTCAGAAACATGATTATTGCTTATATTTTCTTTTGCTATGCGGCAGGCAGCTTCATCTATATCCACACATGTCACTTTTGATGCACCCAGTTTTGCCGCCACGATCCCTAAAATGCCGGTGCCACACCCCAAATCAAGCACACTCTCATTTCCTTTAACCAGATCATCAAGAAAAAGGGCACACATGCGCGTTGTTTCATGGGTTCCCGTACCAAATGCCATACCGGGATCAATCTCAATAACAATCTGATTGTCACTAAAATTACAGGTTTCCCATGATGGCTTAATAATAACCTTTTCAGAGATATGAAATGTTTTATAATTTTTCTTCCAGTTGTCCTTCCATTCTGAATCATCCCTTAAACGAATTATAATCTGTGGATCAATATTGAATAGGTTAAAAGCTTCTGAGAGTTGATTTTCAATACTCTGCTTATCCTGCTCGGCGTGAAAATACGACCGTATAATAACTTTATCCCCATAGCTCTCAATAAAACCGTCATCAGCATAGTCGAGATAACGATTTTTATCAAGGACATCTCTAAAGGCCGCAGGATCAACTATTTCAATGCCCTGGACACCCATATCCATAAAAATTTGCGATATCGTATCCTGCCATTCAGGTACGGCAGTTACCTCAACTTCCATCCACTTCATTACATACTCCTGTTCATGTTACTACATAAGTTGGATTAAAAAACAGCTTTATACTCATTGAAATAAATCTTTAACTTGATTAAAAAAGTTTTTACGTTGTACGAAAACATCATCTCCGCTGACTTCAGCAAATTGATGCAGTATTTCTTTTTGCTTTCCGGAAAGCTTTGTCGGTATTTCAACATTTACTTTTACATACAAATCACCTTTAGAGTTTGAACGTAAATGTTTAATACCCTTGTTTCTTAACCTGAAAACAGTACCTGTTTGCGTGCCCTCGGGTATATCATATTTCATTTTACCATCAAGCGTAGGTATTTCTAGTTCTGCTCCAAGGGCAGCCTGGGTAAATGTAATGGGAATTTCACATATAACATTATATCCTTCCCTAACAAAAATAGGATGCTGCTTAACACGTACATTAACGTATAAATCTCCCGGAGGTCCTCCCTTTGCACCCGATTCTCCCTCTCCACGCAATGATATTGTTTGACCATTATCAATACCTGCAGGTATGTCTATGTTAATAGTAGCGCTTTTTTGGATTCTTCCATTTCCATTGCATTTTTCACAGGGTTCGGTTATTATTGTACCCTCTCCACGGCATATATCACAGGTTCTCATGTTCACCATTTGACCAAAAGGTGTTGATTGAACTTGGCGTACCTGGCCTGTTCCTTTACAATGCTTACAGGTTTGTGGTGATGTTCCTGCTTTAGCTCCTGAACCGTCGCAAGTGCTGCAGGACTGCATTCTGGAAATATGTATTTCCTTGCGTGTCCCAAAGGCTGCTTCGTTAAAATCTATATCCATTGTATATTTTAAATCAGCGCCGCGTCTCGGACCTTTGTTTTGTCTTCCTGTGCTTCGTCCGAAAGGAGAACCGCCAAAAAAGCTTTCAAAAATATCGTCAAAACCAAATCCGAAGTTTCCGAAGCCTTCAAACCCGTTACCATTCATACCGGCATGACCAAATCTATCATACTGCTGTCTTTTTTGGGGATCACAAAGAACCCCGTAGGCTTCACTAATTTCCTTGAATTTGGCTTCCGCCTCTTGGTCTCCGGGGTTTATGTCGGGATGATACTTTTTAGCAAGCGTACGGTATGTTTTCTTTAGTTCGGCATCGCTTACGCTACGATCAACACCAAGCACCTCATAATAATCTCTTTTTTCCTGCAATTCGACCAACCCCCATAGTTGTTGTTTATTATTCAGTCTATGCTCTCAATTTCAAAGAGCGCTCGACAACTCAAAAATTATAGCACATTTATTGTTCATCTTCAACAAGAGCAGACAGCAATAAAAAGCTGGCTTTTTTATAACAACGGAAGAAATTGCTTATGTTGTGTGATATAGGTACCCGCCACCAAGCATTTTTCAACCAGAATGGTTGAAAATATGCGAAGAGGCGGGAGAAATCTGAGCCTTGTTATAACCTGTGAACAGTCCCCCATGAAGTCCACCTACACCCCGGTGAACGAAACAGGTTGGTTTAAGTTCCGGTGGCAGTATGGTTTCATAGTAGTAACATATGCAGTAAACAAGTCAAAGGTAAACCTTTGACTTGTTTTTATGCTCTGTGTATAAATTAATGGCATACACGTTGGGTTAAGTTCAACATATATTGCCTCAATTAACAGTAAAGTTCAGCATGTTTAATTGTTCTGCTTATCATCTTCATCCACTACCTTGTAGTCCGCATCAAAAACATCATCTTGGCCTGTGTCCCCTGCCGAATTTGCTCCCGCATTCGGATCAAACCCTCCGGCATTTGCTGCCTCCGGATTTTGCTGATATATCTTCTGAGATACGGCATAAAAAGCTTGATTCAGCTTTTCGGTGGCTGCTTTTATTGCTTCAGGATCCTCGGTTTTAACAACCTCTTTAAGGTTGTTAAGCTCAGATTCAATGTTTGATTTATCAGCAGGATCCACCTTGTCACCTAAGTCTTTTAATGTCTTTTCCGTTTGGTAAATTATTGAGTCGGCATTATTTTTTGCTTCGATGGTCTCTTTCTTTTTCTTGTCTTCAGAAGCAAACTTTTCGGCTTCCTTAACTGCTTTATCAATTTCATCTTCAGACAAATTGGATGAGGCTGTGATAGTAATTTTTTGCTCGTTGCCTGTCCCCAGATCCTTAGCTGATACGTGGGCAATACCGTTGGCATCTATATCAAATCCAACTTCTATCTGCGGAACTCCTCTTGGAGCCGGTGGTATGCCGGTAAGCTGGAAATTTCCAATTAGCTTGTTGTTTGCAGCCATTTCCCTTTCGCCTTGGAACACACGAATATCAACGCTTGTTTGTCCATCAGAGGCTGTTGAGAATACCTGGCTTTTCTTTGTGGGGATTGTGGTGTTTCTTTCAATAAGTTTTGTAAATACTCCGCCTAAGGTTTCAATTCCAAGTGACAGTGGAGTAACATCGAGAAGCAGCAGATCCTTAACCTCACCGGAAAGAACACCTGCTTGAATAGCAGCACCCACAGCAACACATTCATCCGGATTTATGCCTTTAAAAGGATCTTTACCCATATGCTTTTTAACCGCTTCTTGAACAGCCGGAATCCTAGTGGAGCCTCCCACCAAAAGAATTTTGTCAACATCGGACGGTGAAAGCTCTGAATCAGCTAATGCCCTACGTGTAGGCTCCATTGTTTTTTCTACAAGATCAGCTGTCAATTCGTCAAATTTTGCCCGTGTAAGTGTCATGTCAAGATGCTTTGGACCTGACGCATCAGCTGTAATAAACGGAAGGTTGATGTTTGATGTTGCCACACCGGATAACTCAATCTTTGCTTTTTCAGCTGCTTCTTTTAAACGCTGTGCTGCCATTTTGTCATTTCTTAAATCAATTCCATTTTCTTTTTTAAATTCGTCCGCTAACCAATCAATAACCCTTTGGTCGAAATCATCGCCGCCTAACTTATTATTACCGCTGGTGGCAAGAACTTCAAAAACGCCATCGCCGATCTCAAGTATGGATACGTCAAATGTACCGCCACCCAAGTCGAAAACCAGTATTTTTTGATCCTTTTCTTTATCCAGCCCATAAGCAAGAGCTGCAGCTGTGGGCTCATTTATAATACGCAATACTTCAAGCCCTGCAATTTTACCTGCGTCTTTTGTTGCCTGGCGCTGAGCGTCACTGAAATATGCCGGCACTGTAATTACAGCTTGTGAAACGGTTTCTCCAAGATAGCTCTCCGCATCTGCCTTAAGCTTCTGAAGAACCATTGCTGATATTTCTTGAGGCGTGTATTGCTTGCCATCAATATTTATTTTTTTATTTGAACCCATATCTCTTTTTATGGATATGATAGTTCTCTCCGGGTTTGTAACAGCTTGCCTTTTGGCTACCTGTCCTACCAGCCTTTCTCCGGTCTTTGAAAATGCAACAACAGAGGGTGTAGTTCTGTTTCCCTCAGGATTTGGTATAACGACAGGCTCTCCGCCCTCCATAACTGCTACGCAGGAATTGGTTGTTCCCAAATCTATTCCTATTACTTTTGCCATATTAATATCACTCCTAAATTTATATTTAAGGTCAAAGAATAACAATTTTTAATATTTTTCGTTACTAAAGTGGGCTTCGCCCACACCCCAATATAGGAACTCACAGATGCAAAACATAAATATTCTTGTTTTTTATAAATGTTTTGCATCAATACGTTACTAATTTGCTACTTTAACAACGGAATGCCGAATTACAATTCCGTTTTTATAGATATATCCTTTACGGAATTCTTCTACAATTTCGTTATCACCATATTCCTCATCCTCAATATGCATAACAGCTTCGTGAAGCTGTGGATCGAATTTCTCGCCTAATACCTCAATATATTTCACACCAAGGCCTGCTAAAGCTTCTTGGAATTGACGGTGAATCATACCAACGCCCTCTCGTATACTCTTCTCATTGCTACTATCTGATGCTTTAAGCGCAAGTTCAACATTATCAAGAACAGGAAGAAAGCAAGCTGCCGATTCGGCTATGGAGACATCATAAAGCTTTTCTTTTTCTTTGATTGTTCTCTTTTTGAAATTATCAAATTCTGCAGCAATTCTTTGAAGCTGCTCTTTTAAGCAATTTATTTCTTCATCTTTTTTATCTAAATCAGATAGTCCATTATTATCTATGTTTTCTCCATTTTCTAAATCACAATTCAAGATTTCCTGTTCTTTTTCTTGTACATTCGTTTCGATATTATTTAGTTCTTTTCGTTCCATATCTGTTTTCCTTTGGCTCATGTAGTTTCATCCTTCCATTATATTAATCTCAAGTGTACTATATAAATTGAAAAAGAAGATAATTACATTATTCTTCACTCAGTATCCTGAGAATTTCTCTGTTAATTAATTTTTTCATATACTTCATAGCCGAAACTACCCTTGCATATGACATCCGCGTCGGACCAATAACCCCTAAAGCTCCCACATCTGTCTCTCCAAGGCTGTATGTTGCTGTAATCAGACTGCAGTCATGCATGGGTTCCAATTGGTTTTCTTTCCCAATCATCACATTAAGGTCATGTTTTTCTATTGCTGCATTCATTACTGTCTTTATTATTTCCTGTTCATTAAGCAAATCAAACACTTCTTTTGCTTTTATAAGGTCATTAAATTCAGGGTGGTTCAGTAGGTTTGTTGTGCCATTCATTATTAGTTCAGATTTTTCTATCCCCTGCAAACAACTAACTAGTCCATTTAAAATGCATCCGGCTGTACTCTCATTAAAACCAATTTCCTGGCATACTTCTGATGTAACCGGGAATTTTATTTTTTCTATAAGAAGACCATTCATTTTTCCCTGTAAATAATTAGTCATTTTAACAAGTGCATCACCGGGTATATCTTCTTCAAAACGTATAAGCTGGTTTTTAACAGTTCCACCACCGGTTACTACAATGATTAGTGCTTTTCTTTCATCTACAGGTATAATCTGTATTGTTTTTAGTATTGCCTTAGTAAGGTTAGGTGAAAGAGCTATTGAAGTATAACCTGTTATTATTGATATAATATCCGACGCCCTTACTATTAATGTGTTTATTTCATTCATCCTTAACTCAATGGCGTTTTTTATTTGCTTGATATCCTCCATCGCAAGTGTATGTGCCTGCATAAGGTGGTCAACATATAATCGATATCCCTTGTCCGAGGGCACTCTTCCTGCTGATGTATGAGGTTGTGTTATAAATCCCATTTCCTCCAAGTCAGCCATTTCGTTTCGGATTGTGGCAGAGCTTAAGCCCAGCTCATGCTTTTTTGATATTGTTCTTGAACCAACCGGCTGCGCTGTCTGTATATAATCATCAATGAGAGTTTTTAGAATTCTCATTTTTCGTTCACTTAGTTCATCCTCCCAAAGCATAAACTCACCTCCATTTAGAGGGCATAAAACTGTTTTAATTCAATGAGCGCTTGCGCGAATTGTGCGCCAAAACGCTGGCGCTGGAAGCGCTTCCCTTGTGCGTTTTGTGTGCAACGCACCGCGAGCATTTTATCAAATGCCCTTCAGTGAGGGATTGTACCCGCCACTGAAGCAGAAATCAGTTTATCCCCCGCCTATAGAGGTAGGGGTCTTAGGGCATTTGATAAATAAAACTCCAAATTAACCAGTTAAGGCCGTACGCATATGAGCCGGTATGTTCAATTAATATAATTTATAATTTTTAAAAACGGATAGGACCTTGCCTCTCCTCTGTAATAGTGCCTCCCTGTGTCTTTTTTGTTAGCACTCTCTTATAACGAGTGCTAAACACTAATATAAAAATACCACCCTGCCTGTTTTTTGTCAAGAGGGTGGTGGTGTTCTTTTAATGTGGAATAATAATTTTCATTTGTAATCCCGAATTTTCTATATTTTTATATCCAATCCTACCTTTTAAATTTTCGATTTTCTTTTCAGCTTCTTTTATTTTTCCGCTATTATGTACTAAATCAAGGTGTACGGGTTTGCTGGCTGATATCTCAATAATAATGGATTCGCCCTTTTTGTCAGTTACGACTTCAATATTATCAATTTTCTCCTTATTAGTATCTGTTGAAAAATTCTCCAATATAAATTCAATAATTTTAGCAAGAGGTATTATAATCTCATCAGAAATCTCCTTATTAACTTCGATATTTTCACCGATTGTTGAAAATATCACATTAACTCCCGCTTCTTCAATCATTGCCTTAACTGCTCTAGTAAGCTTCTGAAATGATTGTTTAAATGTAACGAGCCTTAACTCCTGAAGAATTTTCCGTATATCGGTCAACATATCCTTCGCTTGTTTGCTCTCAGCGGAAAAAGAGTCATTACTTCCAAACCTTATAATAACTTCGTTATGAAGAGCATTTTGAATTGTTCCGAGCTGGCTGACAATCTGTAAAATTTGATCAAGCCTTTTAATCGGTATCTGGACAAATTGTTCACCGCTCTCATTTCGAATTTTTTGTGCTCTTATAGCCTTAATAAGCCCGCTGGCATCTACTTTCCGCTCCTTGAGAGCGATCTCGCCAAACTTCATATTCTGGTAAACACTGTTTTGCTTTTCCAGAACATAATCTATATCTTGCAGCGCAATAGCTCCATCTTCAAGAAGAATTTCACCAATTCTATTTTCCGGAGGTCTGACCGGCTGTTTAATATCCAGCATTATTCCATCCTTAAGCTGTATTATACTACCAATGTGCTGACCAACTTCCCCTTGGAATTTTGTGTCGGCAAGAATTTTTTTATCATTGCAAATCTTTCTAAGAAAAAGAACAGATTGCAATATAATGTTGGTAATGCTTCGCGATATCGATATATTAAACTTCTGACATGCTTCAAGCAGCTCCTCTGTGTACTCCGTTATTCCTGATGCCATATCTTCTTCGAGAAAGCCGGCAAGTCCTTTTATAGAATGAAAACCACTGCATACAGCATTTAAATATCCGGGGTTATCAGGATCCACTTCAATATTAACAAGCTCAAGCTCAATTGAATCAAGGATTGCAATAATTTCTCTGATAAAATCATTAACAATGTTCCCGCCGGTTTCCTGCACATTATCCTTATTAAGGTTTTCCATGACAAGCACCCTTTCTTAAATAAACTCAATCCATACCAAATTTGCATAATCGAGGCCTGTTTTTGTTAGCTTAAGTATATCTCCATCATAGCTAACAAGCCCTTTCTTTTCAAGCATCTCAATTTTCATCTTATAATTTTCAATACTCTCATACCCGAATTCACGTTCCAGCTTCTTGATTGATAACCCTTCGATTTTTCTTAACCCCAGTATTAAGCTCTCGGAAAGCCTTTCTTCTGGATCAATAAGCTCACTAAAAGCTATGGGTTGAGTGTTTTTCATAATGCAGCTTATGTATTCGGATGGGTTCAAAACATTCGCATATCTTTCATTATACATAAATGAATGCGCTGCTGCACCGGCACCAATATAAGGCTTTCCCGTCCAATACTTCAAATTATGCCTGCATTCATACCCAGGCTTTGAAAAGTTGGAAATTTCATAATGATGATAACCAACATTTTTGGCATCTGAAATTACTCTGTAGTACATCTCCCTTTCAAGATCTTCATCTACTTCCGGTAAAACACCCTTTTTTCTCATTTCAAACCAGGGAGTGCCCTCTTCTATTTTCAAGCTATAGCATGAAATATGCGACAGATCAGATTTTAAAACTAAATCTGTTGTTTCTATCCAATCCTTCATGCTTTGACCCGGTAATCCAAATATAATATCGGCATTTATGTTGTAAATGCCTAAGCTCTTTAGAAAATTAATGCATTCTATAAACATTTCCTTTGTATGAATCCGACCCATGGATTCCAGAAGACGGTTCTGGGCAGCCTGAAGCCCTACACTGAATCTATTAACACCCGCACCAATAATAGCGCTTGCTGTTTCCTTTGAAATTGTTCCGGGGTTTGCCTCCAGCGTAATTTCTGAGTGTTTTTTTACCTTAACCGATTGAAAAAGAGTTCCTAAAATTTTAACAATTTCTGAGGATGGAAGCACCGACGGTGTACCACCACCGATGAAAACAGTATCCACCTCAGGATAATCATATTTCTCAGAAATCATGGAAATCTCTTTGCATAAGGCCTCTGTATAATCATGATACATGCTCGAAAGACCTGAATAAGACGGGAAATCGCAATAATTGCATTTTCTCGCACAAAAAGGAATGTGAATATATAAACCTATAGGCTCTTGTTTATTAACAATTTCTTCAATCATTTTATGTATCCAGTTTTAATACACTCATGAATGCTTCCTGGGGCAATTCCACATTACCTACCTGGCGCATTCTCTTCTTCCCTTCTTTTTGTTTTTCCAACAACTTTTTCTTTCTGGAAATATCACCACCATAGCACTTGGATAGGACGTCCTTACGGTATGCTTTTACAGTTTCCCTGGCAATAATTTTGCCGCCTATGCAAGCCTGTACTGGGATCTCAAACATTTGCCTGGGAATCGCATCCTTAAGCTTTTCTGCAATTCTCCTGCCCCTTGGGTAGGCTTTGCTTTCATGAACAATAAATGAAAGTGCATCAACAATTTCTCCATTTAATTTGATATCCAGCTTGGTCAGGCTTGATTGCTTATAACCTTTCAGCTCATAGTCAAAAGACGCATACCCCTTTGTTCGTGATTTCAGAGCATCAAAGAAATCATATATAATTTCATTAAGTGGCATGTCATATGTTAAAACCGCTCTGGTGTTCTCTATATATTCCATCCCAAGGTATTCCCCCCGACGATCCTGACAAAGCTCCATTATACTGCCCACAAATTCTACCGGAGTCATAATTGAGGCCTTAACAATCGGCTCCTCCATCATTTCAATTGCAGTGATATCCGGCAGGTTCGCAGGATTGTCTATATAAATTATTTCACCATTCACTTTTGTTATTCGGTAGATAACACTTGGAGCTGTTGTTATAAGATCCAGATTATACTCGCGCTCCAAACGTTCCTGAATTATCTCCATATGCAAAAGACCTAAAAAACCACATCTAAACCCAAACCCCAAGGCTGCTGAGGTTTCAGCTTCAAAAAGCAGTGCAGCATCATTAAGCTGAAGTCTTTCAAGAGCATCCCTAAGGTCGGTGTATCTGGCTCCATCTGCCGGGTATACACCGCAGAAAACCATTGATACAGCTTTTTTGTAGCCAGGTAGAGGTTCTTTTGCCGGATTTTCAGCCAAGGTTATAGTGTCACCCACTTGTGTATCTCTTACATTTTTTATGCTTGCACAGATAAATCCTACATCGCCTGCAAAGAGCTTTTCGGCAGGAATTAAACCCCCGGGACGGAAATATCCCAATTCGGTTACTATGAAATTCTTCTTAGTATTCATTAACAAAATTTCCTGACCGACTTCTATACTCCCTTCCATAATGCGTACATGAGCAATAACACCCTTATAATTGTCATACAAAGAGTCAAATATAAGTGCTTTTAGCGGAGCGTTTTCATCCCCTTTAGGTGGTGGAATAACCTCTACTATTTTTTCAAGCACTGCTTCTATATTTACACCGTTTTTAGCAGACACCAAGGGAACATCATTGCAGTCCAGCCCTATCACATCTTCGACCTCCTGTTTAACCTCTAAAGGTCTGGCACCCGGTAAATCAATTTTATTGATCACGGGAAGGATTTCAAGATTGTGCTCTAAAGCAAGATATACATTTGCCAATGTCTGGGCTTCGATGCCTTGAGATGCGTCAACAATTAATACAGCACCCTCACAGGCTGCTATACTTCTTGATACTTCATAGTTGAAATCAACATGTCCAGGGGTGTCAATGAGATTTAGAGTATACTCCTCTCCATCGCCTGCCTTGTATATAAGGCGGGCTGCCTGGGCTTTAATTGTTATGCCTCTTTCCCTTTCAAGATCCATTGTGTCAAGAACCTGCTCTTCCATCTCCCGTTCTGTAAGCACTCCGGTTTTTTCTAAAAGCCTGTCAGCTAATGTTGACTTACCATGATCTATGTGTGCTATAATACAAAAATTCCTAATTTTCTCTTGTCTTTTTTCTTGCATAATTCAACCCCATTACTTTATTTGCTTTATTTTACTAAATTGTCAGTACAGTTATCAGTCTAAACATATTGCTAAACTGCTAAAGTTACTATCTCCCGAAAAGTCATAAAACCTCACAAACACGTTTTATTTTATTGTCTGAATTATACCATAGCATTTCCGTATTTGTACAGACAACCTGTGCTGAATATTTAATTCATCCCAAGCATTGTTTCAATAAATATTCCGTATCCCCGGGAAGGATCATTAACTAAAACATGTGTTACTGCTCCAATGATTCTTCCATCCTGAATAATTGGGCTGCCTGACATCCCTTGAATTATCCCGCCGGTTTCATTTAACAAACGAGGATCTGTGATTTTTAATATCATGCTTTTTGGTCCCGATAAGTTTTTTTTCGCAACTCTTTGAATTTCAACACTAAAAGCTTCAACACTATCTCCGTCTATATTTGAAAGAATTATTGCAGGGCCTTCCTTAACCACACTTCTTGTTCCCACAGGATATTTATCTCCCGGTAATTTAGTCATAGAGCTGGTTCTGATTTGCCCAAAAACACCAAAAGCGGTGTTCCAGAATATATCCCCTACCACCTCTGGGCTATCTAAAAAATCACCTTTCAATTCTCCCGGATTTCCTTGCACTCCCTTTCTGATGCCATGCACAGATGATTTTAACAGCTCACCGTTTTTAACCGGCATCATTATTCCCGTATCTATGTCCGTTATTCCATGCCCAAGAGCACCAAATTTGCCTGTTTCCTCTTCAATGTATGTTAGAGTGCCTATTCCCGCTGTGCTGTCTCTAACCCAAAGCCCAAGACGGTATTTTCCATCCTCGATGCATTGCGCAGGCACAGCTTTTGCAGTCAATATTCGGTTTTCATGGATATATTTCAAATCCACCTCTCCCGTGCCAGATTCTTCTACTATTCTTGACATATCCGAGATCTTTTCAATCTTTTTATTATTTACTTCAATAATAAAATCTCCGGTCTCCAAACCGGTATTTTTAACAGGTATTACCTCTCTGCCCTCAGGTGTAACAACACCTGAAATTCCCACAACCAGCACTCCTTTAATATATAGCTTAATGCCTACTGTATTCCCGCACACTATCAATTCTCTGGCTGGTATTGAGTTTACCTCAATATCTTTTACCGGAACAATACCAAAAAGGCTGAGCTTGATTTTATTTTGCCCGTACCCGGTACACTTCAATAAATATGGATTTGTAAAACTTGACAGACTTTCGCTTGCATTCAGCTTTTGAACACGTACCCCCGCTGTTTCCGCTGAAAGCCTAAGCTGGAATGGCGAAAAAAATTCAACTCGATATTCCTCACCGGCTAAAAAAGTCATTTGATTTGGTGTAAAGGCTATTAATGAAACATAAAAAGAAACAAAAACAATTAATATTAAAAAACTGAACCGAAAAAGTGATTTTCTTTTTTCTAAAAACATATTGCACGCTCCAGTCAAATAGGCATGCAGCTTTCTACACCCTACCTTTATTATTATTGAGGGCTTTTGTAAGCTGCATTCTTATGTTTTACTCCGGTTAATGTATCCAAAAAAGCGCAGCACTTAATGCCATGATATGAATACAAGTGTTCTTAAGTTAACCTAAGCGTGAAAAATTATGCTTGTATAAAATAGAATTTGAAATTGAAAAGAAAAAGGAGGAGAAATTTGCTATGCAGTTTTTTATTTTTGTTATAGCTCAAAAATATTTTTCAATTTTATCTGACAATCTTTTTTTTGCTCTATAAAGTTTCACTTTTACAGTATTTATATCCATATTTTTTTCCGCTACTTCTTTGTTTCAAACTTACGCTTAAAGAAAAAGAAAGCATCTCCTGGTTTATTATTATTCATATGCTTATGTGATAATTTAGGCGACCTAGCTGAAGGAACCAATGCTTCTTGCATTGCTGTTTCTCTTTCCAACCAAATTTTGCGGAAATCGTCTCTTTTAGATAATTTCATAGGCTTATCAAAGATAATTCTTGTTGGATGATATAATGATACTTGCTCGACAAACACATTAACAATCGGTACATCCGTTTTCTTTGATATTTTTGCTGCAATAGAAGAAATTCTTTCTATACTATTTTTATTAAAGTCAGAAATTGTCCCCTGACTAAATACCAAATAATGTCTAATTTCATCATTATTATTAAAATACTCAATGGAATCTTTTAATAAACCACGTAAACTTTTTAAGGACGTGCGGTCTAATCCATATAAATCAAAGTAAATATCCAAAAATTTTCTTAACGCTTTATTATTCGTCCAGTCATTTTTTGAAACAATCCTTATCTTAGGATGCAATAATCCCAATACAAGCGCATCAAAATCACTAACATGATTAGGAGTGAAAATAAAACGATTATTCTCTAGGTCAGGCAAGTTTATAATTTCTATATTAAATAAAATCATTATCCCTTTTCTAAGCTCTTCTGTCTTCTTCGGATCTAATCCCATATCCTCAATAACAGCCAATAGTGCTTCTATAGTTTTAACAGACGTTTCATCATTAAACACATAGGTATCACCAGTGTTTGTAATGAGATTTTTTAATACCTTCAAATTTTCCGTCTCATCTTTTACCATATGTATCACCCTATAAATAAAACAGCATGTAAAATTATTTTTCAATTTATATATAACCGATGTAATAATACCATTCAATGTGTGGTGAAATCAAGTAGGAATATCGGAAGTATCAGATTTAATTATTTCAACGATAGCATGAAAAAAAGTGGTCTCCACCACTTTTTTCATTAAGAATAATATGGTTGCCTCTAAGAGAGCTTTGCATCTTAGCACGAAGGTGCTATAAGTGCCCGCATTTTAGCGTATAATTTGCGCAAGCGCTCATCGGATAAGGACAGTATGCTAAGACTCTGTAAAAACCACAAAATGTTCGAGATCTCTTTGTCGAGTAATATTTACTGCACCAACAGCCATCAATCTGATACTGAAAACAACATCATGGGGAACCTTTCCATCAGCAACAGGCTTCGTGGAAGCTGCTCGTTCGGGAACAGCAGGATAGTGAGGAACTGCTTCCCAGCCATGATCCTCAATGTAACAGGCAAGTTCCACAATAGTTGCAATAGTCATGTTAGCAGTCTGGCTTATATTCAGTAAAAATGGACATTTCGACAAAGTATACTACGGTGCCTATGACAAAATATATTGCAGCTTTAGATGTTGTAAAATGCATTTTGACATGGAAGACTATTAAGTTCAACTATGTCAGTCAGTCTGTCGAAAAAATATGTTTTCCTGCAAAAGTCTTGTCAAATTACCTGCTAAAAAGCCATACTATAACATTCTTTGCCGTCGGCATTAGACCTTGCGGGCTCATCATTAAGGGAGCATTGGCAAAACGCTCAATTGGCGCTATAGGCACCACCTTTTACTGCAATGATATGAATTTTAAGCTAGCTTCATGGATTTTTAATTTAATTCAAAGGTTTTCCCATCTGAATAAGGATGTGTCAGGGACAGGTTTGCTCCAATCTATATGCAGTGCTTTCTCTCCACAGGGAACTACTATCCTGCTGCCCAGTGCAAAATCATCAGGGTACCCTCTTGACATATTTAATAAATTTTCTGATATCATGGTTTTGAAAGCATCAAGCTTACTGATAGCCGGTTGTAAGTCATGTCCCCCGTTTTCATAGTAACGAGCAATTACAGTTTTACCATGTCTTCTTAATTGTGATTCCAAAGCTTTTGTATGGGTTTCACATGGTACGTTATCATCTCCTGTGCCATGTTCCAGAAAAATAGGACACTTTAACTTATCTGCGTTTGCAGTAACATCACGAATCTTCATTTCCCACGAGGAAAATTCACGCCCTGTTATAGCATATTTTTTTGAATCGATATGTGTCATTGGACTTGAGGCGTAGATAAAAGCAAAAGTGTCCGGTGCAAATATTCCGCTGAGTAAAGCAATGTGGCCACCCTGACTGCCCCCATAGTGATAAATCCGATTGCGGTTAACCATAGGATAAATAGATAAGGATGTCCTCAGAGTATTTAAAACATCAAAAACCTGATAGAAGCTTGCGTCATAAGGAACCGACGCACCTGATCCGCTAACATTGTTAAAGTCAAATCCGCTTTGCCTGTATTCTGCAGAAAGACAAATCAGATTGAATTTTTCACAAACATGCTCCATTTTATCTCTATGCTGATACCTGTTTCCGCCCCAGCCATGTGTAAATAACATTACGCCCGAATTTGAATTTATTTTATCCGGAACTAATGAAAAAACTGTAATTGGTTTTGGATAGATTTCCGTATTCACACTATCGAAAACAAATTCATACTTGCGCATTTTATCTCCCCCATAATAGTCTCCGGCTTTTTAATATATTTTCACCCGAAGCATTTCATTGACTTAATATTATTTCTCTTTCACAGGTATTTGAATAACAGTCCTGCTTTTTAACAAATTATAGCATATGATTTATGTAACCTCAAATATTTTGTCAATTGCTGTCGTCATTTAAATTTCATAGCAGAAGGCGGCTTACCTTTGTATTTTCTGAAAACCCTGCTGAAATAGTTGGCATCGTTAAATCCACAGGAAAAAGCAATCTCCGTAATATTCTTGTCTGTTTTTTCAAGCATGTATTCCGCTTTGTTTATTCTTATAAAATTAATGTAGTCGATTAATGATTTGCCGGTTGTTTTTTTAAACAGTCTGAGGAAATAATACTTGCTAAGGTTTGCCATTTCGCTCAATTCCTCTACTGTTATGCTTTCTTTATAGTTCTTTTCAATATATTGTAGTACAATGTTTATAATATTTAAGTTTTTTACTCTTGCGTTATATTCCTTTGGAGAGAGTGTAAGGTATGTATGGTTCCTAAGAAGAAGCACCAATAGCCTGAATAAATATGACTTAACCGACAGTTCAAAGCCCATTTGCTTTAGATTAAACTCTTCAATAATGTTATTAATGCATTCGCTTATGCTTTCATCGTTTTCCACCCTGTTTTTAAAAATAATAAGATTTTGGTATATGGGATCTATGTATTTGGTCTCACATATATCCGTGTGCAACGCCTTGAAAAGAAGATTATCAACAATAATGCAATAATACTCCAAACTCTGTGAAATGCTTTCTATATAATGCATTTCATTACTGTTTACAACAACCAGAACTCCAGGGTTTACCGAAATCTTTTTTGTGTTGCAGATAACAAAGCCTTGACCTTTTTGAAAATATAGGAACTCCATTTTTTCATGCCAATGCTTTTGAAAAACAACCTCTTTTTTTAAGTGGTTATAATGAAAAATAATAGGAAAGTCAAGCGCAAGCTTATCAATTTTTTCATACAACTTATCAATACTCATAAATTCACCTTTAAGAGCAATATTATGCTATAAAACAGCATAATAAGCCATGCGGGCAGCTTTCATATAATCTATTATTAATTATAGCATGATTATATACTAAAAGCTGCTTTATAACTTGTAAATGTTTTAAAAAAGCCGGATATGATGGTACGGTTTCCATTGTGTATTATAACAATCAAAGCAATTACTTGCATTTTCAACGCATCTGTTAATCCTAAAAATCTGAAAAAGTTCTATCAAATTCTTTAATATGTACAACTTTGTTTTTAAGGTGTGACTTTTCTGCTGCAAAAGCCATGTGGTGGCTTTGAATAGATATAGCCGCATACGTAAGCATTCATTATCGGCCATGCATCATCCGCATAAAAACGGTGTCCTTCTTTGCCAACAACAAGCATGCAGTTATTCGGTGCGTTTGCGTACTTATAATGCAATTTAACAATTTCAAAGGTCTTTTGTACCCCATCCAATGGGAAAATATCGTCATTCTTCCCGGAAACAATAACTAAATAACGCGGTGCAATCAGACCCGCAAGATCACCCATGTCGAAATACTTTCGGATACCTGGTATGAAATTGCAGGAACAATGGTCAATTGCGCCTATGGAATCTTCATATGTACAAATGGCGCAGCTTGGCATGATATATTTAATTCTCGGTTCGAGGCAGCCGGCATAAAAAGTAGCCGTACCTCCGCCAGAATTACCCATGCAGATAATATTTTTCATATCCACTTGCGAAAAATGTTTTTCAAGAACATCAATAGCCCGTTGTATATCCCATACCCTTTCGCCTAATGTAGTCCTGCCGATTAAAATTGCAGCCATTGAAGATTTATAGCAGTCCGGTCCTTTTTCATTACCTCCGCATTCACCAAAATTTCTCTGCTCTATCGAAAGAGCACAGTAACCTTCTTTTAGAACGCGAACAGCGAAATCACGATCTCCATCTTTAATGGATGATTCATCACCTGGATATTTTGGCTTTCCCAGTGAAATATGCATACCCGTGGAATGCCCCTGTAAACAGATTACAACCGGAAGAGTTTTTTTTGCTCCTGCTGGTATCCATAAATTGCATGGAACGAAATAGCCTGATTCACTTTGAAAATAAAAGCGAATATCTGTAAAACCATCCCGCTCTTTTTTGTATTCTATTGTCAGCATATCGTCACATTTTTGAAATGGCAAACCCAGCAGTTCATTTAGTTTTTTAGCCGCTCGGCATTGCCAATTTTCAAAGGGCTCTGACCCGTCATATTTCATGGATGGTCTCATAGTTTTCATCAATTCTAAATTATGTTGGTGTGGCATTTTTAACATTATATTTACCCCCCGATCATTTAATAGACATATTTCAGAATAATGGAATATGTTGTATTGCTCTGTTTGCTCCGATGTTAAATAATATCTGTTGATAAAATTTTTTATGATGTCTTCCAAAAGTATGATCATAGTTGCCATGAGATACAATTAACGCATTTATATCGATCAGTGCCACAATAATAAAACCGGAGTTCAAACAGATCGCTTTAAAAATCAATCAAAGTATGTTCGCATCGTTCAACCTATTTAATCATTATCATTACATGTGATAATAACACAATGAAAACACAAACCATTTTCCTAAGAAAATGTAAACACCTTGGTAATTAACAGTAATTACGATATAATAAAGTAATAACTTTCGGTTGCATCAAGTAAGTAATTAAGGTTAGTTTACCATAGCAATCCCGAGTAAAGCAATTAAAAATACATATATTTTCATTCAATTTAACCAAAATAGATTTTGGTTTTTATAATAAAGTGCGGAAAGAAGGATGAATACTATGAATTACAAATGGGAATTAGCGCAAAATAAAGCAACATATATTTTAAGATACTTTCTTCCACGACCACCATATGTATCAAATGAGATGACAAGCAAAAGGCTCAAGGAGCTAATCTCATTCTGCAAACGCACACATATTGACGCAGTACAGTTTTACGTAAATTTAAAAGATAATTGGTATTATATGCCTGATACAGCTGTTCATGCAATCGGATGGGCGAAAGAAATGCAGGAATTTATACCATATATCAGGGAAGCAGGAATATCATATCAAATAAATTTTCAAAACCTTATTGGCGCTACCACAGGGGGAGCAGACCATAGAAAGGATTTAGACTGGGAATATTTGGTTAACCACCAAGGCGTTGAAAATCCGGGGTGTGCATGCCCTCTTGGTGTGAAGTTTCGAGCAATTATGGGAACGCAGCTAAAGGTCTGGGCAGAGACAAAACCTGATGTAATCTGGATTGACGATGATTTTAGATTACACAACCATGGTCTGGGTCAAAATGAATTAGACTGGTATTGCTATTGCCCAAACCATCTGGGGAAGTTTTCCTCTGTATATGGAAAAAGCCTGACAAGAGAATACCTTATAGAAAAAATTACTAAATCCGTAGAAGTACGAAATGCCTGGCTCGATTTTTTGAATGATACAATGTGTGAGACAGCGTCATGGGTTTGCAATCAGATACATAAGATTTCTCCTTTCACAAGGATAGCTCTGATGACTTCAATGCCTGATGTTCATGCTGTTGAAGGGCGTAACTGGAAGGATTTTCTTAAAAGTATATCCGGTGATGGATATACGCCCATCATAAGACCGCATTTCGGACCATATACCGAGGTATCACCTGCTGACTTTGTAAATAGCTATTTAATGCTGGATCAAACAATAGCCAGTATTGCAAGCCAAATAGTGGAAAGGATTGATTATTGTCCTGAAATTGAAAATACAAGATTTACAAGATGGGCAAAATCCGCTGCAGCTACGGGATTTCAGCTGACATTGGGCCAATTGGCCGGTTGCAGCGGTATTACATTGAGTCTTTATGATCTTGAAGGCTCTTCACTGGATGAAGAACCCTTGTATGAGAGTTTGCTTAGGGGTAAAAAGGATTATCTGGATAGTCTTGCCATGCTCAAACTTAATGATTGGAAAGCAGAAGGTGCAGCTATGCTGACAGATCCTGATTCAGCCCGAAAGGTTCAGGTTATTGAGCCACAAAACAGTTCCATTGGAGATCTCATGGGAACAGGGCGTACATGGGATCCAGTTTTGCTTCTTATGGGTGTTCCTGCAAGATATGTCCAGGTTTCAAAAGCATCAGATGAGGATTTAATTTTGCTTGATGGTTTGACAGCATGGCTTCCTGATGATAACGAATTGGATAAAATTCTTTCAAAAGGCGTTCTTCTTGATTGTAAGGCAGCAGAGGTTCTGGAGAAACGTGGATACAGGGATATGATAGGCGTAAGTGTTGGCGACATGTTCCATTGTCAGAGCAGTGCTGAAGTATTTCACGGCTTAATTCTTAATGATATGGAAGCAAAAAGAATGCCTCTAAGAATTCCCGGCGGGAATTGGAGCAAATTGGTACCCTCTCCAAACGCAAAAGTTCTGACCAGTATTATAAATCCCATTGGTGAAATGCAGCCCGGAACAGTTCTTTTTGAGAATACATTAGGAGGAAGAGTTGCTACTTATTCAGGATTTGGTAATTTAGCCGGGTATGATTTCTTTAATCACCAGAGGATATCCTGGTCTTCTGCATTACTGGATTGGCTCAGCCGGAATAAATTTCCTCTCCATGTACAGGCTGAGCAGAAAATGCTTACTGTAAGACGGGATTCTGAAAATGGGATTTTGCTTGCATTTTCAAATCTTGCTGCAGACAGTATAAGCAGAGTAAAAGGAAAGATTCGAAATATTAATAAGTTAAAATCAGTATCAAAGCTTTGTGCGGACGGTATGTGGAAGGAATTGGATAGCAAATTCTTTTATGAATCCGATTACGGTGAATATACTTTTGATATACCGGAAAAGCTTCACATTTATGATTGGCTGGTACTGTTAATTAAATAGCAAGCTACAACCCGGTGCAGTGAACCCGTTCAGTTAAAGCTGAACATCAAGCGATTCACGTAGCAAAATACGCAATGAGCTTAGGTGGGGAACTCTACCCCCCCACCTAAGAAAGAATGAGGAAGCTATGGTGTTTGGGGGAATTTAATCCATATTACGCTTCGTTAAATTTCTATCTCAACTATTTTTCTTTCTTCCATGGCGTCGATGGCTGCGAAGCCAATTAGATGACCGTAAATGGAATCCTTTAGATTTGTCGACGAAATTGAAGGTGTCTGCCCGTTAATTGTTTGGACAAAATCGGCTACCAACCTTAGATCGCCGCCTCCGTGCATGTCTCTTGAGACATTTATGTCTATTTTTTCTGATGAATATTCATAACCTTTTCGAGCATCAGGATGTCTTATTTCTATGCATGCATCCTCCAGATTGCCGATTAATTCACCTTTTTCTCCGGTAATATGTATGGTTCTGCAAGGCTTTGGAACACCACCGTTCAGCGAGTGCACTGCAGTTGAGCCATCTTCAAATTCAATCATTACCGCTTGATGATCTTCCACATTGTTGTCACAATGCCAGACACATCTTCCGTATGGATTATCTCTCTTGAGTGATTCAATCTTTGCATCTTCTGTTAAATCTTCGCCAAGATGTTCAATGCTCGTCCATGCATATTGAGCCCAACGCCCGCTTTCAACATAAATCTTTTTCGCAGAATATGGGCATGTGTTTTCAATTATACAGTCTGCAAGGCATTTTAAGCCTGATCCTACCGGAGCATTTTCAGGCTTATATTTCATAAGCCCCCCCAGACTACCAACGTATTTTGGTGCAATACCACTTTTAAGCCAAGTTATAAGGTCAAGATCATGACAGCATTTCTGCATGATAATTTTCGAACCACAAACATCACTATTACTCCATTTTCCCCTTACAAAAGATGTGGCAAAATGATGATAGCTCACATTTTCTTCGGTTTGTATATTTATTATCTCCCCTATTTCACCTTTAAGAATTCTCTTTTTTATCTCTACATAAAACGGTGCATACCGCAGAACATGGCAAACCATTATTCTGCGGCTATATTTTTGCGCATATTCATACAATTTATAAAGATCATTTTTGTCTAGACATATAGGTTTTTCAAGCAGCATATCATATCCTGCCTTTAAAAGTGGCAAAGCTGTGTCTATATGATCCCTGTCCATTGTTGCATTAATTACAGCGTCAATTTTTATGCGTTTCTCCAAAAATTCCTGCACAGTGCTGAAACAATTAGCTTCAGGTACATTGTATTTATTTGCTGCATGCTTTCTTCTGAATGAATCAGGTTCAACAACTGCTGCTATTTTCATTTTTTCAGGCTCAACAAGCGCATAATCGGAATACACGGTTCCTCGGTTTCCGGCGCCAACGAGAGCGACTTTAAGCGGCTCATTCATAAGTATTCTCTTTTCTTTATTATATAATGTGATCATCACCCGGAAAACCACGAAGTGACTTTCCGGTGAAAATTAAGATATCTTAAATTTCATCAGTCTTCGAAAGAAGGCTGGATAACCATATTGTGATTGCACCAAGTTACAGCAAGCTGCAATTTCTTGCATATAAACCTGCAGAAAAAGTCGTTTCACGACTTTCTGGGAAACAATCATAATGCAAGAAACTGTAAAACCCCGTTTCTTGCATAGAAAATTTCGTTCCATAATTTCATCTCTTGAAATCAAGCGTTTTAGTGCGCAATTCGCACAAGCACTCATTGAACTTCCAACACACATTTTTATCCCTTAACACTACCTGCCATAATACCCTTTACAAAATATTTTTGTATGAAAGGATATATTGCTACTATAGGCAAAGCTACAAGTATTATTGAAGCCATCCGCATATTTTCTGAAGGTATTACCTCCGCATCTATTGAGGTCCCTGTAGTCAGCGTAGTCGATTCCAGGAAACTTGCAAAAACGACTTCTCTTAGGTAAAACTGTAATGACCACATCTTTTTATCCGTTGCATATAGAAGAACTGAAAACCACATATTCCATTTTCCAAGAGCAAGGAACATGCTTATAGCTGCAATTGTAGGAGCTATAACAGGAAGAACTATATTAAATAAGATCCTCATTTCACCGGCACCATCAATGCTTCCCGAATCAAAAAGCTCTCCTGGAACTGCTTCTATCTGGCTTCTTATAACAATAACATAAAAAACATTTACAAGCGCCGGTAGTATATATGCTAAATAGGTGTTTCCGAGCTTTAAGTATTTGGTCATAAGCAAATACGATGGAATAAGACCACCTGAAAAATACATTGTTATAATCATAAAATAGGTAATAAACTTTTTACCAAAGAAATACTGTTTTGACATAGCGTATGCCATCATGGTTATAACAATTATAGATATGGCGGTTCCAAAGACCGTTATGCCCACTGTGTTAATTAAGGAGCGCTGGAATAACGCATTACTCAATATTTTAGTATATGCACCTAAATTAAAACCTACCGGCAGGAGCCCAACCTTCATAGTCGAAACTGCAATTCTGTCACTTACTGACAGACTGAATATACTCATCAACGGAAGGATTATAGATGCCATAATCATCAACATAATAGTTACATTTACAACCTGAAATATTACCTCACCTGTGCTTCTTTTTATCATCTCTATCTCCCCTTCTTACCATAACGACCATCCAGCAACAGCCTTTGAAAGCCGATTTGTGGAGTATACCAAAATAAAGTTTACAATAGACTGAGTAAGACCTATTGCAGATGTAAGTGAAAAACGTGCTTGTTCTATACCGAGCCGATATGTATAGGTGCTGATGACATCACCTATTTCATAAAGAAGCGGATTATACATCAGGAATATTTGTTCAAAGCCTATGGATACCATAGAACCAACCTGTAAAACCAATAGAACAATCGTTATGTTTTTTATTCCGGGTAAAGTAATATGCCAGGTCTGTCTTATTTTACCTGCACCATCAATTTTCGCTGCCTCATATAGCTGTACATCAATCGATGAAAGAGCTGCCAAGTAATAAACTGCACTCATACCAAACCCTTTCCACACTCCGGTTACAACAAGTATTGGTCGAAAGAGTTTTTCTATGGTTAGAAAGTGAATTGGTTCAATCCCAAGAACATTTTGTAAGAATACATTTACCAGACCTGTGCTTGGAGAAAGAACTGATAAAAATATACCTGCAGCAACAACCCAAGAAATAAAGTGCGGTAAATAGCTGACTGTCTGAACTATTTTTTTAAACTTCGTTGACCATATTTCATTTAGGAGTAATGCGAACATAATTGGAATCGGAAAGCCAAAGATTAAATGTAATAAATTAATTTCAACTGTATTTTGTAGAACGCTCCAAAATTTTCTATCCAAAAGAAAATATTCGAAATTTTTAAATCCAACCCAATCGCTACCCATTATGCCTTTAAATGGCACATAATTTTCAAAAGCAATTACAACCCCGAAAAGTGGTATGTAATTAAATACAAAGAGTAACAGAACCCCGGGTAGAAGAAGCAAATATAAAGGAATATCCCGACTTTTACTGAAGCCGTGGCTTCTTTTTAAGCTCTGCTGCTTTTTCACTGTAAGAGCTAATTCGTCTGCGTTTTTAACCAACTTGGTTACCTCCTGCCTATATGTGAATGGATTTTCTGAACATCTGACCTTGAAACCACCATAGTGATCAATACGAAAAACCATCCTTTAAGCTACGCATATCACTTCGGCAGATTTACTACTATAGATGTACATTCAAATACCTGTCTATACAAATTGAAAAAGAAATTTCACAAATATTCCAATATATATTATTCGAGTTCTTTTTCAATTTACCTCACGCATGTGCTGCATTTTGCTTACATAACGTTACCAAAGATATCCGACCGAAGGTCATCTCTTTTTGGCTATGCAAAACAAGTTGCGCATGCATCCAATTAATGGTCTATATATGTTGAGTTTAAATTCAACATATATTAATATTCTTATATACCGGGGGCTTATATTACTAAACCCCCGGTATATTTTTATAGGTTGTCTTCTAATTAACTATGTTTCTTAATCAACTTTTGCTTGAGCTGCAGGCATTTTTTGGTTATATTCATCTGTGATGAATTGGTATTTTTTCAGGAATGTAGCAGCCTGTGCATCAAATTCTTCAAATGATATGTCGCCTCTCATAGCTTTTGCTGCAATTGCAGTTGCTTCAGCATTTGCTTCAGCTGCTCTTGACTTAGTGTCGGGTTCAAGAATTATAAAGTAAGTAAATGCAGCTTTTGAAGGTTGTTTGGCATTAATATCAAGTATCTTGTCATATTGTGACCAGCACAATTTTGTATAATCTTCAATTTCTTTTTCGGTTATACCGGGTACATTTGCTCTTAACTTATTAATCCCAGCCTGGAATGATTTCGCAATATTTACTCTTGTATTATTACCAAAGAGGAAACGATATAAGCTCCTAGAGCTTCCGGAAAGACCCTGTGTGCCTGACTTATCATCTATAACTTCTATCTTTTCGCCATTTACAACATTGTAGTCAATGCCTTCAATACCCCAAGTACATAATAATTCTGTTTCTTTTGTCAGAAGCTGTTCAACAAATCTTTTTGCGCCTTCTAATTCTTTTGTGGTTGAAGCTATTGACAATCCCGTATTACCTACGGCAAGCTTTCCTTCATAAACAGCGTTAGGATCAACGCGAGGATCATCGACTAAAGGCCATTCAGCAGGGATGGATCTTGCTTCAAGTATTCCTTTATCTATGTAGTTTGGGAAGAATACCATTGCCATACCAAGGTTCTGTTGGTTTACCAATGCTTTTTTATTGTATCTCTTTTCATCAAAATCAGCTCTCTTGCTTGTAATAAATTCCTTATCCATAAGGCCTTCTTCAAGCATTGTTTTGTACACCTTCAAAGCATCTTTATATAACGGATGCTCAAACGCATGGATAACCTTTCCAAAATTTTGCTGCCAGCCAATTCCTCTTCCGGATATTCCAAAGCAGTTAAATATAAATTCACAGAAGTGGAAGTTGTCCATGGTGGTATATGGTACTGAATCAGGATATTTTGCTTTAAGTGCTCTCATAGCGTCAAGCCATCCATCAAGGGTGGTTGGAAGCGCTGTATATCCCAGATCCTGAAGCACGTCCCATCTGACAAACATTGAGCTGTTGAGATCGCCATCAACCGGAAGTGTACGCAAAGCATAAATTTTTCCGTCATCAGCCTGTAATTGTTTAAAATATGGAGCATAGCGTTCGTTTACTGTTTTATTGTTTTTTACAAAGTCAGTTAAATCATGAAACGCACCGTTTTCACCATCATTAATAAGTGTATCAACACCATTAAAATGAATAATATCGCTAAGGTTACCTGAGGACATCATTAAATTGTATTTTGTTTTTGTATCAGACCACGGTGGAACTATTACCTCTGTAATTTCTACATTCGCTGCCTTAGTTATTACATTTAGTATTTGGTTATCGGCAAAATCAAAATCTTCCTTAATTGAATTACCTTGTGTTACATAAAAAAGTCTTAGTTTTGCGGGTTTTTCAGGTTCTGTCGGTTTTGCAGTTGTAGGAGCCGCTGTTGTGCCCTCAGCAACAGGCGCAGTGGTGTTCTGTGTTGCCGGTAATGTACAAGCGGACAAAATCATCGAGAATGTAAGTAAAATTGTAAAAGCTAATACCATCTTTCTTTTCATAATGATTAATTCACTCCTTCTTAATTTCTTCAAATTTTGTTGTTACTATTTTTTGTTACTTGTGAATAAAATATTAAGCGATATTATAATGTAGATTTTTTAGTCTTGTATAATTTTCATATGGCATACACTAATGCAACATATAGGTCAAAGATGCGCGCTCATCTTTTCTCTTCATGATAATTATATTCTGCTGGTATACTTAAAACAATGTCAATAAATCGGTTAGAAAAATCATCATTTTTCTTTAAACCCTTTAATATCAACTCCAGTCAACTTATTATGATTATTCTCATATGACGATTTTGGATGTTTTTTTATTTTTTTATTGTTGATTTGTATAAATTCTCATTTGTTTTAAGATAGTTTTTTATAAATGTTGCATAAAAAGAACTGCTTTTTACCATTTTAATAATATCGCAAGAAATTGCTTAGACTCGTTTTTTGCGAAGCAAAAAACTTATTGTTCTTATTCTTTTCGATTTGAATGCTATACACTCTACTCAAAAAGGAAAAGTTGAAGCTACTCAGTTATTTGTCCTAAATTTGGAGAAAAAAAGCGTGTGCCACCTAAATATTAGGCAACACACGCTTCTTTACTTTTCAATCTCTTACGAGAAACAAATGTGTTTAGTTAGGGAATTGGTTGAATATTCGATATAGAAATACGGCAGCTTCGGCACGGGTGGTATTGTCTTTAGGGAACAACATATTATTGCTTCCTATAATAAGACTTTCTTTAACCAGCGTGGCTAAGCTTTCTTCTGCATACCCAGCGATTTCATTTTTATCACTGAATTTGTTCAAAATTGTAATATCGCTTGTTAGGTTCAACTCTTTAAATTTCTCCAAAGCTCTGGCTGTCAGAACCATCATGTCTTGACGTGATATATTTTCCCTTGGAGCAAACTTGTTGTTTCCAATTCCATTTGTAACACCCAATTCTTTAGCAATACCAACCGCATCATAGTAATGAGTTCCCGGCTCCACATCATCAAAATTGCTGCTAACATCTGCTGTCAAACCAAAAGTTCTAATAAGCAGCAGTAGATAATCAGCTCTGGTAATATTGGAATCAGGTGAGTATTTATTCTCACCGGTGCCGTTTATAATACCTTTAGATGCCAGAACCTCAATTTGTTTCTTTGCCCATACCTTATCACCTATGTCGCTAAAGGTTTTATGCACGTATGCAACAGCATAATAACTGAAATGGTTAATGCTAAAAGTCACAGTTCCTGTTTCTGGATTATATCGTCCATTAGAGACTGAAATAACATTTCCACTGCCGTCAATATACCAAACGACTATGTGTTCATGATCTTTAAGCTCTTCAGTAGTTGGTGTATAAGAAATTTCAACAGTTACGGTTGCATTTGGATTGTTCCATTCCGTATGCTGTCCGTTGATTGTCATAGTAAGCTGTACTAGCGGTCGTTCTCCTATCACACTACTAACATCATCGGATAATTGAGATTTATCGCCCTTGCTTACAGTAATCCCGGCAATTTCTCCGCCACTTGTGTGAACATTATCCAGCATATTTTCGGGAATAGTTATTCTGCCTATTTCGGTAGCGAGTGCTAGTGAGCTCTCACCACCTGACAATGATGATGCAGGAAGATTAAGCGTGTATGCATTCACATTCGGTATAGTCGGTATAGTGATAACCGCTGTTTCTTCATCTCCAAAAAGTTCACCTTCATAAGATTCCATGTCAACTGTTGCTCTTCCTGCTTCCAAATCAACATCAATAGGCTGTGAAGCTATGTTTACACCTGTTTCTGAAACAACCGCTTCATAAACGGGTGCTTGTGGAATCGGCGTTGGTGTAGGTGTGACAGGTGTAGGAGTAGACGTTTCTATTGGCTGTGAACCGCTTCCGTTGTCGTCGTCTTCATCCTCGTCTTCATCTTCATCTTCATCTTCGACTTTTATGAAATTAGCCTTAATGGTAGTTTCATTTGCAGGCATTGTGAAAGTCGTGGCTGCGCTATTTGCATCTGCAAAGGCTCCACCTTCAATTGATGTCCATTTGTCAAACCGATAACCTTCGTTAGCTTTTGCCTTAATGCTTACAGTAGCATTTTCTTTATACTCTCCACTAACACCTTCTGTTATTGTTCCGCCTGCTCCTGCTGTAATTGTCAGGTTATATTTCTCCTCATCTTGAGGAATATCCACTGTTAAAATCACTTTGTATACGTCAACTGAATCCTGTTTCCCATCGTTAGCTCTAAATACTAACGTAGCAGTACCTGTCTCAGCAGGGGTATAGTTGTAAATAGCATCAATTTCAACCATAGCCGCACCATCTATAGATACTTTATAATTTAATGGGTCTTCATCAGCATCCTCAAATATGGACGAAAGGTCGAAGGTTACCTGATTGTTTACTGTCACGGTCATTGCCTTTTCTTCGGGTATGTTTGATTTACGGTTTGGTACAGTGTTTGGCTTTTCAGCTAAATCAAACGCAACAACATAAGTTACTGTCGAATTATCTTCAGCGGTTACCAGTACTGTTGCATTGCCCGGTAGTGTAGCCGCCTGTGTTATTTTTATCGAAGCTTTCGGATCATTTGCATCTGCGTCCACTGTTGGTGCTATTGCCGTACCGTATGGTAGAGTCAACTCATATGATGTCTTATCTGCCGCGAAGCCATCAATTGTTTCTCCTCCAACTGTTAAATCACTAAGTGAAGTGTCACAGCTTGGAATGTAGTCACTTACCGCATAAACCGAAAGGCTTACGGTATCCATAGTATCAAAAACAATATCAAATACCATTTTATCATCTTCGGATGGATTTAAATCCAAAATAAAGTTTTTATTGATGGTCAGGAGGTCTTCGCTGATAACATAGTCAGTATTTATCTCCAGGTTTGTTGAATCATACACTACATCAATTACTGATGCTGCTCTACGCCAACCAATCTCGGTGCTAATATCATTTGGTTCGTCAAGATCAAAATTCACGATCAACGGACTGATTATAGGAGGTCTGTTTTCTGTAATAGTAATAACAGCTTCTCCGTAAACACCTGAACCATCCAAAGCATCAGCTCTGACAGTTACTGTACCTTTTGCAGTCGGTGTAAACAGACCATTTGAATTAATGCTTGCAACACCATCACCATCAACTATACTCCAGGCTATATCTTTAATCACAGCATCTTCAGGCTCGATCTCTGCAACAATCTGCAATGTATCGCCTAAATTAATGGTGTTTTGACCATCAATACCCGTTACATTAATTCCTGTAATCAGTGCACTAGGTCCCGACATATATCCAAGAGGGATGCTAAATCTGTTGCCCTGGCTTATGTTGTATGTGAATCCTTGTTCAAAATCGTTGTCGTTTACGTATCCTTTAATAAATGATGCTTTACCAACATTAATAGTTACATCATTTGTCTCTTGGGATACGATGCCTTCTATTTTATATACTCCGCACTGCTCTCCATCGTTAAAAATGTGAACATATTTGCCTATTAAATCGTTTGCATCGTACGGAGCATCAAAGCTTAAAGACAATTCATTTTCTTTTGAAAGCCCCTGTGTAAATCCGGTTACGTTTCCACATATCTCACTGTTAATATAATGCTTTCCGGCAATTAATGTACCGTCATTTAAATAGCGTATAGCATTACTTCCACCTGTTACACTATAAACACCCAATATTCCCTTAAAGCTGATCTTACCGTCTATTTCATAGGTGTTAGCATTATCAAGAGCACTGATAATATAATCAACTCGTCCGTTGGTCAGCGTAACCTTCACTGCTCTTGCTTCCATATCTGAAACAGTGCTCCCGTCTTTTGTTACTTCAACTTCATCAATGGATTGAATGATTTTTGAACCCTTGTAAGGCTCAATTACCGATGTGAACACGCTTTCAAGATCGCTTCCTGTTCGGTGAGCCAGAACGTATTCCATACTGTTCGGACTGCCATCCTTATTTGGGGTATAACCTGTAGCAACAGCCACATCGTCGTACTCACCAACCATTGTTAGCCTAACATGAACATCTGACTGTTCAGGAGGTAATAAACTGCTATTTATGCTGTAATCTATGCTGAATCTGTCTGACGGATCTGTATCTTTTCTTACATTGTCAAGCCATTGGTACCCGGAACCA
>ENA-UOOR01000720-UOOR01000720.1-fermentation-metagenome-genome-assembly--contig:-NODE-720-length-44229-cov-7.010210_pt1 | contig 44229 bp, 37 predicted proteins | sample MGYA00245780_ERZ724029 | MGnify/ENA primary metagenome ERZ724029 (study PRJEB28704, sample SAMN03018315) | fermentation metagenome | biome: anthropogenic terrestrial biome; feature: soil; material...
TAGGCCCAATCGGTCCGGTATCGCCGGTAGGCCCAATCGGTCCGGTATCGCCGGTAGGCCCAATCGGTCCGGTATCGCCGGTGGGCCCAATCGGTCCGGTAGGTCCGGTGGGTCCGGTCATGCCCATATTATCATCCCCGATTACAGCCAGAGAGGCTTTCACCGGAACAGCGGGTGAACAGAAAATTGTTGCGCTGCTATTGTTGCGCAGCTCCACCGTCACAGGCGCTGCAATAACTTCAATGATTCCTATTCCAACCACTTCTCCCGTTTTGATCGGAGAATTGCTTGTTATAGAATCCCCTTGCGATGAAATCAAGGTAAAACCGGCCCCGGCAGGAGAAGTGGACGACTGTGTCGCCACCCACCAGTCAAGCTCATATCTGCCCGCTTCCTGCAGGGTGATGATGCCGGTTGCGTTATCATAGCTGATATTACCTGTTGAACTAATTATTGAATCAAAGATGACATTTGCTCCGGGAGCCACTGCCAAAGAGGCACTTAGCTCAATTTGCAGGGTTATATTAGCCATTATTAAACCTCCTCATTGTTTTCAAACTTATATAGGAAGTTTATGCCATCAGCTTCTCATCTGCTACCAGTAGGTGTGTTTAGAATAAAGGTTGCAGACAAAGCTGGAAACATAGGAAGGATTGGCCTATTGCTGTATTCCCGACTGTATGTATCGTCCCAGCAAAGTCAGGAAATTTTTGGACGCTAGTGGATATTATTACATTTTACTGTTATATTGTTATTAAAATTATAAAATGTTTAATAATAATCAGATATGTATAATATGTTAATATAATAATAATAATTTATTAAGGAATGGAGGTGTAAGATATAATAATTGCCCGGCGCTTATCCCATGACCTATATTTCATTACGTCACCAGTATTCGGATTTATATCCTTATTATCTTAAGGTGAGGTGAATTGCTGATGGAACCCGGTATTCAAAATTGGGAAGAGTTCTGCTCAAAAGTTAAATATCCATTGATCAGGGAAACCATTGTTGATGCCTGGAATCGGTGTTATAAACTGGGTACTAACCCTAAAAATCCGCTTTTTACTTTTTTGTCACCTGATGATTTGCAACTCCGAATAGAAGATGCTAATGAACTGTTGTTGGCTGCTAATAGCTTTTTAGACAATCTATCTCTAAGTTTAAGGGAGATACCGCACGTTATAACTCTGGGTGACAGAGAAGGATGGGTGATTAAGATTGCGGGTAATCCTGATGATTTTGGCGGGAGTAATTCCGGTTTTTGTACCGGGGTTAATTGGTCGGAAAAATATATAGGTAATAATGGTATCGGTACAGTTCTGTTCGTATCCGAACCGGTTTTAATTTGTGGATCAGACCATTTTGGGCATATTTACCGCAGTTTTACCTCCATGGGCGTGCCAATCCGGGATAGCAAAAACGAAGTAATCGGAGCCATTGATTTAATAGTCAATAATAAAGATGCTTCTCCGGGTCTGATCCCTATGTTTCTGTTCTGCGCCGAGGCAATCGAAAAAAATTATATTAATTCTTCAGCCTTGACCGCTAAATTGCAGCAGGTAGATAAATTACTGATTACCGGCAGCCTTCTGTCAACTACTATTCACGATTTGAAAAACCCTTTGACTATAATTCGGGGATTTGCTCAACTGGGCGAAATGAGCTCCGATCAGGATCAACGCAATTATTTTCAGCAGATAGTCTCAGAAGTGGACGGTTTGCTGTCTATGCTTAATAATCTGGTTGGTATTCTGGGGCGGGAACATTATCAGGAAGTATATCCGGGGGATATCATCCAATCCATTCTGACCGATATAAAACCACTGACAAACTTATCCAGAATCAGCCTGGAATGTTCCATAAAGAGTCAAGCTAAAGTCAATTTACACATTGAACTGTTTAAACGGGCCATCCATAATCTTTTGAAAAATGCTGAACAAGCTATGCCCGACGGGGGAAGAGTTGATATTGAAATAAATATGATTGAAGATAAGGTGCTGATAACGATAAGTGATACCGGCTCAGGCATACCAAGCGATATTAAGGATAATATATTTAAACCTTTTGTTCACGGTTCTAAAAACGGGAATGGCTTGGGGCTTTACATGGTTTACTATGTGTTTAACCGTATCCATGATGGCCGGGTCTGGTATGAAAGTCAGCCTAATGTCGGAACTTCATTTTTCATAGAAATGCCGGCAGTTATAAAGAATAACGCCGGCGATAAAGAGACGAGGTTATTTTCATTGGAAATGGTTTAGGGAGGATTCCCCCCTAAACCCAATTTTTATCGGGCGAATACATGTTGCCCAATTCTGGTTACTATAGGTCGGGTCCATACCCATTTATTGGTTGCAGTAGTCGGATTCCAATAATATAAGGCTTCTTCGGTTGGATCCCAGCCGCGCAAAGCGGCTTGAACGGCCTGATAGGATGAATTGTCAGGCTGAAGGTAAAACTGGCCGTCGTTTACAGCGGTGAAAGCCCCCGGTTCAAATATTACTTCCCTGATCGTTTCCCCGAATTGCTTAGAGGCTACTCGGTTCAATACCACCGCAGCTACCGCTACCTGACCTGTGAAGGACTCACCCCTGGCTTCACCATAAACCAGACGGGCCAGATCTTCTATATCCCGGTTGGAATACGGTACAGCCCCCCGGGAAGGAGCGGTTGTTTCTCTTGGGGAAGGAGGCTGACTGACTTGTTGAATTACCGCATTGGCAGTTTCCTGTCCAACCACACCATCAACCGCAAGGCCGTTATTTTTCTGAAAGTCCCTGACTGTCTGCATAGTTTCCCGGCCATAGATGCCGTCAATTTGTCCCACGGCATAGCCCAGGTAACCCAGGTTTTTTTGCAATTGTTGTACATCATAGCCCTGTATTCCTAAATTGAGTATCCTATCTCCCAGATAAGCTTCGGTCCTCGCGGGCGCCAGCAGTATAGTGGATATGGACAGCAGGATTACCAGAAATGCTGCTGTAATTTTCTTTTTGATTTTTAGCATTAATTCCACCCCTGTGATTATTTTGATTTAGTTTACCCGTATACTATCAACTCTAACAAGGCATCAATTCGGACTCTACAAGCCTTCAGCCGTTATGAGCGGGGATATATAGGGATACCAATCTAAGAATAGCCTTTATATCGGCAGTTCAGGGGTAAAAGATGCTGATACCATATTATTTCTCTATAACCAGCATCAGTTTAGATAAATAATAATGTATATGGCCTGATAGCTATTTTCTCCAAAAACTATTACCGAGCAAAAAAAACGGTTCCCATCTAGAAGAGGAAACCGTTTTATATTTAATAATCGTTACAGATTTAAACTTTTGATCAGGGCGTAGGCAGCTTCGCCCCGGGTTACGGATTGCTGGCTGTTGAAAGCGGGTGATGATGGTATCAGCCCCAGACCGTCAACTAAAGCGGCGTATCCCAGATTAGATTGGTCGATACTGCGGTCGTCCGGGTAGGGGTTGACAAAAAGGGCTGAGTTTTGAGCCACCCGTTCCAATCCCATACTGCGAACCAACACCCGGCTCAGGTAGTCGCGGGTAAGAGGAGCATTGGCGTCAATTTTCTCCTTGACCCATCCCCGCTGCTGGCAAATACTAATTATTCGGGCGTCTTCCTTCCCGTTGCTGATACTGCCGATTCCATCCTTAATCCCCAGCAGAGCGCGTAGAAAGGAAATCGTATTTATGGTCTCATCCGGGTGGAACTGCTGACCGTAATCAGCCATAAGACCGGCGGACCCGATTAAGGTTATTTCCTTTTCCGCCCAATGTCCTTTTATATCGCTGAAAAAGCGTGGCCCAGGTTTGTCTGTTAGAGGGGCGCCTCCGGCATCCAGTGCTTCTTTGCTGATGGCATCTATCATGGCTAATCCTTTTTGTCCTGGGGCCGGCAGGGATTTATAAACCAGGACTGGCATTGATTTGCTGTTTTCGTGATAAATCCTGGTGTAGCAAAGGGTGAGGGGAGCGGCCTGGAGATAGACTCGGTTGGCTTCTTCCATTGATAGAGCCCGGTCTGCAGGCGGAAAATCATATTCTGACCAATTGAGCTCATAGCCGATCACCTTTTTTTCCTGGCCTGATATCGTGATGCTGATGCCCTGTTGGGGGAAAGGCACGTTGTTTACCAAACGGATATAGCTGAAGTCCCACTGGGATTGACTTTCTTTTTCTACCGGCAGAAGCGGGAGACGTGATTTGGTTTGTTCATTAAGCTTTATCTGGCCTGCCAGTTCAGGTTCTATCTGCTTGATAAAGCTGTCGGTAATGGCAAGAGCTGCTTCTTTGGTTATTCCTGAAGTTGTCTGTTCATCATTGTATTGATTGAAGGCATATATTCTGCCGTTTAAGGCATCTACCCGGGCCCAGAGCCTGTATTCCCTTACCTCTCCCTTGCCGGTTGCGGGCGTATTCCAATTCAGGTTCCATACCCTGCGTTCCTGGTTCTGCCAATCCCGTTCCAGACTGGCATTGTTGAGTACTGCATCTGCAGGAATAGTCAGCCATTTTTTGACCCGGGCAATCGCTTCATCCTGTCCGATAAAGCGGCTGTTTTTCTCCAGTTCTTTTATCTCCTCCGGGCTTAGCCGGGGGGCAGAAGCGGGCGCCCCACCTGCTGCAGAGTCCATGCTTTTCATGCTTTCGTTACGTCCTCTGCTTTCCTCCCACTGCCCGTTTTTTAGCAGCAGGGGTTCTCCGGTGACAGCATTGATGGTGCCGTTGGAGGGATGGGCGATAGTATATACCAGGCGCGGTTTATTCTGGCTTTTGGTGCCATAGGTTCTGGCTCCTTGAGGCGCTGTATATTGCAGTTGCAGCATCTTTTCATTTTGAAAAACCTTTAATGCCTGCTCGGAGGATATGGCTTTATCAATTCCTCCCGGAGGAACCTCCAGCCAATCCAGATTATAGCTTATTACCTCCCGGCTTTGGCTGTCGATTTCCATCCGGGCGCCGTCGCCGAGAACGGGGATACCGTTTTCATAACGTTCCCAGACAAAATTGTAATTGCGCTGGTCATATCCATCTAAATAGATGAGCTCAGGCTCTTTCAGCAAACGCAGTGCTGCAGCCTTGGAGGGCAGCAAACGTTTCAACTGAACGTCGGCGAGCCGGTAGGCTTCAGCTTCTGACAAAGCTGGGCCGGTGGCGCCGGCCGGATTCTTCGGCCGCCAAAGATTCATGCTGATACATTCGCCGCTGCCGGCATCAATTGCTACCTCCAGGCTGCCCGTCTCAGGTTCAGGGGCCTGCCAGCGCAATACCCAGGATTTGCTTTGTATATTGCTGCTGAATTGGGAGTGGAAGTCGCTATAGGATGGAGGAACGGAAAAGAGCTCTTTAGCAGTCTGGATAGCTTGTTCCAGACTGACGGCAGGGTCCTCTGCCAGCAGGGGATGGGGCAGAAAAGTAGTGAAAAATGTTATCAACACGAGGGTAGTCCAAAATTGTTTAATTCTCCAACACATATCTTATTTGCTCTCCTTTCAATGTTTTAAAATCCATTTTCCATTCATACGCTGGTAACTGGATAAAACTATCAGGAGAACCCGGGATTCAGCTATGGAGTTGGAGCAAAAAAAGTCTTTAAACTGCATTCGAAACGTCTGTCATCTTCGGCGGTACGTTTTTTCGGGCCCCTGGTTCTCCCGCCCGCTCGCCGCAATTTGGCTTTAACTTCCCTTTCTTCCAACAGGAAATCCATGGCGTCGGGCTTATATATCCGCCCTGCCGGGTTCAGAGCCTGAGCCCCTTTCCCCAGTACCATGGCTGCCAGTCCCCAGTCCTGGGTTATGACAATATCCCCCGAACCGGTTAAATTCATGATTTTAAGGTCGGCTTCCTGGGAAGCATTGCCGACTACTACATGGTAATCGGACTCAATATTATGATTAAAACTGGCTACCGTCCACACCGGGGTATTGTATTCAGAGCCTATTTTAAAACAAATCTGCAGAACCGATCTGGGGCAAGCGTCGGCATCAACCAATATTTTTGCTGTCATGTTTTGACTCAAGACTCCTTTCCGCGCAATCAACATGTACTGTTGTGGATGAGGCATAGAGCTTCTGATTAATGTTTTCCTGTACCTGTTCGGCAATGTCATGTGCCTTTACCAGGGGAAGCTCCTGATCTACTTCGATATGAACAATCACTACCTTGTTGGCTCCGTAATCATGCACACTTACATCATGGGTAGCGATAACACCGGGTATGGCAAGAGCTAAACGGTTAATCTCCTGTACCTGTCCGGGATCAGTCTCACCAATCAGTTTTGAGCAGGAGTCCCTGAAAATTTCAATCCCGGTTCCAATAATAAGGCCGGATACGCAAAAACCCAGTATGGCGTCTACCCGGTAGTATCCGAATTTGGATGCCAGTATGGCCACTGCTACCAGGATTGACGCTATAGCATCGGTACGGTGGTGCCAGGCATCAGCAATCAGGGTGGAAGATGAGATTCTGTTCCCCAAATCAATGGAAAAGCGGGACATCAGTTCCTTAAACAGGCCGGCCAGCAGCATGACGATAACTACAAAATAGCTGCCTGCCACCGGAGTGTTATCAATTAAGCGCTTATACGAATCCAGCCCGAATTTTACCCCTATGGCAGCCAGCAGAAGAGAAATAATTAATGTAGCGATAAATTCAATCCGGCCATGGCCGTGGGGATGTTCGCTATCTGCCGGAAGCGCTGCCAGTTTAAAACCGGCGATAACTACGATAGAAGTTAAAACGTCGGAAGCCGTGTGTACAGCATCGGCAATAAGGGAAATACTATTAACCATCACCCCCAGCATACCTTTAATGGCTGCCAGCAGTAAATTACCGATTATACTGAACCACGCTTCCAGATAAGCTATCTTCTTACGGTGGGCAGGATTATCAATGCTGCCCTGGACAGGCACTTCTTTAAGAGTCTTGCTGATCATGAAGTTGGAAAAGGAAATAGTCCGGCGATCCATACCAACACTCCCTGTAACTGTAAACCGTGAAGCTAAAAAAATACCGTTAGACTGTTACTTTCATAATAGTCCCACGGTAATTCCGCTGCCCCGGAGGGCCCGGCCCAAAGCCTGACCTAGGTATTAGTTTATTAATATTTAATTTATCAAAAAGTATACGTCTATGACAAGATATTTTTGTGCTATGGTCACATTTTTCGATAATAGAAGAGACGGCCGCTTTCCAATTGATATTCCACCTGATTTTTGGAGATAAGAAAGCTGAGCATAGCTGCCATGGTAGAAGATAAGAAAAAGTATTCCTTGATATCCGGCCCCAGCTCTTTTAATATAACAATTTCTTCCAGCAATTCCTCGCGGCTGTGGGGTTGTTCCAGCAACTCCAGGGAAATATTGAGGTAATCGTCCAGGTTGCTGCGGTTAAACCTGACCAGATTTTCGATTTCCTCTTTTTTGTAAACCTGTTCGCCATGTCCCAGGACGAAATGATCATAATCCAATTCCGGGATTTTATCCAGGGTTTTATACTGTTCTTCAATATCGAATAAAAAAGGAAATGAATATTTATCAATATTTTCCCGGCTGAACAGGGCATCCCCCAGATAGACAACCCGATCCCGGGTGCCGATTCCCACCTGTCCCGCAGCATGACCGTTGAGATTGAACACTTCGAATTTTTCCTCGTTTATCCTGGCTATGCCCTCGGTGAGGGTATTATCCGGGGTTATGCTTTTACTTCTTACCAAACCATGGCTTAACTGTTCCGGCGGGTTACCCCCATAGATATAAAGGGGAAATAAAAAAGCATTGGCGATGAACAGCCGTGCGCTTCGGGAAGCAAAAAAAATGCTTCCCGGTAACTTCTCTTTAAAATAGATATTCCCACCGCAATGGTCTATATGGGAGTGGGTATTGATCACATATTTTATTTTAAAGCTTTCAGCCTCCAGGCTTTCCTGGATTTTACGGGCATCCTGGTTGCTGTCGCCACTGTCGATTACCAGCGCATATTTGTCTTTGAACAGAAAAACCCCGCTATTGGTAGAACCGGGGATATAACCGCTATTGCCGTTAATCCGAATAAGACTCATAATTACCTCCGCAAGCACAATTAAATAAGGGCAGAGCCTGCGTCCCTGCATCACTCTTCTATTATAACAATAATATGCGCTGGGGGTTGGCTTTTGGATTCATCCCTTATCTGTCATCAGTCCGTTTGACAGCTTCAAGAGTAATTATCCATACTTGAGTTATAATGTAATAAAGTAATTATCTTTACCTTGATTGTTAAATTAATTAAAGTTTTATTAAAAGGCGGTTGACATTTTGGATTACCTGTTAGGGATTGATGCCGGTGGTACATTTATTGATTATCTGCTGGTAAACGATGCCGGTGAGCATACCAGCTATAAAAGCCTGGCTCGGCCCGACGCGCCTGACTACGGTATTATCGCCGGCCTGGCGGACATGGCGGACTATATCGGCCGGGACTTGGAGCAATTATTGGCTCTGGTCAGCCTTATCGTGCATGGCACAACGGTTGCCACCAATGCCGTTTTGACCAGAAGCGGTTCGGAGACTGCCCTGTTGACTACCGAAGGTTTGATTGACCTGCTGGAAATGCGTCAGGGAGTCAGAGACGATTTATACAACAATCACCTGGAAGCGCCGCCGCCTTTGATAGAAAGATGGTCCCGCCTCCCGGTCAGGGAACGGATTGATTATCAGGGAAAGGTGCTTAAACCGCTGGATCAAGACTTTTTGCGGCAGCAGCTGCATTTGCTGACCCGGACCGAGGTGGAATCAGTAGCGGTAGTATTGGCCCACAGTTATGTCAACCCGCTGCACGAGATCCAGGTGGCTAAGATGCTGCGCGCGGAACTGCCCCAAGTGCATATCAGCCTGAGCCATCAGGTTTTGCCCCGGGTTCATATGTACCACCGGGTCAGTACCACCGTACTTGATGCCTATGTAGCACCCATTCTGGAACGTTATTTACAGGGGCTGCAGGAAAAATTGCAGTCGTCAGGTTTTAAGGGTACTCTGCTTATTATGCAATCCAATGGCGGCACGGTTACAGTGGAGAAGGCCCTGCAGCTTCCGGTAATGAGCCTGCTGTCAGGACCGGCAGCAGGCCCGGCCATGGTGAAATGCCTGGGACAGAAGCTTGGAGGGGCCGATGCTATTATAATGGACATGGGGGGGACCAGTTTCGACGTGTCCCTGCTCCGGGGCGGAAACCCCGGCATGACTGACAGCAGCGTGGTAGCCGGATTATTTTACGGCTTGCCCGTGATTGATATCCACACTATCGGTGCGGGTGGGGGAAGTATCGCCCGGGTTGACAGCGGCGGCCTTCTTCATGTAGGCCCGGAAAGCGCCGGGGCCAAACCAGGTCCGGCTTGTTATGGACTGGGAGGAAAGGATGCTACCTGTACCGATGCTGATTTAATTCTGGGCTTGATTAACCCTGATTACTTTCTGGGAAGGAGATTGCGGCTTGATCCCGCGGCAGCTAGGCAGGCCCTATACGAAAATGTAGCCCTGCCGCTGCATACCGACATAGATACTGCTGCCCTGGGCATATATAAAATGGTTAATACCGAAATGGCTTCCGGTATTAAGGAAATAACCCTGGAAAAAGGGCTGGACCCCCGGAAAATGACCTTGGTGGTGGGAGGAGGAGCAGGTGCTCTGCATGCTGCCTATGTCGCCCGTGAACTTGGTATCAGCCAATTGCTGATATCACGTGAATCTTCGGTCATGTGTGCGGTGGGAATGCTCTGCTGCAATTATCGGCGGGACTATTACCGCTATTGTTATTGCCTTGTTGCTGATATGCAGTGGCAGGAGATGCAGAATATTTATGAAAATTTGTGGTCCCAAGCCCAAAGCCAGGCTAAGAATATCAAGGGATTGACTCTGACCCATAAAATAGTTTTTATGCGCTATTATGGGCAACACCACGAAATTGCGGTGGAAATAACCGAATTTGACAGCCTGGACAGCAGTGTCCTGGGCAGACTTTTTCACAACCAGCACCACAACCTGTATGGATATGACCTTTCCGATCATGATACCGTGATAGAGATAATCGGATTATCAATAGTGGCGCAGGGTGAATCGCGCCCGGCGCCATGCATGGAATGCATAACCGATAATGGCAGCAGGCCTGTGCTTAAAGGAAGCCGCCGGGCCTGCCTGGAGGAAATCGGGGCTTTTATGGAGATACCGGTCTACGATGGCGACGATATGTCCTTAGGCTCAAATCTGGTGGGACCGGTCCTGGTGGAACAACGTCATTCCACTATTGTGGTACCGTCCGGCTTTGCCCTGTTCTGCGAAGGCAACTGTTTTGTCATGAAACAGCTGTAAGCTTTCTTTAGGTTAAATTTAAAGGGAATTGGAGGGATAAGACCGTTATGGATCCTATTGCTGCCGCCTTGATGCAAAAAAAACTGAAATCCATTACCCGCCAGATGGCCATGGCCATGATGTTTAGCTGCCGTTCGCTCAACCTCAGTGAAGCTCGCGATTTCTGTACCGGTATCTACGGTGTGGATGGAGGAATTTGGGAGCAAAGTGAGTTTATCCCCATAATGGCTTATACGGTCCCTTCCTCCATTAAAGCCATTGCCCAATATTATTGCGACGACCTCCATCCCGGTGATGTGATCATGCATAATGACCCCTTTACCGGAGGCAATCAGGCTTCTGATGTGAAAATCGTAAAACCGATTTTCTGGGAAGACAAACTCATCTGCTTTGCTGCCATTAACGCTCACCAGGCCGACGTGGGCGGAGCCGTACCGGGCGGGTATAATCCTGGAGCCAGGGAAATATGGCAGGAAGCCTTGCGCATAACCCCGGTTAAAATTTATGAGCAAGGTCGGCTGCGCCGTGATATTTGGGATTTGATCTTTGCCAACATCCGCCTGCCTATCGTCAAAGAGGATATCCAGCCCATGGTAGGAGCCTGCCAGCTTGCCGGCCGGGAGTTGGAGCAATTGATAGCAGGGTTGGGGATAAATACGTTTCAGACTAATCTGAACTATCTGTTTGATTCTTCTGAAATCTCCCTCAAGGAAAAAATCGCTGCTATTCCTGCCGGTGAATATACTGCATCGTATCCGGTTTTTGACGACGGGGTTGATCCCGAGCGGGTTATGGATATCAACCTTAAGCTGGTGGTGGGGCATGATTCCATCCACTTTGATTATACCGGCACTACCGAACAAACTCCGGGTTACGTAAATGCTCCCTATGCGGTAACCCTTTCCGGCTCGTTGCTGGCCTTACTGATGTGTCTTAAAGATATTTTTCCCAAAAATCAGGGTATGATGAGAGCATTAAGTTTCACGGTTCCCCGGGGAAGTATACTGAACCCGGAGTTTCCTGCGGCCACCGGTTTCGGCAATCATTTGACCGACCAGATCGGGGCGGTGGTGATGAAAGCACTGTTTCAGGCTGTACCTGAACAGGTTACGGCCGGCTGGAACCCGCTTTTATGTGTAATGCTGTCCGGGTATGATGCCAGACGCAAGCGCTATTTTGCCGATATGCTGATCAATGCTTGCAAAGGGGGCAGCGGCGCCGCCTGGGGTCATGACGGGTGGTCCCATTTGGGTTTGATTGGCGGCGGCGGCGGCATTACCGCTCAGGACCCGGAATTATTTGAAATGGAAAATCCGGTTATTTTTCACCGCTTTGAACTGGCCCGGGACTCCGCCGGAGCAGGTCAATACCGCGGAGGATTAGGAGTCGAAACCATGGTGGAAATTACCGAAGACAATATATACGCTAATATATTCGGCGACGGTTTAAAGAAAGAAGCTGCTGCTTTCGGGCTGGCCGGCGGCGGTCAGGGCAGTACCAATATGCTCAGTCTTACCTTGCCGTCCGGTGAAATCATCAAACCGGGCAGCAAAGACTTGGTGGGGCCTTTACCGCAGGGGACGATTCTTCACCAATTGGCCGGCGGAGGAGGAGGGTACGGGCCTCCTGCCAAACGCAGCCTGAAACAGGTAGAACACGACCTGAAAGCCGGTTATATAAGTAAGGAAACAGCGGCCAAGCTCTATGCGCTGGAAATGCTGTAGACTGAACGGGAGGGATGGCAATGAATAAAAAGGCCTCGGAAATACGCAATGTCAGTAGCCAAATTGTTCAAGACCTGCTCGACTCCATATTGAGAGGGGAATTAAAGCTGGGCTCCAAGCTCCCTTCGGAAGCAACCCTGGCGGAAGAATATGGAGTAAGTCGGCCCACTGTACGCAATGCCCTTATGACTCTGGAGAATGAACATATCCTGGAGGCAAAAAAGGGGGCTCACGGCGGATGGTATGTATGCAATAAAGACCTCAATCAGGTAGCGATCTATCTGGGACGCTATCTCTCCCTTTCTTTGAACAGTAATCAGATCAACAGCTCGCATCTTCTGGAAATACGTTCCATGATTGAGGTGAAGGGAAGCGGTTTGGCGGCATTACGCCGTACCCCCGAGGATATCCAGGCCATTGCCGCCGCTCTGCCTACCGGGGAATATCTGAGCGACTACGAGTATCACAGCCAGGATATTGAGTTTCACCGCCGGGTAGCCGAGGCCACCCATAATCCGATGCTGATCATTACCGTTAAGGCCACTACCATGGTCCAGGAACTGTACGCCATGACCAGCCCTGCGCCCGAATCTCTCCGTAAGGAACTGAATCAGAGCTTAATGGATATTTATCAGGCTATCGTCCAGCAGAAGGTGAAAAAAGCGGAAGAAGCCATGGAAATCCACCTGGGCTATTATAAACGAATGACTGCCGATATTCACTTCGATCTATAACCGCATCAGCATATCACAGGCAGGGAGATGAATTTTTACATTTCCCTGCTTCTTTTTTTACAAATGTCAATTCAGTTTACATTTGGTGGTAAACATGTTTACATATTGCATTTTTCTGTCGAAATCATAGTGATTTATGCTTAGAATGAAATTGTAGCAGTCATCAGATTTAATCAAAGGAGGTGAAAATATGCTGGGCAGAATGCTGCAGCTTTTCCAGGGGGCGGACTCGGCAGAGCAGGTAAATTTTAAGGTCAGCAATCACCTCTGTCTCAATATTCGCAGCGGTAGAAGCTTATGCCGGGCCTGTGAAGCTATCTGTCCCGTACAAGGTATAAAGCAGAACGGCCAAGAGATACAGATATCGGAGTGTATTTCCTGCGGTCTCTGTGCCGTAGCTTGTCCCACCGGAGTTATGGATCAGTTGTGGGACGGTTTTGACCAGGTTATTAATGTCAGTGGCGAACGGCGTCCTTATATATGGTTGACCTGCCACCGGGCGGCCTTGCTTAAAGATGCGGTGCGTTTGAACTGCCTGGGTGAATTGACCCCGGAACTGGTATTCTACTTGCTGCATCAAGGGAGCCAAAGGGTAAATATTCTTTATCAGCCCGAACTATGCCGGGACTGTCGCTGCCAAACCGGACAGAGCCGCTGGGTCGATACCCTGGAGAAACTGGAACGTATTTATCCTGGCGCTACTGATTGTTTTCAGGTTTATGGGAACCCGCCGGAAAGCACTCCGGCAACCAAATCATCCGTGGATTACAGCCGCCGAGGAATACTGCGCGCATTAGGCGGCGAAGCCCGTCAGGCAATGGGGGAGCTATTATTAAAGCAGCCGCCGGAACAGTCACATTCCAGATTTTCACAGAGTCTGGCCCTGCGCCGAAAGTTATTCCGCTATGTAATATCTCATTTGACGGCTGAAAAAGCAGAACTGATGGAGCCAGGATATTTACGCCATCCGGAAATTGAAACCGGCTGTACTTTTTGCGGAAGCTGTGCCATCCTGTGTCCGTCGGGAGCCATGAAAATGGAGAAATCAGATGCCGGTCTAAGCCTTACGGTCGACCCGACTGCATGCAACATGTGCGGTTTATGTGCCGCCACCTGTCCCGCCCAGGCTATAAAAGTAGACTGGACCATAGCCAACGATGGCCCTGCCCGTAGAATCCCCCTGATCCAGGGGGAGAGGAAAATCTGCCCATCGTGCCATCAGAGTTACCTGGCTGATAACAGTCAAAGCTCCAACATCTGCCCGGGATGCAGAACCGGCCGATACAAGCCTAAGCTTATCTGGCCGGAAATCCCTTAATAAATTGCAGGAGGTGTTCTCAAGTGGGGAAATACCAGGTAAAACTGACCAGAAGGAATTTTGTCAAGGCCTCAGCCGCCGCTGCAGCCTTGACCTACGGAGCCAGCCACTTTACCGGCGTTTTTGAACCGGCTGCGGCTGATGCCGCCGCTGCTCAGGAAGGCGTCAAACTGGTTCGTACTGTCTGCGCTCCCAACTGTGTCAACAGTTGCGGACATTTAGTTCACGTTAAGGATAATAGAATAATTAAGGTTGAGCCGGCCGATTTTCCTGACAACAGGTACAAGCGGATATGCCTTAAAGGTATTTCCAGTGCCATGCAGCGGACCTACTCTCCCGATCGGGTCAAGTATCCCATGATGCGGGTAGGGAAGCGGGGCGAAGGCAAATGGAAGCGGGTTTCCTGGGATGAAGCCTACGACTATATTGCGGACAAGATTAAAAGTATGCAGGCCCAATACGGCGATGGAGCCATGGCCTGGATGAGCATGACCGGAGACTACGGTATTTTTGGCCAGCTGATTTCTCATCGGATAGCCAATGTTATGAAAGGCACCATACTCACCAATTTAGGCATTATGGGCGACCTGGCCTCCAATATCGGATTTTTCCCGGCCACCGGCATGCTGCAGGATGGTCACCCCTGGCCTGACTTGATGAATTGCAAGCTTAATATTTTCTTTGCCTGCAACTATGCCGAGACCTCATTGAACGACACCCGCTTTATCTGGGATGCTATGGAAAACGGCATGAAACTTATTGTTGTCGATCCTCGTTTTTCCAACACCGCCTCCAAGGCGGATCAATGGATAGCATTGCGCCCCGGTACTGATGCTGCTATGATGCTGGGCATGGCCAACGTAATTCTGAGCAAGAACCTGCATGACCGGCAGTTCCTGGCTCAAAACACCAACGGGACTTTTCTGGTGCGCACTGATAACGGCCGCTTCATCAAAGCCAAGGATATCAGCGGCGGCAGCAGTGATGAATTTATGGTAATCGACGCTCTCACCGGCGCTGTCCGGATGCGGAGCGACGCCGGAGCAGCCCTTTCAGGCAAGATAACCGTATCCCTGGCCGATGGCAGTAAAGTTGAATGCTGCACGGCCTGGGATCTGATTGCGGATTACATCAGGCAATGGCCGGTGGAAAAGGCCAGTGAAGTATGTGAGGTGCCGGCTGAGGTAATAACCAAACTGGCGGTGGAATATGCTGCCACCCATCCCGCCGCTATCCGTATCAGCCAGGGCTCCAACCGTTACTGGCAGGGCCATCAGGGATTCAGGAATGCCATCTTGCTTGGGGCCATGTGCGGAAACCACGGTAAAAAAGGCGGGGGAGTATCCTGGGCGGGCGGAACCCTGTTTAAAACTATTGCCGCCGCTCCGCCCTGCTGGTTGAATCCTCGCCTGGATGAGGGCTATCAGGAGAAGAATGTGGTTGGCAGCCATATGTTTGAAGACCTTCCCCAGGATAAGCCCTATCCGATCAGAGGAATCTGGTTCAACCATTATAATTACGGAACCCAGATGCCTAATTATAACCTGTTTATCAAAGAAATTGCTCCCCGTCTGGAACTGATTGTAGTAAATGAACAGCTTATGAACGATGCCACCACCTATGCCGATGTAGTCCTTCCGGCCTGCTCCTGGTATGAACAGGAAGGAGAACTGGTAGCCGCCTGGTCCAATTATTACTTCCAGCTGCGCAAACAGTGCATCAAACCTATGTGGGAAGCTAAACAGGACCATACCATTTATGCTGAAATATCGGAACGCATGGGATACGGCAAGTATTGGGGCACGGTGGAGGACAGTATCAACGAAGTTATCGACAATTTCCTGGAAGACCGTCTGCGTGATATCAATAAAAAAGAGCTGTGGGAGACTGGCGTGACCCGGGCGCTGTACTCGGATGACTTCATACCATTTGCCGACCAGAAATACTTTACCCCCTCCGGCAAGCTGGAAATTTACCTGGACTATCTGCACGATTTGGGCGAGTCTCTGCCGGTTTACGTGGAACCACTGGAGAGCAACCGCAAACCCAAGGCTAAAAAATATCCCCTTACCTTTATGAATGTTCATAGTGTTTTTACCGTTCATTCCCAGCATGCCACCCTGCCCTGGATCAAAGAAGTCAATCCGGAGCCGCGGGTCGATATCAGCAAGGAGGATGCCGGTCAGCGGGGCATAAAGGACGGCGATATGGTGAAAGTCTCTAATGACCGCGGCCATGTGGTGCTTAAAGCCCGGGTCATGGAAGGGATCAAGCCCGGGTGTGTCAATATCTATGAAGGCTACTGGATGAAACAGTTTAAGGAGGGACACCTTCCTTCTCTGACCCATATGGAGTTGAATCCGGTACACGATGCCGTATTTGAAAGCAATTATGCTCCCTACGACAACCTGGTTGAAGTAGAAAAGATTTGAAGAGGGGGGAATAGCAAATGAGTAAAAAATATGCTCTGATCATAGATACCAAAAGATGCGTCGGCTGCCGCACCTGTACGGTGGCCTGCAAAATGGAAAACAATGTGCCCCTGGGTTTGGCCCGTATGCGGGTGTTCAACCCCCAGGGCAACCTGCACTTCGATAAGCCCATCGGGGTTTATCCCAACTTAAAAATGTATTGGACCCCGGTCCCTTGCCAGCATTGCGATAATGCTCCCTGCATCAAGGCCTGTCCTTCGGGGGCGATGCATAAAAGAGAAGATGGGATTGTCGATTTGGATAAAAGCAGATGCATTGGCTGTCAGTACTGTGTTTGGGTGTGCCCTTACAATGTTCCCCAGTTTGATCCTGAGGCCGGGGTCAGTGATAAATGCAACATGTGCGCGCAGCGTTTGGACCAGGGCGAAGAGCCTATGTGCGTACTCTGCTGCCCGTCCCGCGCCATTAAGTTCGGGGACTTGAACGACCCTGATTCCGAAGTGGCAAAAATGGTCAACCAACGCAGCAGCAAGGTTTTGTTACCGGAACAGGGCACCAGCCCGACCACCCAATATCTATTTTAAGGAGGGATGACAATGCATATACCATACAGCCTGGCAACCAGTTACCTTCTTTTAGGTACCTCTATCGGATTGGTGATGTGGTTTGCGGCAGGAAGATTTATAGACCGGGATTATAACCATCAGGTCTGGTCCCGTATACTTTTAACCGCGGCCGTACTGGCAGTTCTGGGGGTTATCTTTGCCATCCTCCACCTGGGCCATACGGAGAGATTTATGAATCTGCTGGCCAATCCCGCGTCCTGGCTCTCCCGGGAGGGATTATTCGCCGGCGCATTTACCGGCTGCACCGTGCTTTATTTCCTTTTAATCAAGAGGTCCGGAGTTGAAGCCGTCAAAAGACTGGATCCCTTGCTTTACCTGGCCGTACTGGCCGGTCTGGGTACTTTTATCTGCATGGGCATGATCTACGCTTCGGTACAGGCCATTCCAACCTGGAACACGACCATGGTAGTATTGATAGACATTTTTTCCGGGCTGTTGCTGGGCGGATTCTTATTCCTGGTGCTGACCGGCAAAGAACTGCCCGGCAATATTATAAAACCTGTCATCACCGGTATATTCTTAGTCCTGCTGGTAAGTCTGATCGTCAATATCGCCTACGATGTCCAGGTCAGGATGACCTTGTCCGCACTGGCGGCCCAGGGGGTAACGGTTCCATCTCTGACCCTGATCACCTTGATCAGAGTGGTGATCGGCTTATTGGTTCCGGTCTACCTTCTGGGCAAAAGCTTTAAAACCAAACCGGAACTGGCGGCGTCAGCCTTTTCAATTGCTCTGGCCTGTGTGCTGATAGGTGAGGTAAGTGCTAAAATCATGCATTTTATGGCTGCAGTGAAGGGGCCGCTTTTCTAAGCGAAGGAGGGTGAGTAATGTCCAATCAGAATCGCTATGAATTATTAGCCCTGGCTTTGTCATATCCGCATCCCGAATTGGTCAATGCCATTGAGCAGGGCCAATATGATAAAGAATTCGGCCAAACCGCGCCGTTTCCAGTAAATTTGGAAGAGCTGGAAGTGGAATACTGCCGCTTATTCGTCGGTCCCGGCCATGTGGAAGTTCCTCCCTATGAATCGGTGTACCGCGAGCATGATATTAAAATGCAGCAAGGGCTGGTTATGGGCCCGCCGGCAGCTGCCGTGAGCAAACTATATCGGGAGGCGGGATTGCAGTTGGCTCAGGGATTCCATGATATGCCCGACCATATTGCGGCCGAAACATGGTTCCTGGCCTACCTGGAAGCAATGGCCGCCCATAGTGCTGACGGACAGGATTTTCTGCAGCAGAAGCGGCAATTCATGGATCAGCACCTGGGACAATGGGCCGGGGCCTTCGCTGAAGCGGTGCGGAAAGCCAGCCGCCATGCCTGGTATATATATATAAGTAAACTGCTGGCTGAAACTATAGCAGCAGAAACGGACAGCTCCTTTTTTAGCTGAACATCGTTTTATGAAACCCGTGCATGAGGAGGTGAATAGGGTGAGAGAAAACCTGCTGTTGGAAGAAGCCCAGGAAGTTCTATTGAATCAGGCCCGACCGCTGGGAGAAGCTATGGTGCCGCTGACGGAAGCATGGGGACGGGTTATCAGCCGTGATATAAGGGCGGGTGCCAATATTCCTCCTTTCAATAAATCGCCCCTGGATGGATATGCCTTGCGGGCCAGTGATACTAAAAAAGCTAGTCCCTCCAATCCTGTCCGATTAAAAGTGCGGGAAGTGGTACGGGCTGGTTTTATGCCTGAACAGGAGGTTATTCCCGGGACAGCCATCAAGGTTATGACTGGTGCGCCTTTGCCTGCCGGAGCAGATGTAGTGATAAAATACGAGGACGTAAAAGAAGGCAAGCATGGCATAGAGGTTTACCAGCCCCTGAAAGCCGGTGATAATATTATCCTGGTTGGGGACGACATCACTCAGGGAGAACTGGTGTCTGTCCGGGGCAGCCTTGTTAATCCCGCTCTGGCCGGATTGCTGGCCAGTCTGGGTTTATCTGAAATACCGGTGTTTTTCCCCATCAGAGCAGCTATTGTATCTACCGGAGATGAGCTTATACTACCATTTGAACCCCTGACTCGGGGCAAGATTTATAACAGCAGCCTGTACACTCTGGCAGCCCGCTGCCGGGAATTGGGTGTGCTGCCTGCAGTCCTGGGGAATGTGTCTGATAAGGCTGAAGCGGTGGCTGGCTGCCTGCAACAGGGATTAGACACGGCTGATATTGTCATAAGTACCGGCGGGGTATCAGTGGGGGACTATGATGTGGTACGCAATGCCCTGTTGGAATTGGGAACGGAAATAATCTTTTGGAAAATAAGGATGAAACCCGGTTCTCCGCTGATAGCGGCGCGCAAAGATAATAAAATTATAATCGGCTTATCGGGCAACCCCGCAGCCGCAATGGTAAGCTTCGATCTTGTAGCAGTACCCGTACTCAAAAAAATGATGGGGCAAGACCAGCTATTGCCCAGGAAAATCAAAGCGATTTTCCTGGACCGCTTTGACAAGCCCAGCCCCGAGAGAAGATTCCTGCGGGCGCAGCTGCACCGCCGGAATGGTATGGATTTTGTCCGCCTCACCGGCGGACAGGGGAATGGGGTGTTAAAATCCCTGGTTGCCTGCAATGTTTTAATAGATGTCCCGGCCGGCAGCGGTCCATTAAAAACCGGCCAGCAGGTTAATGCTTATATTACCGGCAATATCAATGAATCATATCAGGACGATTTACGTAGCAGTCTTATGAGAATTGCCTACTGAAACCTTATGGTTGCAAGCTGCAAGCTTAAGATGGGGCGGGAGGGGTGTCCTCAATACATGGCCGTATTCAGGCACCCCTTCTGCTATACCTATTTTAAAAAACTTCCACTTCCATTTTTATCCGCACTTCCTGCTCCGGAAACTGATCAAAAAAGCTCAATATATTCCTTACCATGCCGGTTGTGCCTACTGTATCCAAAGAGAACCGCAGGCTGCTGCTGCCGGCATCATTAGGTTCAATGGCCCCACCGGGCGTTTCCTCAGCCATATGATCAGACGGGGCTTTTTTCTTAGGCTGGTTATTTGAATTGCCTTTGCGGGCTAAAGGCAGGCCGACTTCATGTGCCATTTGGTAAAAAAGAGAGCGGGTAATGCCCCATTGTTCCATTATCTCTTTAACGCTATGTTCAGCCCTGATTTCGTTCAGGTAATCCCGCTTCTGGTCATTGGACAATTTGTTAAATTCGGAAAAAGAAATCAATTCAATATCCTCCCGGCAGTTTGTATTTTATTAAATAATCTCCTATTTATACCATATTTATACATGGAGCCGGGTAGAATGATTATCTCTTGCCGTACAGGATTTAAAATACTTCAGAATAGCAATTCGGGACTGGATAATTGGGGGGATTCGACCGCTGCCGCTGTTATTCCATCGGTTTTTCAGGGGGACGGGGACCATAAAACTGATAATAATAGCATTGGATGCGCCCGTTATATAATTTGCGCTTACGGTCTGCCGGTCGGCCGTATAAACTTTCAAATCGTTGGTGAGCCGTAAGTATGTAAATAGACCAACTATCCAGAGCTTTAAAAATTCTTCCCATTTCCTTATATAATTCCGCTACCGTCGCCTTATCTTCCAAGCGCTCCCCGTACGGAGGGTTGCAGATAATACAGCCGTACTTATCGCGGCTGCTCACTGCTGAAACCGGCATTTGCTGAAAATGTATATGCTCTGCCACCCCGGCCTGGCGGGCATGATAACGGGCCAGGCTTAACACTTCCTTATCTATATCAGTTCCACGAATAGACAGCTTTGTTTCCCGCTTGATTTGGTCATGAGCTTCATTTCGAGCCCATTGCCAGCATTTTTTAGATAATACCGGCCATTTTTCCGCGGCAAACTCCCGTTTTAAACCTGGAGCCAAATTAAGCCCTGTCATAGCAGCCTCAATGGGAATAGTACCGGAACCGCAAAAGGGATCCAGCAACAACCGGCCCTTATCCCAGTAGCTCAAATCAATCAAAGCGGCAGCCAAAGTCTCCTTCAAAGGTGCGGGAGCGCTTAACTTGCGGTATCCTCGCTTATGCAGACCGGTGCCGCTGGTATCAAGAGTAAGGGTCACAATATCTTTTAATAAAGCCACTTCAATAGTATAGCGGGCGCCGGTTTCAGGAAACCATTGTAAGCGATAGCGCTCTTTCATCTTCTCGACCACCGCTTTTTTCACAATAGCCTGGCAATCCGATACACTGAATAGCTGCGACTTGATTGATTTCCCTTCAACCGGGAAATTGCCATCCTGCGGAATCCAATCGGGCCAGGGTAAAGCCCGGGTATTTTGAAACAATTCTTCAAAGGAACGGGCAGGGAATTCACCCATCTTAACCAGAATCCGGTCGGCGCATCGCAACCATAGATTAAGCCGGGGGATAGCGTCCAGGTCTGCCCGGATAGTAACCCGGCCGTTTTCTACGGTAATATCGTTGTAGCCCAGACGAGTGACCTCGCGGGCTACAATAGCTTCTAACCCAAAACCGGCCGTGGCAATTAATTCAATTTCTTTTTTCATTCGTTCACCTGTTGTCGTTAATATGCTAAATCATATTCTGCCAAGAATCATTAATTAAATACCTGCCGGGCGCTATCAAGCCTTCAGACGATAAGAGAAAGAGGCATTAAACTGGGGGATGGTCTGTATTCATCCCCCAGTTTCCCGATAGTATTTAAATGAGGGTCCTGTGGTTTAAAGTTGATTGAACTACATTTGCTGGGCCATTTTTTCAAGTGTTTCCGACATGGCTCTAATTTCTTCGACACTGGCGGAGATCTCTTCGGTAGCCGCCGCCTGTTCCTGGCTGGCATCAAGATTAAGTTGACTCTTATTCACGGTATCGGCAACATTGTTCTTGATTTCGGTGATAAGCTCGCGAATACTTATTACCGTTTGCTTGGATTCGTCAGACAGCTTTCTGATCTCTTCTGCCACTACGCCAAAACCACGCCCCGCCTCTCCGGCCCGGGCCGCTTCTATAGCGGCATTAAGTCCGAGCATCTTGGTTTCGTCCGCTATCTGCTTAATAAATGCCAGTACGTCAGTTATTTCATCCGCCATTTTGTTGACCCCGTCAATGGTGGTATTCAAGTCTTGTTCATTAATATTAATCTGCGAAGCTGACGCGGCTAATTCCTCAATTACTCCTGACATCTCCTCCAGGCCGCTGGCCAGATTAACTGACAATTGACGTAATTCCAGGGCCCTTTGTTTGGGCATGATTATATTTAGGGCGGCTACCACCTTGTTATTATCATCTGAATCAAGACAGGGACTGCTCATAATTAAGACCGGTACCCCGTAAACACTTTCCTTTACTTCATTGACCGCCAATTTACCGGTATTAATAGCAGTCCAATTGGCGGACCAGCTCTCTTTGATGGGATCGCCTATCTGTATGCTGGAAACATCAAACTGTTCTGAGGGTTGTCTATAAGCAACCTTTTCCAAATCGCTCATATAAAAAAATGCGCCTTCCGGGAACATATTAGCTATCATAGGAGCAAAATCATTGAACGAACGGGCAATGGAATGCAGGCGAGGCAGAATCAGCATCGCGCTACCAACTGTTTCGTCATTATCCAAAACAGGTACGGCATAGGTTAGTAATCTTATTCCATAGACATTACGCGGGATTTCGACCATCTCTTCCCGGCGATTCCGTATGCAGTTATAAGCCGCTCCACCGGCTTTAAGCTCACTGCCCGGGTTGAATTCTTCAACTTCCAGCCCGTCGGAGCTAACCTTCCAGGTAATTTTCTCCTGGTCCGATATTACTGCCATGGCACCACCTGGAATTTTATTAACCAGAAATGAGGAAACTTCTTTAAACACATCAATCTTTTCAACGGTTATAGCCACAATTATTCCCCCTTACACTAGTTTGACTTTAAGCCTAATCCTTTTCCGCTTTAAGAACCCCTCGCCTCCTTCTTTCTATATTCAATCCGAGATTGCCCAAATCAATCATAGCCCAAAATTCAATTCTTTCTATATCCAATCCCGGGGCATTCTCCCCCAGACCTTGGAATATTAAATATTTCCGGTAATGACTGTACCTTCTGAGTTCTTGACTATGACGAACAGCATAAAGAACATACTTTTCGCCGGAGAATCAGATTATACGAATAAATTATACCTCATAATCCATTTCTTCCTAATAGGACAAAAGGCCCTATATGTTAAAGTTATGGATTTTTTAAGGGTATAGTTTTGTGACTGCATTGGGTGGTAAGTATCATACTATTATTTGGTAAATATGACCAACCAGGGGAAACAAGGATTTACCATGATAGGCCTTTATCTCCTATATATAACCCATTTAAACAGCCTGGTTGCTAAGTTATGCTTGGGTTTCCTCTGCTTTTCCGCAGCTCCTGAACCATGAACAATAAAATGGGAAGAGGTATAATTAAGTAAAGCTCCGGGAGCTATTATAATAGGAAGGTGAAATAATGGATGAACCAGCATGTACAACAGGGTGTGCTGCGGTTCAAGATATTCCGGCGATAATCAGTTTTGAAAAGAGGTATTTTGATACCTGCTGGCAGTCTAAGCCCGATACGTTGAAAAGCCTGATTGAAAAAAATCCCATGATGTTTCGGTTGTGTAAAGTGGATGATACCTTAAAAGGTTACTATGGAGTTCTTCCGTTGCCCCATCACATATGGCAAAAAACTCTTAAAGGCCAAATACTGGAAGAGGATGTTATGCCTTATATTATACCCTTTGAGGCGCCTGAGGTTTACCTTTATATATATTCGGTAATCGTAGATGTGGCAGATAACCGGCATAAGACCTATACCCGGGAACTTATTGACGACTTTGCCCGTAATTTCATCCTGGGGCAGAAATTTAAAGCGGTAGGCGCCTTCACCGTTTCCGAAGGCGGCAGAAGATTAGTGGAACGTTCCCACTTTCTCTACAAAGGCGGTTTTCGTGGTAATAACGGTATATATGTAAGGTCTTACGCCATAAAAAGAGAAAGTTTGCTGCAACAAGTCTTGAAAAGTAGAGAACTGCGCATCAAAAAACGCATCGCCTAAAGCAATATACACCCTTACCAAAATGGCAGAAGGAATATTCCTCCTGCCATCTTTATATATTTCCCAGTAGCTTGGGCCGGATTCATCCAACTCCAGGACTACTCCAAATAATCAACGTATTGGCAGATCTCAGGTACGATCCGATCCTTTTCAGCATTGAAATTCTTTTTATTGTTTTCAAAAAGGTTATTTCCTCTGGTATCAATCGAAACCAATAAGGGCCCGAAATCTTTTACCCGCATCACCCACATTGCTTCCGGCATGCCTAAATCCAGCCATTCTACCGTTTCCACTTCTTCTACCTGGCTGGCGGCCAGCACGGCACATCCGCCTGGAAATACCGCATGAATCGCTTTGTGGACTTTACAGCCTTCCGCGGTTTTTTCTCCCATTCCGCCTTTACCGATAATCAGTTTAACCCCGGTTGCGCCTATAAATTCTTTTTCATATTTTTCCATGCGCATACTTGTGGTCGGGCCGATGGAAATAACCTCGTATTTGTTTGATTCGCCCGGCCTTGCTTTCATAATAGGCCCGGCGTGAAAAATGGCTTTTCCCTCCAGATCAAGGGGCAATGGTTTATGTTGTTTTATGAGGCGCTGATGAACGTCATCCCGGCTGGTGATCAGATAGCCATTCAAATAAATGATATCTCCGATTGCCAGAGATTCAATATCGTCATTCTTTATTGGGGTCGTCAGGGTTTTCGTACTCATAAGATCGCTCCTTTATGTGATAACATTTCGTATTCCAATTTTGAATTAATCTTAATGAGCGCCCTTCGGTGCGCCCAGCACCCGGTTGAGAGGCCGACGGCAATAGTGGCCGGATGACGCCCCGCCTGTTCAATATGCACGCCCATTACCGAACTTTTTCCGGTAATGCCGCCAGGACCGATTTTGATTTGGTTGAGTCCGTTCTCTATCATGGATTCCAGTTCTGCGCCGCGGGGGTTGCTGTTATGGGTACCCAGCGGACGCAGCAGCGCTTTTTTGGAAAGTTTAGCCGCCACTTCTACGGAACCGGCGATGCCGATGCCGACCAAAAGAGGCGGACAGGCATTTATACCGTAAGAGGTGATCTGGTCAAATACGAATTTTACAACCCCCTCATAGCCCTCCAACGGCATTAAAACTTTGGCGGTCCCGGGAAGACTGCACCCGCCCCCGGCCATATACATATAGATTTTTACCTCGTCGTTATAGGGAACGACCTCCCAGTCAATCCATGGGATTCTGGTGCCGACATTATTGCCGGTATTTCTTTCATCAAATACTTCCACCACGTTATGACGCAAAGGAGCATCCACCGTGGCCTTTTTTACGGCTTCACGCAGGCAATTCTCAATTTCGTCGATCAGCGGGAAGCGTGAGCCGACCTGCACAAAATACTGAATAATGCCCGTATCCTGGCAACACGGTCTATCCAACTCATCCGCCATTTTTAAATCCGCAAACATGGCGTCGTAAAAGATCCGGGCCATAGGCGTATCTTCTCTGGCCCTGAGTTCTTCCAGTTTGGCAACGACATCATCGGGAAGATGTTTGCCGGCATAGGCAGTAAATTTTGCCATAATGTCAATGAATTGGGCCCGTTGTATATTCAGCATTATATCAATTTCCTCCCGTTTCTTTATTTGTATTTTAATCTTCATGGCCCTCAAAGCCGTACCCACCGGGCATAGCCATGGGGCATACCCATGGGGCACAAGCAAGCAAGCAGGCAGGCAACCAAGAATGAAAATAGTCCTACGGTTTCGCTATTTTTTTGACGCGGAATTCAGGGAACTTAGAGGGAAGAACGCGGAAGAGAACTTTAATAAATTCCGCGTATTTCCTTAAAAGATTCCGCGGTTTCCGCGTCTAATGAATCTTTGTAGTTGCGCGTCTATTTTCATATTAATTCTGTACATAAATGGCGGCTCTTAAGCGCCGCCATTTATGCAATCATTGCAATATAAAACCAGCCCTTTCAGGGTCCTTAGAATAATTGGATCGCGGTCTGCGCCAGGGCTGATAAAGGCGCCGGGTAAACCCCGATCAGCACGGTAGCGGCGAGGCATATCCACAAGGCCACTCGGGTGGAAGTATCGGGTTTAATCGGAGTCATATCATCGTTAGTGCCGATATACATAGCTTTGGCTACCATCAGATAGTAGTAAACCGATACCATACTCATCAGCAAGCCCACAAAAGCCAGCCAGAGATAGCCGGCGCCGATAGCTCCGGAAAAGAGATAGAATTTGCCTACGAACCCCGCCAGAGGCGGTATACCCGCCAGTGATAATAAACAAACGGTCATAATGGCGGCCAGCATAGGCGAACGTTTGCCCAAGGCTTTAAAAGCCTCAATACTGGTACTGCCGGTCTCTACCTCCACTGCCGTAGCTACGGCAAAAGCTCCCAGGTTGGAGAAGACATAGAGCATGGCATAGAATAGTACCCCTTTCAGGCCATATTCATTTCCCGCTACCATACCCACCAGGATATAACCTGCCTGAGCAATGCTGGAGTAGGCCAGCAGGCGCTTGATATCCGTCTGCACCAGAGCCACCAGATTGCCCAGTATAATGGTGCAGGCCGCCAGTACCGCAAGCACCAGCCCCCACTCAAACTGGGGCAGGGGAAGGGCCAGCATAAATACCCGGACAAAAGCCGCAAATGCGGCAGCCTTAGAACCTACCGCCAGAAAAGCCGTGACCGGAATGGGAGCCCCCTGGTAAATATCCGGGGCCCACATATGAAAAGGAACCAGCGACAGCTTGAAGGCAAAGCCTGCTATCATGAGAATTATTCCGGCCACCATAGCCGGCTGGAACTGCATATGGCCGGCTATTTCGCTGATGACCGTAGTTCCACTGACAGCATAGACCAGGCTTATGCCAAAAAGTAACACCGCAGACGATATGGCTCCCAGGATGAGATATTTCAGTCCCGCTTCCACCGAAAGCTCATTGTTCAGCAAATAAGCGGTCAAAATATAGAAACTTATGGTCATTAACTCCAGACCGATATACAAAGTAATCAACTCACCGGCCGCAGCCATTACCACCATACCCAGAAGAGCAAAAACCAGGAAACTGTAGAATTCGTTGGCCCGCCGCCCCAAACGCTGGATATAAGCGGACCCGCTCAGGACAACCAGGAGTCCGGCCAGAATGAACAACAGCTTAAAAAAACTGCCATAGCTGTCTGCCTGGTACACTCCGTTAAACAGCGCCTCTTCCTGACCAAAACCGGCGGCGCTGAGCAATAAGGCTATTACTAGTCCCAGGAAAGTGACCGTCCCCATAATTCCCCTGCCCTTATGGGGGAGCAACAGACCAAGGACCAGCAGTAAAAGGCCCAGCAGGGCAATTTCTATTTCCGGTGCCAGCATGCTGATCTGCATTATAAAATCCCCCCTATCTGCATAAGCCCGGCCTGGGAAATCAGGCTGCCGACTCCGTTATTAATCAAATCCATCAAAGTGAAAGGCATTATCCCGCCGATGATTATAGCTGCCCCCAGTACCAGCAGGGGAACCATTTCCGGTCCTTTCAGGTCCTGCAGGTGATCCCATTTCTCTTTGCGGGGACCGAACAATACATTGCCTAGGGTGCGCAGTATATACAGCGCCGTAAAGATAATCCCGGAAACGGCGATTATGGTAAGGACTTTAAAACTGCTGAAGGCGCCGACAAAAATAGTAAACTCCCCGATGAAATTGACCATGCCCGGCAAACCCAGGGAAGCCAGTCCCGCTATCATGAACCCGGTAGCCAGTCGGGGCATCTGATGGGCCAGCCCGCCGAAATCATCAACGTTACGGGTATGGCTTTTCTCGTAAAGATTGCCGATCATGGCAAAGAAGAGGGCGGCCATGACTCCATGGGCAAACATCATAATTACCGCCCCGTTGATGCTGACCAGATTCAAAGCGGCAATACCGATCAGCACGTAGCCCATATGGCTGACGCTGGAATAGCCTACAATGTACTTCAGGTCCTTCTGGCTCAAGCAGATGAAAGCGGCATAGATCACATTGCCCAGAGCCAGAACCGCTATGATGGGTGCGATTACCTGGGCTCCGGCGGGAAGTATCATAATCCCGATGCGGATCAGGCCGTAGCCGCCGATTTTTTTCAATACCCCGGCATGAATCATGCTGACTGCGGTAGGGGCTCCGGCATAGCCGTCGGGCGACCAGGCATGAAAGGGAAACATTGACAGCAGCGTCCCGAACCCAAAAGCCATCAAGGCAAAGACAAATACCTGGAAGCTTTGGGAAAACTCAGTTTGGGCCAGGGTCATCAAATCCATGCTGGGAGCGCCGTTTACAGCCATGGATTGAACAAACAGCGCAATCAGGCCTACCAGCAAAAAAGCACTTCCGATCAGCAGATAGATGGTAAGCTTCATACCCGCATATTCCTTGGTGACCCGTTTGCTGCTCCCCCACATGATTACCATCAGGTAAATGGGAATGACCACCACTTCATAAAAGAGGAAAAAGATAAACAGGTCGGTAGTTAAGAAGGTTCCCATAACTCCGGTAATCAATATCAGCAGCAGGCTGAAAAACTCCTTTACCCGCTCACTGATGTTCCAGGAAGCATAAACGGCGCTGAAGCCAATCAGGGTAGTAAGCAGCAACAGAGGAATGCTGATGCCGTCCACTCCCAGAGCATAAGTCACCCCCAGGTCTGCCGTCCAGGGTATACTCTCTACAAACTGAATGCCGCCCAGAGAACGGTCGTATCCGATCGCCACTACCAGCGACAGTATCAGGCTGACCAGGGTAGCACCCGCAGCCACATATTTTATGGCCTGTTCCCGCTCCCGGTGGAGGGTCATAATTATTATGGCGCCGATCAACGGCATGAATAAGGTTAAAGATAAAATCGGCCAGTTCATTTCTTCCACCCCCTACAACACGATAGCGAAACCGGCCATCATGACCAGCCCGATAATTACAATGATTCCGGCAAACATATACATGGCATAAGTCTGCACCTGGCCGTTTTCGGTATAGCGCAGAACCTGCCCGGCCATTCCGGTCAGAGCAGCGATGCCGTTAACCAGACCATTGATCACATAGACATCAAACCAGAACAAAACTTTGGCCGTCCCATCTATCAGATGGTCTATCAGCCATTGATAGATTTCATCAATATAGTACTTATGGTAGAGCAGCTGATATAAACCGTTAAATCTCGTTTTCACCGCTGCCACATTGACCATTTTCTTCTGATAAACCGCCCAGGCCAGTATGATACCGGCTACCGCCACCAGAGAAGATACCGCCATAATACCCAGGCTGGGATTATGGTGAACCGCTCCGGGATAACTGACCCAGTGAGCGAAGACATTGTTCATCAGCGGGGAACCGACAAAACCTGCTATTATAGCCATAACGGCCAGTATTACCAGGGGTACGCTCATTACCGCCGGGGATTCATGCGCCTTCAGGCCGCCCTCGCCGGAGCCGAAAAAGGCTACGAAAATCAGCCTGAACATATAGAAGGCGGTTAGAAAAGCCACGATCGTTCCCAGAATATACAGCCCGATGTGACCGCTGGCATAAGCTCCCAAAAGGATCTCATCCTTGCTCCAGAAGCCGGATAGGGGAGGAATGCCGCTCAAGGCCAGAGCACCGATAACAAAGGTCCAGGTAGTAACCGGCATCTTGCCCGCCAGACGTCCCATTTTCCAGATGTCCTGCTCATCATGCAGGGCATGAATGACACTGCCCGCACCCAGGAAAAGCAGGCTCTTGAAAAAGGCATGGGTCATAAGGTGGAACATCCCGGCCGTCATGGCTCCGACCCCCATGGCCATAACCATATAACCCAACTGGCTTAAAGTGGAATAGGCCAGTATACGCTTGATATCATTCTGGACGATGGCGATGGTAGCGGCAAAAAGGGCGGTAAATCCGCCGATAACCGCTATGGCCAGCAAAGCCTGGGGGGTACTGCTGAAAATAAAGTAAGCCCGGGCAATGAGATAAACACCGGCAGCTACCATGGTAGCCGCGTGAATGAGGGCACTGACCGGAGTAGGTCCTTCCATGGCGTCAGGCAGCCAGACATGCAGAGGGAACTGGGCCGATTTACCTACCGGACCCGCCAGCATGAGGATGGCTATTCCGATCAGGATTCCGGTATTGGTATACCCGGCGATTTCACCTGCCAGACCGTTAAAGTTCAGGGTTCCAAATAGAATCTGCAAGAAAAGGATACTCAAGAGGAAACCGAAATCTCCCACCCGATTGGTGATAAAGGCTTTCTTGGCTGCTTCTTTAGCCGAATTCCGGCCAAACCAGAAACCGATCAAGAGATAAGAGGCCAGACCCACCAGTTCCCAAAAGACAAAGATTTGCCCGAAATTATTGGCCAGAACCAGTCCCAGCATGGAGCCGGCAAAGAACGACTGATAGGCGTAATAACTGGCAAAGCCCGGATCCCCGTGCATATATCCCAGCGAATAGATCTGCACCAATAAAGCTACGGTGGTAACTACGATGAGCATTACGGCGGTAAGACCGTCCACCAGTATCCCCATGTCCACCTGCAGACCGGGCATACTCAGCCAGCGGGCGGCAGCTTCATACACCAGGTTACCTTCACTGGAAAACACCGCCAGACTTACCAACAGGGAAATTAAAAATGCTATGCCTATGGCCAGGATGGACAGAGCCGCAGATAAGCGCGGCCAACGGTGCAGAAACAGTCCGATCAGGGCAAAAGCAATGAAGGGCAGAATTGCTATTATCCAGGCATATTGTACACTTGTTTCCATCATTACTTGCACCCCCTTACCATTTCAGCAGATTGAAATCGTTCAAATCAACCGATTTCTTCTGCCGGAATATTGCTAAAATCAGAGCTAATCCCACCGCGACTTCCGCCGCTGCCACCACAATGATAAAAATCGCAAATAACTGGCCTATCACCTGGCTGCTGGCTACGAACTTATTTACGGCAATAAAATTTATGTTTACCGCGTTAAGCATCAGCTCTACCGACATCAAAACTCCTACCGCATTGCGTTTGGATAATACTCCATATACGCCGATGCCGAATAAAACCGTGCCCAATAACAGGTATGCGGTCAGATCAATCATGTTCACCGGCCCCTTTCGCTAAAATAATGGCCCCCACAACTGCTACCAGCAAAAGGAGAGCGGCGACTTCGAACGCCACTACATAATCACCCAGCAGAAGCGTCGCCAGCGCGCCCACGCTGTCTTCCGGCAGTGACCCCGAAGACTGCGGCCAGATAGTGCTGCCAATAGCTGCGCCCAAGCCCAGAGTTACCAGCAGGGCTATAAGGCCGCCCCAGTATTTTTGCTTGGCGTGAGACCGGTTGCTTTCATCGGGATCCTTATCCATGACCAGCATGATGGCAAAAATAATGAGAACCGATACGGCGCCGGCATAGACCAGAATCTGTACTAATCCCAGAAAGCCGGCCTGCAGCTGAAAATACAGGGCTGCCACCCCTAGAAAGGACAGTACCAGGGACAAAGCACTGTGCACTATATTTTTAAATCCTACCACTCCCACTGCGGCCGTTACCGTGATGAGAGCGGTGACTATAAAAACCAGATCCGACAGGTTCATTCAGCGTTACCTCCCTCCGTTTGGGCCCGGCCTGATTTCAATTCTTTATTAACCAGGGCCTGGGCTACTTTTCGGGCTTTATCCTTATCATCCAGCATAATGGCCAGTATTTTTTCCGCCTTATTGCCATCAGCTTGCAGCAACCGAGTCAGAACCTCAGCCTGTTCTTCGTTATCTACGTATTTGGCCAGCAGTTTCTGCGGGTTCTTTTCCAGCGCGGTTCTAAGAGCCTGAAGCTGTTTCTCCCGTTTATCCTGAGCTTCCTGCCTGGCATTATCATCATCCGGTCCGGCTGCAGAGTCGGTGGCCGGCGGCTGCAAGTCCATTTCCGGGGGACGGTGATAGACCGTCTTAATATCTTCCCGCCGGTAGCGGGAAAATTCAAAATCATGGCTGAAATACAGACAGTTCTGGGTACAGGCCTCTACGCAGAGATTGCAGAACATGCAGTATTGGTGGTCAATCGTATAAGACATCAATTTTCTCTTCTTGCTGACCTCATCCCGGGCATCCTCCAGACTCAAAACTCCGTTGGGACAGGTTTTGATGCAGATTCCGCAGACCCGGCATTTCTCAAATTCCAGATTGAGGCGGCCGCGAAAGCGTTCTTGCAGATAGGGCTGCTCTTCCGGATACTGAATAGTCAGCTTTTTGCCAAAATGGTGTTTTAATGTGATCCCTAACCCCTTGATTAAACCTTGGCCGTACATTTTAACACCACCCCATCCATTTAAATACATAAATACCCACTCCGGTAACCACAATATTGGCCAGGCTGACCGGAAGCAGGACCTTCCAGCTGAAGGACATCAGGTGGTCCATTCTGATGCGGGGGAAAGTCCATTTGATCCACATAAAGACAAACATTATGATATAGGTCTTAATAATTATCCACAGCCAGGAAGGCAGCCACGGACCCTGCCATCCCCCCAGAAACATGGTGGAGGCCATGGCCGATACCGCTACCAGATTGGTGTATTCCGCCAGAAAGAACAGGGCCCAGCGCATTCCCGTATACTCGGTATAGGCGCCGGCAGTCAATTCCTGTTCGGCTTCAGGCATGTCAAAAGGCCCGCGATTGAGTTCCGCGGTGGCGGCAATAAAATAGGTTATGAAAGCGACCGGTTGAAATACGATAAACCAGATATTGCTCTGAGCCGCTACTATATCCGACAGCCGCAGGGAACCGGCAATCATGATTACGCCCAGCAGGGAGAAAGTCAATGGTATCTCATAGCTGATCATCTGGGCTACCGAACGCATGGCTCCCAATAAAGACCATTTATTATTGGAACTCCATCCGGCCATCAGCAACGCTATGGTGCTCAGCGAAGCCAGGGAAATAAAATAGAATACCCCGATATTCAGATCTACGATCTGCATCCCGTCTCCCATAGGTATTACCAGATAAAGCATCATAGCCACGGTAATAAAGAAAAGCGGCGCGGTACGGAATATCCATTTGTCAGTCCGGGTGGGGATGATGTCCTCTTTGGTTAAAAGTTTTATGGCATCGGCTATGGTCTGAAAAGCTCCCCAGGGGCCCAGACGGTTAGGTCCCAGGCGCAGCTGGATAAACCCGGACACCTTTCTTTCCAGCCAGATCAGAATAATGACATTTATTGTCACGATACCGGCAACACAGGCAAATTGAATTATTAAAAGTATGAAATCAGCCCAAACTGCGGAAAGCCCCAAACTTTGCAGCCATCCGGTGAGGGTTTGGGCTATGTCTAAAAATAAGCTCTCCATTTGCAATCGCTCCTAAAAATTATGATAGGGGAGTCCTGATAATTCAGGCAGATCCCTTAAGCTATAGCAAGCAAAACCCTGCCGGCCTCAGCGGTCAGATTCGCCCAGTACCGGGTCCAGGGTAGCAATATTGGCGATTATGTCCTGCAGCAATCCTCCCCGGGATATGAGCGGCAGCACTGCCAGATTTATAAATGAAGGAGCCCGTACATGAAGGCGATACGGTTTTTCCGAGCCGTCGCCGACGATATAATAGCCCAGCTCTCCTTTGGAAGATTCAATACGATGGTAAACCTCGGCGCCTTTTTCCGCTTTCAGAATCCGGGGGGTCTTAGCCTTAATTTCACCGGCCGGAAGTCCGTTTACAGCCTGCTCTATTATACGGGCGCTCTGGACAATTTCTTCCACCCGGACCATGATACGATCCCAGCAATCGCCTCCCTGAGCTACCGGCACCTCAAAATCAAAGCGGTCGTAAATGCCGTAAGGCTCTGCCTTGCGGATATCATAATCCACCCCGCAGGCTCTGAGATTGGGACCGCTGACCCCATAAGCGACAGCATCCTGAGCGGTCAGGCGGCCAATACCTTTAACGCGGGCCTGCAGTATCTCATTGCCGAAGATCAAACCGTCATATTCCTTAAGCATAGCGGGCAGGTCCTTTAAGAAGGAACCTACCGCGGGATAAAACTCTTCCGGCACATCCTCGGCCACTCCTCCGATACGCATATATGAGGCAATCATACGCTGCCCGCTGGTCATTTCGAACATATCCATGATCCGTTCCCGATCCCGGAAACAATATATCAACCCGGTAGTCGCCCCCAGATCCATAGCCATACTGCCGATAAAAAGGAGATGGGAAGCAATACGGGACAACTCCGCCATTATCACCCGGATATATTCAGCTCTTTCCGGCACTTCAATCCCCATCAGCTTCTCCACCGCCTGAACATATCCCAGGGTGGGCAAGTGGCTGGCTAAATAATCCAGGCGCGAAGTATAGGGTATAAATTGGACATAGGTTTTGCCCTCGGCGATTTTTTCCACCGCCCGGTGGACATAACCCAGGTGGACGATGGCATCTGTCACCATTTCTCCGTCCAGAACCGCTTCCACATGCAAGCCGCCATGGGTGCTGGGGTGTTGAGGCCCTATATTGATAGTCATAAGTTCGCTGGCTGACAATGTTATCACCCCTTTACCTTAAAATCTTTGCGCAGCGGGTGGCCCTCAAAATCATCCGGCAAAAGTATGCGGATAAGATTAGGATGGTTTTGAAATTTGATGCCCATCAGATCGAATAATTCCCGTTCCTGCCAATCGGCGCCGGGCCAAAGGTAAGCCGTCGAGGGGAACTGAGCCTCTTCCCGGCTGACACTGCTCTTTACCATTATCTTGTGATTGGCGGGAATAGAATGAAGATGATAAATTATTTCAAAACGGTCGGGATAATCCACTGCCGTCAAATTGGCCAGGTAATTGAAGCCATGGATTTCCTTGAGCCGGCCCAGAAGAGCCGGCAGATTATCCGCTCCCGTACTTATACAGGTGTAGTGTTTATCCTGACTCACTTCAATCTTATCGCCCATGAAGGTCTGTATATCCTGCAATATCTGACTCAACTTTTTCCCTCCACCTTTTTCTTAAGCTCCAGTAACCCGTGAAACAGGGCTTCCGGGCGGGGCGGGCAGCCAGGCACGAAGACATCCACATCAAAAAGCGAGTCACATCCCGGCAGTACAGCGTAGCCGTCTTTAAAGGGACCGCCGCTGGTGGCGCAATTGCCCATGGCTACCACCCACTTCGGCTCCGGCATCTGGGCCCAGATCCTTTCGACAACCGGTTTCATTTTTAAGGTAATGGGTCCGGCTACGATCAATAAGTCGGCCTGCCGGGGGGAGGCCCGGAAAACTTCGTAACCATAGCGGGCCATATCAAAACGGCTGGCGCCGGCTGCCATCATCTCAATGGGGCAGCAATTGCAGCCATAGGTCAGAGGCCAGAAAGAGTGGGCTCGACCCCAATTCCACAACTTGTCCAGGGTGGAGACAATAATGTTGTTCTTCTCCAGAACTTCGACATCTTGTTCTAATGCCATTCCAGTGCTCCCTCCTTCCAGGCGTACCAGAGACCGATCAGTAATATCCCTATGAACAGCAGCATCTCGACGAAGGCAAACAAGCCCAGCTGACTAAACTTTACCGCCCAGGGAAACAGAAAAATTGTCTCCACGTCAAAGGCCAGAAAAACCAGGGCGTAGAGAAAATAATTAACCTTAAAACGGGACCAGGTACGCCCGATGGTATCCACTCCGCACTCATAGGGCAGCAGTTTTTCATCGTCAGGCTTGCATTTGGGTTTGGGGCGTACCGCCCAGGCCATTCCCATAGCAGCCAGCGGAAATGCCAGTGTGAGCATAAGGAAAATACCAATGGTAGAATAATCAGATAACAACTTAATCCTCCTCCAAAGGTGTCAGACACCAATTTTTATATTTATTACCAGCCTGGCTTCTTATCCTGTATGCATTAAATCTATGTTTTGTATATCATAACATTTCAATATTTATCATAACATCTCCGTGGCGGCCGGAAAATGGCTAAACCTTGGTATATTGTATTCATAGCGGAAATTATTCACCATACGGCACATTTAATGTGGAAAAAGTATTTTAAAGGAAACGGAAGTCCGATTTTCCTTTGAACGGCTTACTCATCGCTTCAGGATGATGGTCTTTATACCCATTCTAAAAAGTCAGGCGAATTTTATTATGTAAAGAGAGCATATTGACTGCTATTTGATTTTCCTGGCGCCACAATGATAAATTCATTTTAGTATATAACAAGAGACGGAATGAATGCAAACAAACAGGGGAAGATGATGAAATACTGAGAATTAATTCAACCGCAGCCAGGAACTATTTACTTCGCCTTTTATGGATAACGGAATGATCAGGAAAAAATTAAGCCGGCCGGCCTGGATTTTTTCCTGATCATGCTTAAAAAGGCCTGTACCTGCAGCAGGTTTTTATATAGAATATAATTCGTCAAAAAGAACCAAATTTTATATAATCTTTTACGTTTTGATTTTATTTTCGCGGAGGTATCAATCAATGCAGATGGCCAAAAATATGCGGGCAATGGATGTTGCCCAGGGGAAAGGCAGGGCGGATTTACTTATTAAAAATGCCCGGGTGGTAAATGTATTTACCAAACAGGTAGAAGAAGTTGAAGTTGCCGTTGCTGCAGGAATAATTGCCTGGTTAGGCCGGGAAGGTGAAAAAGATACACGGCCGGCCGCCATAGTCTATGATGCCGGGGGAAAATACTTAATTCCCGGACTAATTGACGCCCACTGCCATATTGAAATGTCCTTCATGTCTGCGATCCCCTTTGCCCAAACCGTAATAGCACACGGAACCACAGCAGCAGTTCTGGATATGCATGACGTCTGTAATACCGGCCTGGACTGCATGCATAATTTTGCCCGGGAAGTAGCGGCCTCCCCTTTAAAAGCTTTTCTGATGGTTCCTCCCTGTGTCCCGGGAACGCCGAAGCTGGAAGAAGCGGGAGCCAATATGACTTTGAAGGACATGCAGGAGGCTTTTGCCTTACCCCGTATCTGGGGAGTGGCGGAAGCCATGGATTTTAACCGCATTCTGGATAGGGAACCTGAGATAATGGCTATACTGGCCTGGGCCCGGGAAAAAGGTTTCCGTATTGACGGGCATTGCCCGGAACTTCGCGGCGATGATCTGCAAGCTTATCTGACCACTGGCATACTGACTGACCATGAATCTGTAACTTTGGAAGAGATGCTGGAAAAATATCGCCTGGGAATGAAGGTGATTTTACGCCGGGGTTCTTTGGAAGAACCGGTTCGAGCCTCAGATTTTATCAATGCCCTGGCTGACACTTCCAATGCCTTGCTGGCTACCGACGGTTGTTTATACCTGGACGACGTCCTGGATTATGGCCACATGAACCGGGCCCTTAAAGCTATGGTGGCAGAAGGCGTGGATCCTGTAACCGCTGTCCAGATGGGCACTATTAACGTAGCCCGGGCTTACGGGTTTGACCATCTGATGGGAGCTATCGCTCCGGGACGATGCGCCGACATGGTACTGGTATCGGACCTGAAGGATTTTGATGTCGAGGCGGTGTTTATAGACGGCCGCCAATTTGAAGCCCAAGATGCTAAGATTCCCCGTTACTCATACCCTCCTGAAATCTTAAACACGATTAAGATGGGGCCGGTGACAGCCCAGACCTTTGCTATTACCGCTCCCGTTGCTGCAGGAGAAGTAACCGCCCGGGTGATGACCATTATTGACGGAACCGTAGCTACCCGTGAAGATCATGAACCTATGGCGGTAATCAACGGTCAGCTCCAGCCGGATATTGACCGGGATCTTTTGAAAGTAGCGGTTTTTGACCGTTACCAGGAAGATGGGCATCATGCTCTGGGAATTGTACGGGGCTTTGGTTTTAGAAAAGGCGCATTTGCCGGCAGTATTGGTCAGGATAGCCAGAATCTGGTGGTGGTTGGCGCTGATGATGAGGATATGGCTTTAGCGGTAAATACCGTCCGGAAAATGCAAGGAGGCCTGGCGGCGGTTGCCGATGGTGTGGTACTGGCCCAGGTGGAACTGCCCATTGCCGGGATTATGAGTGACCTTGACCCCCGTGAGCTGCAGCAGCGTTTTAGAAAATTGCACCGGTGCCTGGGCGATATGGGCGGCAAACAAGTAAACCCTTCATTCACCCTTTCTCTCCTTTTGACCTGTGCAGTTATTCCTGAACTGAAAATTACTAATCGGGGCCTGGTAGATGCCTTGTCCGGAGAATTTGTATCGTTAATAATTTAATTTATTAGGAAAGGGTTGAAAGAAATGACAGTCCAGGATATTGTAAGCATTATTGGCGCTTTGTCAGATGCTATTGCCTCAGGTCTTATTGCCTTATATTATGGATTTCTGGCTTTTCCCACGGGTATCGCCTTTGCTTTAGCCGCTTTACTGGCCTTAGCCTGGGGATTAGTGACCCCTATATCCTTCCAGGCGGAAACCATTGTTTTGGCTGGCAGTATGGGAAAAAATCTCCGTGAACGGGTATCCATCGTTTTGCTCTGCGGAGCGGTGATGACTATTCTGGGTATTGGCGGTTTGCTGGGTGCCATTGTCGATTACATCGGTGAAACCATACTTGCCGCCATGCTGGCAGGGGTAGGGGTTATACTGGTCAGAACCAGTATCGACATTGCCAAAGATAATCTTAAAGCCGGAATAGCATCATTTATTTCGGCCTTGCCGGTGTGGTTCCTGACTGAAAACCTGGCCTACACCGTCGTGGCGTCTCTGTTGATCGGGACTTTGGCCCACAACCTGATAAAAACAGGCTCTTCCGATTCCGAATCTGAGAACCCGGAAATTGCTCCGGTTCCCCAAACATTTGTTGAAAACGTTAAAAGCCAGCTTAGGCTGCAAAAGCCTATACTTAACTCCTGGCAGGTATGGAAAGCGGTATTGGCGCTGGTAGCACTGCAAATCGGCACCTATATAAGCTATGGCAGCATTACCGCATCAATGGCCAATACCAGCTTTTCGGTAGATAAGCTCACCATTATGACCGGCTTATCCCAGGTGGTAAGTTCGATCTTCGGCGGTGCGCCGCTTTCACCCATCGTTTCCATTACTGCTGTTGCCGACCACCCGGTTGCGGCCAGTATTTTGTTAATGGCAATAATGGCTTTAATCCTTTTATTTTTCTTGCTGCCTAAAATGGGGAAATACATTCCCGTCGGCGCCACCGCAGGTTATCTTTTTATAATCGGCGCATTTATAGTGATTCCCGATAATCTGGTTGCGGCCGTACAAGGTGGAGATATGACCGGGATAATAACCTTTATCATTACGGCCATATCCGACCCGTTTCTTGGCATGCTGGCAGGTGTTTTGGCCGGATTGCTTCTGTAGAAAATAACGGAATGGTTTTGAGGTGATAAAGTGGCGGTAAAAGAACAGAGAACATATAATCTGGAGATTGCCGGTTTGAAGCGTCAGCTTCCGATAATCCCGGTAAATGATAAATTAAGTATTGCCAGTTTTGTGATCCTGGGCGACACTGAACTGGTGGTCCGGGTGGCGCCGGAACTGGTTAAAAAGCTGCCTCCCTTTGATATACTACTGACTCCGGAAGCCAAGGGAATTCCATTGGCCTTCGAGATATCGCGGCTGCTGGGCATAAATTATATTGTCGCCCGCAAAAGCGTGAAGGCCTATATGGCAAATCCGATAATAGAGGAAGTCAACTCCATCACTACCCAAAAAGCCCAGATCGTATGTCTGGATGGGAAAGACAGCGAACAGATAAAAGGACGCCGGGTAGTTATTGTTGACGACGTTATCAGCACCGGGGAATCGGTAAACGCCGTCGCCCGGCTGATTGTCAAAGCGGGGGGGCAGGTGGCAGCCAAAGCCGCCATTTTGGCTGAAGGCGATGCCGCCGAAAACATGGATATCATCTATCTGGAAAAACTTCCGACCTTCCCGGCTTTTTAGTATGCTAATATTTAATATAGGCAATATTGAAAAGTATAATACGATATGGAAGGAAGAGAAAAGTGAATTCGCTGAAAATTTGTATTCTCGACGCCTTGACCCTGGGAAACGATATTGATTTAAGCGTTTTTGACCAGTTGGGCGAGGTTAAGGTATATGCCGAAACTTTGCCTGAAGATGTGGTGGCGCGGATTCAGGACCGGGAAATCATAATCACCAATAAAGTAGTACTGAATAGTTCCAACCTGGAATACGCCCCCCAGGTCAAATTGATTTGCGTGGCTGCTACGGGTACTAATAATATTGACCTTAATTATACCCGCAGCAGAAATATAGCAGTCAGCAACGTGGCCGGCTATTCCACCCGCAGCGTGGTTCAGCACACATTCGCCATGCTGTTTTACCTTTTACAGTCGCCGGCCTATTATGATAATTATGTTAAATCAGGGAAGTATGCCGGGAGCAGCCTCTTCACCCACCTGGGCCAACCCTATTGGGAACTTTACGACAAGACCTGGGGAATTATCGGTATGGGGACAATCGGCCGGGCAGTTGCCGGTATAGCCCGGGAATTTGGCTGCCAGGTCGTATACTATTCCACTTCGGGAGAGAACCGCAATCCGGATTATACCAGAGTAGAGCTGGAAGAGTTATTACAGACAGCTGACATCGTATCTATTCATGCGCCGCTTAATGACCGGACATTTGACCTTATTCACTATGAGCAGCTGCAGTTGATGAAGCCCCATGCCATTCTTCTGAACCTGGGACGGGGAGGTATAGTTAATGAAGCCGATCTGGCCCGGGCAATTGACGAAAGGCTGATCGGGGGCGCCGCCCTGGATGTGATGGAGCATGAGCCTATAGAGAAAAATAATCCTCTCCTTGCCGTTAAGAGGAGCGACCGGCTTTTTATTACTCCCCATATTGCCTGGGCCAGTCGGGAGGCCCGCCTTACCTTGGTGCAGGAGATCGTTAAAAACATAGAAAGCTTTATGCAGGGAGTTCCCCGGAATTTAACCCTGTAATTGTGGAAAAACACTAATAGCCCCTGGCAATATAAGACATTGAAAAGTTACATTTGTAGTAAGACAGCTGTATCGGTAGCTGTTATTTCAGATCGTCAAGGCCATGTTTTAGAAACATGGCCTTTTCTCTTTCCCCTTTAAGAGGGGAGTTCTTCTTCTCTAAATCCATTGACTTATCAATAATATACGGCCGTCTATCTAGGAAACTATGGGTCAGCTATAATAAGGTTGTTGTTGCTTATTGTAGTCCGGTCTTCCGAATAACTTTTCCAAAGATTAAATATTTTTGTTAAGAATAATACAATCAAAGCAGGAAAAACAGTACATTTTGACTAATTATGTTTGAAATTGTATACTAAAATAAAACTGTACACTTTTTTGCTTACTATTGGTGTCAATGGGGGGCTATATTAATGAGTTCAGTTTTAAAATATGACCAGAGTAAAAATGATGCTTTAAAAGATGATATTAAGTATGACTCTGAAAGCGGAATGATGCTTGAAGACATAGTTAACACAAAATTTTTAGATTCTATTCATGAGAGGTTTATTAAGATAACAGGAATGCGGTGTTTTATCACCAATACCAAAGTTGAACCAGTAACCAGTATGTTCCATATCACTAATTTTTGCAAGCTGATACGATCCACTAAAGAAGGCCGAATAAGATGCGCAAAATCCTGCAGAGATATTAGCTTGAAATCCAGACGTAAAGGTGAAGCTATTTCTGCTACATGCCATGCCGGCCTGATTTATGCCGTTTCGCCTATTTTGGTTAATAACCAGCACATAGGCTCTTTTTTTTGCGGACAAATAGTTCTGCCCGGTGAGTGGTTAAAAGCAGATAATATTCTTAGGAACGTTGAAGACCTTGATTTAGACAGAACATTGTTACTTAAGTATCTGGATGAAGTAGAAATTGTAAGTTCGGAAAAGCTTATAACCGCTCTGGAGATGCTGACATTAATGACAAATTACATAACAGAAATGGGAGCGGCCAACATTGCTCAACAACAGTTAATGACTGAAATGAAAGCTAAAACCGAGCTGGAAAGCTTGCTCCGGGAAACAGAACATAAAGCCTTACAGGCCCAGATAAATCCTCATTTCCTATTTAATTGCCTCAGTACTATAAGCCAGATAGCTTTTATTGAAGGAGCTAACCAAACTCAAGAACTCACCTACGCTATCTCTGATATTTTGAGAAGCCTTTTAAAAAATCCGCAAAAAATTATAACTCTAAAAGAAGAATTAAAATACGTCAAAGATTATCTCTTGATTCAACAGGCCCGTTTCGGTGATCGAATTAATGTAATTTATAGTATAGAAGAGGAGATAGTGGAGACTAAACTTCCTAAGTTCATACTTCAGCCTATAGTGGAAAATGCTGTTGTTCATGGTCTGGAACCGAAAATAGAAGGGGGCAGTCTGACCATTGATGCTCATAAGGAAAATAACAATATTGTTATAAGTGTTATTGATACTGGCATGGGCATTCAAAAGGCTGAAATGAGTGCCATCTTAAATGTTCAGGCTAATATTTTAAAAACAGAAAATCTTACTGGTTTAGGTATTAATAACGTACAGCAGAGGATAAAGTTTTATTTTGGCGAGGACTACGGACTAAATATAAAAAGTAAACCGGGTGAAGGCTGTAAAGTAACCATAACAATTCCCGTTAAATCCTTATGGAGGCGGCAGGATGTATAAGATACTTATCAGCGACGACGAATATTTGGAAAGAACTGCCCTTAACCATATGATTAACCGAAATTTGCCCCAGGCAGAAATTGTCGGTGAAGCTAAAAATGGGGAGCAAGCTGTAGAATTAGCTCGAAAACATAAACCGGATATCATTTTAATGGATATTAAGATGCCTGGTAAATCAGGTCTTGAGGCTGCCAGAGAAATTAATGAAAATCGACCGGAAACAAAAATTATTATAGTGACTGCGTTCGACTATTTTGAATATGCTCAAAATGCCCTTCAAATTGGAGTGGTGGAATATCTTTTGAAACCGGTTCGACCCCAGACATTATTACAAACATTACAAAATTGTATTGACAGTTTAAATAATGAAAGAAATCTTTTGTTGGAAAATAAACGGATTAAAAACCAGCTGTCCCAATTATGGCCGTATGTTAAAACTTCACTGATTTATGATTTAATCAGCGGAAATAGTATGTATGAGGAATTAATAAAGCATACTGATAATTTAGGAGTTGACTTAACTCCTGGTATTCTTATGATCATTGGTATTGAAAGGTCGGTAAATCAATTAATAAATGAATTAGAATTTCGAACGATCAGGCAAAAAGTGTTTGAAATAATTCAAGACATATTTTTGCCCGATAGTTCCTCAATTTTGATAAATCCCATTATGGTCAACAAATTTGTGGTGCTGATTCCATGTAATACCGTTTTTGTAGATGAGCGTTATAAGTATTGCGAAAGGAAAGGACAGGTAATTATTCAAAGATTATACAGAGAAAATATCGCGGTCAGTATCGGCATAGGTAATTATTATAAGGACCCGGGTATGATTCAACAGTCTTATCTGGAAGCGCTAAGTGCTGAGAGAAGCGCTGCATTTGCCGGGGAAAATGCGCTTGTATCCTGCAGTCAGATGAAAATAAATAAAATTGCAGAATTTGTAGACGAAATAAAAATTGAATTGCTTGAGCTCATTTATGCTGAAGATTGGAGAGAAACATCAAGAGTTCTTGATGCCTGGTGGGACCGTATACGGAACAGCAATTTGGGAGAGCCGTTACAGAAAGCCTGTATTCTTGAACTGCTTATAGTTCTATATCATGAAGTTGCTGCTGCTGAATCAAATAACAAATCAATGGCAGTCTTAAGTCTAACTACAATTGAAAATCTCATTAATAGCAATTCTATTGATGAACTTGGTGAATATTTCAATGAGACTATAAATGAGATAATAGAAATAGTAAAAGCAAGAAAAAATAATTCAATTGCTTCGACAGTAAAATGCGAATGTCAACTAAAAAGTGAACCACTCTGCTCATTAGAAACTGAGCCACTT
>ENA-UOOR01000721-UOOR01000721.1-fermentation-metagenome-genome-assembly--contig:-NODE-721-length-44202-cov-16.867148_pt1 | contig 44202 bp, 43 predicted proteins | sample MGYA00245780_ERZ724029 | MGnify/ENA primary metagenome ERZ724029 (study PRJEB28704, sample SAMN03018315) | fermentation metagenome | biome: anthropogenic terrestrial biome; feature: soil; material...
ATCTCTGCACATCGAATTATTTGTTAGTTGTTTAGTACTATATAATATTTTCTATGAAAAATTATTAAATCATAACAATAAAAAAGAACTAATAGAAAAAGTAAAAAAGTAATTATAGGCAAAATTTATCTTATTAAAAGAGGTGTTTTTCATGGTTTCAAGTGATGAAATAAATAGAAGGTTGAAGGCTAGAAGGAGAGGAGTTGACTACCAAGGGCCGAGAGGAAGACCCACAACCCGCGCGGCAGGTACCAGGGAATGCCCAAACTGTCACACTACCAATCCAACAACAGCTAAGTTTTGTATAGACTGTGGGGAGAAACTGGAAACTCCAGCTGAAACTGTTACCGGTACCACAACCGGCAGTACCAATACCAAAGAATGTCCTAACTGCCACGCAGCAAATCCGGCTACATCCAAGTTCTGTGTGAAGTGCGGGCAGAAACTGGAAACAACGGCAGAGACTGGATTTACACCAGAAATTAAAGGCCCAGAATCAGATTCTGGAACCACTACCACTTCTACAGTTACCCAGCCCCCAGATGCTGGTTTCGGAGGATCCGGTGGACAGCAGATTCAACCAACCACTGGAACAGAGAAAAAACTGGAACCCATAGTACCTCCAACACCCGAACCAACACCAGAAACGCCGGAAACATCAGAAACCCAAGAAACTCAAGAAACCCCAGTAACACCAAAAACCCAAAAATCTCCAGTAACACCAAAAACCGATTCTGACCCAGTAGAAAGGATAAAAAAAGCCAAAGGCCTGTTAGATATAGGTGCTATAACCCAGGAAGAGTTCGATGGTATCCAGAATAAATATCTAGAATCAGATACAGACCCACTCGAAAGGATTAAAAAGGCTAAAAACTTGCTGGATATAGAGGCTATAACCCCTGAAGAGTTCGCTGGTATTAAAAATAAATATCTGGAATCAGATCCCGACCCTGTGGAAATAATAAAAAAAGGTAAAAACCTGCTGGATTCTGGAGTTATAAATCAGGAAGAGTTTGATTCAGTTAAAAAAGAGTATTTAGATGATATTTAGTTAGATTAGATGAGATTAAGATAGATTAGATGATATTTAGATTAAATATTCTTCTATCAAAAATAATATTCAGATGAAATTTGTTTTCTTTCATCCATCTTCTTTTTAAAATTTCATCCATTTATGAAAAAGTACTATTAAAGCCTGTATAACTCTTCAGGTGAAAGTAAATTCGCTCCACCCTCTTTTAAGGCCTTTATCCCGGCATCTATATTCTCGGTCCGCAGGACCACTATGGCCTGGTCTGCTTTTTTCTCTACAAAGGCGTAGAGGTATTCTACGTTGATATCTGCATTGGTTAATATTTCCAGGATACCGTCCAAACCCCCTGGCTGGTCGGGTATTTCCACTCCGATCACTTCGTTGGTTTTAACTACGAAAGTGTTCTCCTCCAACACCTCTTTAGCCTTGTCCGGGTCAGGGACGATCATCCTTAAAATACCGAACTCTGAGGTGTCTGCTATGGATAATGCCCTGATATTTATATCCGCTTCCCTCAGGGTGCTTATAGCTTTCCATAATCTGCCTTTCCTGTTTTCTAAAAATACTGATGTTTGTTTCAATTTCATCATACTCACCTTCCACCCTAAATGCAACCTTACAATCTAAATTATATATCTAATTAATCTAAACTATTTACTCAATTCCCGTTTATCAATAACCCTTACGGCCTTTCCCTCACTACGGGGCAGGCTCTGGGGTTCCACCAGAGTTACGTTGACCCTTATTCCTATCTCGTTGTGGATGTGCTGTTCTATGTTCTTTTTAACTTCCTCCACATACTTCACCTCGTCAGAAAATAGTGCGGGGGATGCTTCGACCTGTACTTCCAGTTCGTCCAGCTGCTGGGGCCTGCTTACGATGATCTGGTACTGGGGCTCTAACCCCTCAATCTTCAGGAGTGCGCGTTCGATCTGTGATGGGAACACTATAACACCACGGATTTTAAGCATGTCATCGCTTCTTCCGGTGATACGGTCCATCTTCACATTGGTTCTGCCGCACTCACACTGGCCGTATCTCAGTGCGGTTATGTCCCTGGTACGGAATCTGATCACGGGCATCCCCTCCCGGGTCAGGGTGGTTAAAACCAGTTCCCCCTTCTCACCTGCTGGTAATGCTTTGAGGGTTTGGGTGTCGATTATCTCTGGATAGAAATGATCGTCGAAGATGTGCAGTCCGTCTTTTACCATGCATTCCTGGGCTACTCCAGGGCCGATTATCTCTGTTAATCCGTAGATGTTCAGGGCGTCTATGTTGAGCCTTTTTTCTATTTCAGCCCTCATCTCCTCGGTCCACATTTCTGCTCCGAATACACCAGCTTTCAGGCTTATCTTGTCGTGCCCTACGCCCTGGTTTTCCAGTACCTCTGCCAGGTACATGGCATAGGATGGGGTGCAGGTTAAGATGGTGGAGTCGAAGTCCTGCATTATCTCGATCTGTCTCATGGTGTTCCCGGCACTAACCGGTATGACTGTGGCGCCTATCTTTTGGCCACCATAATGCACGCCCATTCCACCGGTGAAAAGCCCATAGCCGTAACAGTTCTGTATCTTATCCTTCTTATCCCCACCGGCCATGACCAGTGCCCGGGCCACCACTTCCCCCCAGAGTTCTATGTCATTCTGGGTATACCCGGATACGGTTGGTTTACCAGTGGTACCGGATGTGGTGTGTATCTCCACTATGTCATCATCCGGCACTGCGAACATTCCAAATGGATAAGCATCTCTTAAATCAGTTTTACTGGTAAATGGAAGCTTCTCTATATCCTGTAAGGTCTCGATGTCTTCTGGCCTGACACCGGCATCATCAAATGCCTTCCGGTAATAAGGTACATTTTCATATGCACGTTTTACAACTTCCTGTAACCTTTTAAGCTGTAGTTCTTCCATTTCCCCTGCGGTCATACATTCCGCTTCTTTGTTCCAGATCATTGTTCGCCTCCTTGGGATTATAAATAAATAGATTGTTTAAGATTTACAGACATTTTTAAAATATCAGTTATTAATTAATTTTAATAGTTAAAAAGCATTGCCTTTGGATGGAATAAAAAGGGCGTAACATGGGTGAATTGCCTTCAAAAATGTAATGGAACATTTAATAATTTATATGGATATTAAATCCTTTTTATGATTTAAAAGTCCGTTCTATATCTGAGATATCATTATTTCAATAAATCTACCCATCATATGTATTTCAGTAAACTATATATTGTGGTAACAGACAATATTTAATGGGGGGGTTTAATAATGAATGTATTAGTAGCATGTTTTTCCGCGTCTGGTAAAATAGGTGGGATAGCAGAAGCATTGGCCAATAAATTAGATGCCCAGTATGTAAATATAGAGCCAAGTATTGGCTTTTTGAAGGGAATAGACAGTATGAGATCGTACTTCAAACTTAAAGCAGGTATAAAACCATGCCAAACAGATTTATCCGATGTTGATCATTTAGTTATAGTTTCCACTGCAGCAACGGCCTCTGCCTCTTCCTATATTATGAAGTACGCTTCCAGTTTAACCAATTGTGAAGGAAAAAAATTCTCCACAGTAACCAGAGAATCGAATTCAAATAGGAGTGACCCTTATAATCCAATATATACCGTGGGAAGTGCTCCAGAACAGATAAGGAAGGAATTGGAAAAAAAGGGAATGATACTTTTTGAAGAAAAAATTCTGGGAGGACCCATTGATACACCAAAAGCTGCCAGGATTGTTATAGATAGGTTTTCTGAGAAGATATTATCTTCTTCACCCTAAATTTTCTTATCTCTAACCTAAACTGTAATACCGTTTAAACAACCTGTAAATAGCCAGACACATCCAGTAGGGCAAGTGTTTATCACTTCCTCTGGTTATTTTTAAATTGAAAGTTCCCTTTTCGTTCTGTTTGTCTTTTAGAAATTCTAGTGCTCCCCCTATTTCTGGATTGCCTTTGTTGAATCCCAGGTAGTACAAAGAATCAAGTGCAGACACTATATCGGTGTACATGAATGGGAAGGTAAACCGTTCCCAGTGATCTTTGCTTCGTCTATCTGGATATTTGTCGCTTTTAAAGAAACGGGAAATTAGAAGTTCTCCTGCCTTTTTAGCTTCATCATGCCTCCTGTACTTTGGATGGGAAGCAAATGCCCGAAGCACCGTACCCGTGGCCATGTGGGAGAATGGTTTGGATCTATCCGGCTCCAGAGGTTTTGAAATCTCAAAGGCTTCCTTTAAATTTTTTCCAACTGTTCTAAAAGGTAAAGCCCAACCTCCATCATCCTGTCTGATGGAGAGTAGCCAGTCCAATCCCTTCGATATACGAGGGTCATCTTCATATCCTGCCTTGATTAAGATCTCCATTATGGCGGGAGAATATGTGGTAGAATACTGGTTGCCATATATCCCACGGAAATCGCCTTCTGTAGTTTGATATTGAAAAAGAAACTCTGCAGCTTTTTGTATTGATTCATGACCTCTATTCAATCCATATTTTTCAACCAACTCCGCTAAGTTTAGGTAAGTTTGGTATTGGTCGTAGTCCTGGTGTTTCATAGCTCTGTTTCCAGGATAACTCCATGAACCATCGTTTTCCTGTTTCTTGAGGAGTTTTTTTACTCCTGGCAATTCCCACAATGTTTCGATAGGTGCAACCTTTCTATGGCAGAGATCACGCAGTGTAAAATATGTTATAGCATCATTTCCTGTAGATAAGAGTGTGGGTACCGGATCTACCTTAAATTCATCCTGCCAAGAATCCATTTAATCACCTGAAGATATGTACCTTCTTGACATTGTCTAGAGAATCAGCATATAAAAATATAGCGAATATTGACTCAAAACCTTAAAAAAAGTTAAAAAAAAGAAATTAAAATTTCTTTTAATAGGTTGAAGCAATCCAGCTTTCTAGTCTCTCATTTACGGCGTCCCAGTTTACGATATTCCAGAAGGCTTCCACGTAGTCTGGCCGGACATTCTTGTAGTCCAGGTAGTAGGCGTGTTCCCAGACATCCAGGACCAATAGTGGGACCCAGCGGGGCACCAGGTTCACGTTGTGCTTTTCATACTGCAGGATAAATAAGCGTCCGGTGCTTTTACAGAATACCAGGACTGCCCATCCTGATCCTTCGGTGGTTATCGCGGTCTGGGAAAATTCCTTCTTGAACCGTTCGAAGCTTCCGAATGTTTCTTCTATCTTTTCAGCCACAACCCCAGTTGGCTTGCCACCGTTTTCACTGGCCGGGCCCAGGTTCTGCCAGAACAGGTTGTGGAGCTGGTGGCCGCCCATGTTAAAGGACAGTTCCTTGGCCTTGGCTTTAAGGTCAAAATCCACTCCTTTATCTCTTGATTCATCAAATAGTTTCAGTATACCGTTGGCACCATCTACATAGGCCTGGTGGTGTTTATCGTGGTGTATCTGTAGCTGTTCTTCTGATATGTAGGGTTCTAAGGCGTTGTATGCGTAGGGCAGTGGTGGGAGTTCGTACATTTTTACCAAATCATTCACCTCCAATTATTTACCATTTATAGTAGTTTCTGTAACATAACCACCAGTCGAAGCATTTATACTCCTCCGGCCTCTTAATGGCCTCATCAATAGTGGCTGGTGGTGGTATGATCAGTCCTTTACCTATTATCTCGTTGCATGGCCAGTTGGCTGGTATGGCTACCTTTTTCTCCTCGGCGGTCTGGAACCCTTCTACCATGCGCAGTATTTCATCGATGTTTCTACCCAGTTCCTGGGGGTAATACAACATCGCCCTGATTATACCTTCAGGATCTATGATGAAAACTGCCCTGACCGTATTTGTACCCTTATTTGGATGTATCAGTCCTAATTTTTCGGCTACAGCCCCTGTGTCTGCTATTATTGGGAATTCTATGTCGATATCGAAGTTTTCTGATATCCATTCTATCCATTTCATGTGCGAGTGCACCTGGTCCACGGATAGTCCTATCAACTCACAGTTCATTTCCTCGAATAAATCGTACCTTAACTGGAAGGCCACAAACTCAGTGGTACAGACTGGTGTGAAATCTCCAGGGTGACTGAACAGTACGAACCATTTACCCTTAAAAGCCTTGGGTAGTTTCATCATTCCTTCTGTGGTTTGAACTTCCATTTTCGGGAATTTATCGCCTATCAGCGGCATGCCACGGTCTTTCTTCTTGTATTTTTTTACTTCGTAAATTTTTTCTCCCATTTAATTTACCCCCTCAGGGTCAATACTACTTTTATATCTTTGGCTAAATTTTTATTTATTAATTTCGTTTTTAAAAAAAATAAAGGAGGATAGAGAGAATTAACTAAAACAGGGAATATTATGACTGTAAAAAAGGAAAAACACAGATTGATTTAAAAAAAAATTAATAAAATTATTCAACTTTAAGTAACTTACTCAGTAGCAGATCCCTTACTCAGTAGCAGATCCAGTTGCAGATCCCATCAGATCCTTATCCAGTAAAAGCAGGGCACTGGAATCGTCTCCTGCTAACTTCACCTTCTTTAGTATGCCGCCTGCTGTTTCTTCTTCTTCCACCTGTTCAGCCACAAACCACTGCAGGAAGTTGTTGGTGGCATGATCCTTCTGGGATATGGCCAGGTCCACTAGCTTATTGATCAGCCCTGTAACCAGCTGTTCATGCTGGAGTACGTGATCAAATACTGCAAAAGCACCTTCCCATTCTGTAGGTGGGGCTTCGATCTCGGTTAATGTTACCCGTGCACCCCTGCTTACCAGGTAGTCGTAGAACTTCATACCATGGGTGAATTCCTCCTGGGCATGCACTCGGTTCCAGTTTGCAAAGCCTGGAAGGTCTATGGATTCAAAATAGGCAGCCATAGACAGGTACATGTACCCGGAATAAAGCTCTGCATTTAACTGCTTGTTTAAGGCGTTCACCATTTCTTCATCAATCATCTCTTACACCTCCGCTTTCATGTTTTTTTAGTAAAAAAAATTTTCATATAAATCCCATTTTTTTTTAGTAAAAAAATTCACGTTACTGGGACTTATTCCTGTTTTTTAAACATGGCTTTACCCACTCCACAGAGGGGGCAGGTCCAGTCGTCTGGTAAATCTTCAAACAGAACTCCTGGTTCTATGCCACCGTTTGGATCTCCAAGTTCCGGGTCGTAAACGTATCCACATGCTGTACAGATGTATTTATCCATTTATTTACCTCCAAAATTTGCATATAAATTGATGTTTGGAATTTATATGGTTTTTATTGTATTTAGAGGTATTTAAATGTATTTTTGGAACTTGTTTTTTCCAGATTTACATCTGGGACAGATCCACTGGTTATCCAGATCCTCAAAGGATATTCCTGGCTTTGTATCGGTTTTTGGTTCTCCTTTCTTGGGATCGTAGACATAGCCACAGGCTCTGCATTTATATTTATCCATAATCACCATCCCACTTTACATTGGTCTGAAACGGTTTTGCCCAGCACCACAATGGGGGCAGTACCATTTTCCTGGTAGATCTTCAAATGGTGTGCCTGGTTCTGTGCCGTTTCGCGGTTCTCCAGCTTCCGGGTCGTATATGTACCCGCAAACTTTACATTTATACCTTTTCATATTATGCCCATCCTCAGAAAATTACCTTTCTTAATCTTAATATTTGGGCTTTAAAATATTTAATACTTGGTAAAAATTATTAAATGAGGTAATAAAAGGATATTTTTGCAATATAAAGCTTTTATAACGGGCTTCTATCGGAATACATAAATAAATAGGGAAATTATCATTAAAATAGCTACTTAACCAGTAAAACAGGTACTTTAACGGTTTTTATGGTGCTTTCTGCTACACTGCCCATCAGGATCTTCCTGATACCAGTTTTTCCATGGGTTCCAATTACCACCAGGTCAGCCCCTGTCTTTTCAACTATCTTCTCCATGTCATGGGCCGGACTTCCGACAATTAATACCTGTTCCACATCTACATCCTCATCTTTACCTTTACGGGCGGCTTCATCTAATATGGTGTTCCCCTCCTCCTCCAGAACCTCAAAGGGGTAGATGAGTTTTTCATCGATTACATGAACCACCACCAGTTTAGCCTTAAAATTTTTGGCTATGGATATGGCAATATTTTCTGCTTTAAGTGAACATTTAGAACCGTCTGTGGGAACCATTATCGTTTCAAACACATCTATCACCTATATTAGTTTTGAAATTGGCCATTGATCTACGTTGTGGAAATTAAACTGTATCAGTTGAAATTAGACCAGTGCAGATAAAAATTATTGGTTAGTATATCTTTGTCTTTCATGTAATAAAAATTTAAAAGTAAATAAAATAGGGGATTACCCTTTCATCTGCTCCCTTAAAGCATCTAAATCTTTAAGATAATCTGCTTTACACCTGGTTATGAACTCATGGCACATATGGTGTGGATCACCCTCCATGATGATCCTTCCCTCTTCCATCATCACCGCCCGGGTGGTGACTTCCTCTATGAAGTCTATGTGGTGGCTGACCATGAGGATGGTGGTGTTGAAGGTTTTATTAATCCTTTTAAGTGAATTAGAAACCATTCTAAGGGTTATGGGGTCCAGGTCTCCGAAGGGTTCGTCCAGTATCAGGATTTCCGGTTGTGAAGCCAGTACCAATGCCAGGGTGGCCCTTACCTTCTGCCCACCGGATAGTTCATAGGACATGCGGTCCAGTATTTCCAGGGGAAGGTCCAGTGCTTCAAATATGGGCTTGGCATACTCTTTTACCTTGGTGTCTGGAAAACGGGGGAATAGAACGTTGAGGATATCCGGTGAAAGACCAATCTGTTCCAGTCGAGTTTTGGCCTCATTTTCTGGTAGATCGGTAAGCTGGTACAGTACGTCCAGTATTTGATCCGAAATTTCCAGTTCCCTGGCCTTCTGCTTGGCCTCCCAGACCACGTTTTCATTTTTAACCCCTAACCTGGCGGCTATCTGGTCCTTGACTGTGGCGTGGTGGATGAGTGAAAATTCCTGGTGCATGAACCCCATCTTCCTCCTTATATTCATCCTCTCTATTCCTGGCCGGTGCATATCCACCCATTCCCCGTTGAGTTTAAAGTAGACCTCACCGGTATCTGGTGTGTCCAGGCCAGCTATCATCCTGAGGAGGACTGTTTTACCCGCACCGCTGGGGCCGATTAGAGATACGATTTCCCGGTCCTTGATTTCCACGTTCACATCCTTTATGTTAAGCACATTCCCGGTTTTGAGCAGGGTGAATCTCTTATCTAAATCCTTGGTACTAATCCGGGTCTCACCTATATCCCTTGGATCACGGAGTGGTTCTGCGGGTTCCATATCTGATACGAACTTTTTGATGATGTCCTGGGGCTGGCCTTCATCGGTTATCCTCCCCTCTTCCATTAAGAGCAGACGGTGGGAGAGGTAGTTATGTACCTCGGGAAGGTGGGATACCAGTAGTACGGTTACACCCAACTCCTGGTTAATACTCTTTATAGCATCTAAGATTTCCTGTTTCGACCGGGGACAGGACATGGTGGCCGGTTCATCCAATAGTAGTATTTCCGGTTTTTTAGCAAGTTGCCGGGCCATTATTAGTCTCTGTTTCTCCCCTCCGCTTAGGACTGGGGCGAAGTGCTCAGCTTTATGTTCCAGGCCCACCAGTTTAAGGAGTTCCATGGCCTCATCTCCAAACTCGTCATAGGCGAAGTTGAAATCGGTGAGTGCTTCATCCCCATACTTGGCTCCGTAGAGTTTGCGAAGCACGTTCTGCATGGCAGTCTCCGCCCATAACCCAAAGGATCTCTGGAGGTGTATGGCGGTGGCTTCCTTCAACTTCCGGAACTCGTATGGATCGGAGTCGGCAGTTACCTTCACATCCCCTATCTCTATTTCTCCACTGTCGAAGGGCTCCACTCCCCTTAATATTCTAAGGAGGGTGCTCTTTCCCGAGCCACTGATCCCGATGATGCCCACGATCTCCCCTTTTTCAATGTTAAGATTAACGTTATTTAAAGCTTCTATTTCTGCTCCGTCCTTCATTTTATAAGTTTTGGATAAATTCTGGATTTTTATCATACTTTTTCACCATTTAAAGTCTTAGAAAATTGATTTAAAAATAATCTCCATGGATCCCTTTGATGTAAATCCCTACTATTAAATTATACTCATTAGTTTATTTCAGCTATTAATAAATACAACAAATTAGCTTATTAATAAACAGGAATATATCTTTAATGGTGTTTGAAAATGGTGGATAAAGTAAGAGGACTGCTGGTGGGAAGGCTGCAGCCCATCCATGATGGCCATATGGACGTAATCAGCCGGATACTCGCGGAAGTAGACGAAGTGATAATTGGTATTGGGAGCGCCCAGCTCAGCCACACCCTCAAGGATCCCTTCACCGCTGGGGAGAGGACCATGATGATCAACAAGGCCCTCTCCGAGAATGGAATACATCCCAGCAGATACTACATCACCCCTATACAGGATGTGGCTCGAAATTCCTTGTGGGTGGCCCAGGTTAAGATGCTAACCCCTCCTTTTGAAATAATATACTCGGGAAATCCCCTGGTGCAGAGGCTGTTCATCGAAGCAGGGCACAAAGTGTCCACACCGCCCCTGTTCAACCGGGAAGTATACTCTGGAACAGAGGTCAGGAGGAGGATGCTGGAAGATGGGGACTGGAAATCCTTACTCCCACCCCAGGTGGTGGATGTAATTGAAGAGATAGATGGTATAAACCGGATCAAGCATCTATCTCAAAAGGAAATGTAGATTTTAAAAGGCCGACCCAATAGCTTTAAATGAAGGGATATAGAGAGTTTTAAATGGGAATTTGACTTTAAAGAAGAATCACAGATGGGGAACTCCCCATAATAATGTACGAGTATTAACAACCGGGGGTTAAGTAATTGAAATTTATAAGGGACAGCTTACACGGAAACCTGAAGGTGGATGAACTCGAGGTTAGGTTAATTGATACTCCCCAGATACAGAGACTGCGACGTATAAAACAGCTCGGATTTACTTACCTGGTTTATCCCGGTGCCAACCACACCCGCTTCGAGCATTCCATTGGAGCCATGCATCTGGCTTCTAAACTGGCTAATCATCTGGGTCTGGATGAACATCAAAAAAGGATGGTACGTATCGGTGCTGTTCTCCATGATGCCGGGCACGGACCATTCTCCCATGTCTCAGAGAGGGTTATACCCTATTCTCATGAGGAACTCACCACCCGACTGGTGAAAGAATCCCTGCTGGGTGACATCCTCCAGGAAACCTTCGATTTGAAGGAGATAACCCAGATAATCAGGGGTGAAGGGTCCCTGGGACAGATAATATCAGGAGATCTCGATGTAGATCGTATGGACTACTTACTCCGGGATTCCTACTACACGGGGGTGGCCTATGGTGTCATCGATGTGGAGAGGTTGATATACAACATGGTACTGGACGAACATCTTATGCTCAAGAGAAAGGGAGTGCAGGCGGCCGAATCAATGCTCCTGGCCCGTTACTTCATGTATCCCAGTGTTTACCAGCATCACACTACCCGTATCATCAACAGCATGTTCCGCAGGTGCCTGCTTAAACTCATGGAGATGGAACTGGTAAATCCGGAGAAGATCTACCTCTACGACGATGCCGATATCATATCTGCCGCGAGAGCCCAGAAGGGCTACGTACAGGAACTTATAACACGGCTGGACAACCGAAGTATATATAAAACTGTTTATTCCCTTAAACTGGACGAGGTTCGAGAACCACATCGTCTGTTCGACATACCCCCTGGGAAAATTAAAGAACTAGAACAGGAAATATCTGAGGACCTGGGAGTTGGCGAGGAATACGTTATAATAGATATACCTGAGTATCCCGATTTCCAGGAGATGAGCACCCTGGTAGCTATAAACGGAGACAGGAAAAAGTTAAGGGACATCTCATCCATTGTAAAAGCTTTAAACGTGGCCCGCTTTGACCATGCGGATCTGTGTATTTATCTGCCCAAGGAATACTCTGATAAGGCCGATAATTTTCCTTTCAATGATTACATTCCATTGGAAATTTAAAACTCAAATAATAGCATTCCCGCTAAATTTAAACTCTAAATATTACATTCCTAGCTAAATATTAAATCTTCTAAAAAAATAGAAAACAGGTGAAAACATATGATAATAGTGGCTATTACCGGTGCCAGTGGCGTGGTATATGGTGTAAGACTCCTGGAAGTCCTGAAGAAAATGGATATAGATACCACCCTCCTGGTGACCAGACCAGCAGAGATAATCCTGAAATATGAAATGGGAATCACCGAAGAAGCCCTGGACAAACTGGTAAACAGAAATTACGACCCCAAAGACCTTACCACAGATATAAACAGTGGCTCCTGCCGATTTGAATCCATGGTCATCGTCCCCTGCACCATGAAAACCATAGCCGCCATAGCAAACGGTTACGCTAATAACGCCGTGACCCGGGCAGCGGATGTAGCCCTCAAAGAAAAAAGGAAGCTTATCCTTGTCCCCCGGGAAACACCACTTCGCCCGGTTCACCTGGAAAATATGCTTGAAATCGCCAGGGAAGGGGGTATAATACTACCTGCTATGCCCGGCTTCTACCACCAGCCAGAGAAAATAGATGATCTGGTTGATTTCCTGGTGGGTAAGATACTGGACAGTTTAAAAATCGACAACCACCTCTTCAAACGCTGGCAGGAATGAGGATAATCTAATAAACGAATTTAATAAAGGACAATAGAAATGATCAAAGACAACGACTTCATAAAGGACCCCGACATACCAGGGCCCACCAAGGAAGAGATCCGCTGCCTGGTGTTATGTAAATCACAGGTAACAGAAAAAGATACCGTGGTTGATATCGGCTGCGGAACCGGTGGGCTCACCGTTGAATTCGCCCGTAGGGCGGGTAAGGTCTATGCCGTGGACCAGAATCCAGAAGCCCTTAAAATCACCAGGTTGAATCTGGAGAAGTTCCAGCTTTCCCCTAAAGTGGAAGTGGTGGATGCCTCTGCCCCCCAGGTACTGGAAGACCTGCCCGAGTTCGACATCCTCCTGGTGGGCGGAAGCAGTGGAAAACTGTCACAGATATTAAAGGAAGGATACAAAAAGCTCAACGATGATGGCCGGATCATAGTGACTTCTATTTTACTGGAAACACGTGTAGAGGCCGTGGCAACCATGAAGGAGCTGGGCCTGGTCCCGGAAGTGGTTGAGGTGTCCATCTCCCGGGGCAGGATACTGGAGAGGGGGACGCTTTTGACGGCCCAAAATCCAATAACCATCATTTCCACCCAAAAAATTTAAAAATAAAAAGTATAAAAAGTAATGAGTATGAAGATATCCAAATACCTGGGCTGGAGGGTGCGGTTAGGACTGCTGCTGGTTGTAATGGCCGGCATACTGTACCTGATTAACTTCACTGTTTTCCATGATCTCCATGATTTAGAGTTTTATCTAAGTATCGATACGGCCTTTTTACCCATAGAGATCCTGTTTGTAGTACTGGTGATAGAAAGCGCCATCAGCGCCCGGGAAAAGAGCATCCTCTTGGAAAAACTCAACATGGTCATAGGGACCTTCTTCAGTGAGCTGGGAACAGACCTCATGAGAAAAATAACCAAATTCGATATCGATACAGAGCAAATACGGCAAAGCCTGATTATAACCGATGACTGGACAGAAAAAGACTTTAAATTCGCAGCAAGTACCATAAAGGAGTTCGATTACAGTCTGGAAATTGGTGACGACCAGCAGTCTATAGAGTTTTTACAGGACTTAAAAGAATTTCTCAAAGAAAGAAGAGACTTTCTCTTGAGATTACTGGAAAACCCCAACCTCCTGGAACATGAAACTTTCACAGATCTTTTAAGGGCGGTGTTCCACGTGACAGAGGAACTTGAAAAGAGGAAGGACCTCACTAAGCTGCCCCCTACTGATTATATGCATTTGAATGGGGATGTGGAGAGAGTGTACGGGCTTTTAATCTCTGAATGGATAATGTACATGGAACATTTAATGAACAATTATCCTTACCTGTTTTCACTGGCCATGAGGGTTAACCCATTTGATCCACATGCCAAGGTAGAGATAGATTGACCGGGTTAGGAGAGGTAAATTGACCGGGTTTCTTACTGCCCTGTTTTCTGTATGTTGAAGATCAACATTTGTTATTAACACATAATGTGTACTGTACTTCCCCCATAGTAACCTATTTAAGTGAGTACGTTGATATTTTATAAAAAAATATATAGATGTGGTTCATTTATGGAGAGTTTGACTCTCGGACAATATCGAAAGATGGTGGAAGAAGTAATAGATTTCAAGCGACTCAATGGGAATTTACCCGAATATACCACGGTTGACGGCTGTCGCATAAGTAAGCAAGACTACATCGACATGATCGAAAGGGTGAACAGATTCTTCCTGGAAATGGGAAGAAACCCCAGAAGTGTTGAAATCGAAAGAACTGAATTCACCAAAACGGAAAAGATATTAGCCCAGTAAAAAGTGGTGCTCGGAAACATTGGTCACTTTGAGGTGGTAAATCAAAGACAGGCTGATTTTATATAGGGTAACCCAGCCTAAATTTTTAAGATCCTTACTATTTTAAATGAACAATTTCACTTACTATTTTTAAATAAACCCATTCAATTTTGAAAACCCCTTAAATTTAGTAAAAAATATTGATTTTAACTATTTCCTTAAAACATATATCTGCATTTTAACTATTTCCTTAAAACCTATCCACATCTTCTGGATAATTTAAATTCAGGAAACTCTGGGCTGTTTCATCCAGGGAATAAACCGGGACGTACCTTACATCTATCTCTAACAGTAGAGATTGGACATCGCGCTTACCATCCTTTAAGATGTCTCCTATTTGACCCGTTATCCTCTTGTTGTAGATGGCGTGTAGAGGCTCCAGTTTTCCATCTGGCCATTCCGGGACGACTGCATCGTAGATTATGTTGTAATAATTAAAAATATTCCTAATGAAGGACTGGGGAATGAATGGAGAGTCACAGGGGATCACCAGGGCATGATCCGTGCTTATGCATTTAAGCCCGGCGCAGATACCCATCAGGGGTCCCTGATCTTCCACGGCATCGGTGCATATCCTGACCTTCTCCTGGAAGCTCTGCTTTTCTAAAATACATTCATAGGCCATTTGCTGTTCCTTACTACGCAAAACCAGGATTATCTCATCGGCAAGTTCAGATGCATTCTCCAGTACCTGAACTATTAACGGCTCATCCTCCAGGATCATGAGCCCCTTATCCTGGCCCATCCTCTTCCCACGGCCTCCGCAGAGTACGATCATTGACTTCATAATTTATCCTAAAAAAGGAGGTTTAAAGTGATGGGGAAAAAATTTAATTTTTTACATCAAACGGGTGGTGGGATAATTGGGACTTTCATTGGTTATCAGTAAGTCGTGGGGGTGGCTCTCAGCTACTCCACTTGCAGTTATCCTGATAAACCGGGCGCGCTCCTGCATCTCTTTTATAGTGGATGCTCCGCTGTATCCCATGGATGCTTTAAGTCCTCCAATTAACTGGAAGAGTATCTCGCCGACCTTTCCTTTATGGGGTACCACTCCTTCCACCCCTTCCGGTACCAGTTTGGCGTGCTTCATAGGCCCCTTCACTTCCTGGAAGTAACGGTCGGTGCCTGCGCCGGATCCTCCGGTCATGGCCCCCAGACTTCCCATACCACGGTACTGTTTATATTTACGGCCGTTCATTATAACCACGTCACCGGGTGCTTCGTGTGTACCTGCTACCAGACTTCCCACCATAACTGTATCTGCACCAACTCCTATGGCCTTGGCCAGGTCTCCACTGTACCTTAACCCGCCATCGGCCACTACTGGCACACCCACATCATGGGCAACATCCGCCACGCTGGATACAGCTGTAAGCTGCGGCACCCCTACACCGGCTATTATACGGGTGGTGCATATGGATCCCGGGCCGATACCTACCTTTAGACCATCAACTTCCGCGCTTATCAGGGCTTCAGCTGCTTCGCGGGTAGCTATGTTACCCACTATGAGGTCCGCTGATATCTCCTTGTTCATTTTACGGGCGAAACTTACGATGTCTGGTTTATGGGCGTGGGCCACGTCCACGGCTATTACATCTGCACCGGCCTTGTCCAGTGCTATGGCTCGTTCAAGGTCGAAGGGTCCTGTAGCTGCGGCGACCATGAACCGTCCGTCTTCATCCCGGGAGGCGCTGGGGTACTTTTTACGCTCCAGGATGTCCTTGATGGTTACGATACCCACGATTTCATCGTCCTTAACCACGGGCAATCGTTCCACCTTATTTTCATAGGCTATGTCCAGGGCCTCCTCTGGTGTGGTGGATTCCTCTATGGTAACCACCCTCTCGGTCATCACTTCCTCCACCTTGCTATCAGCATCGGAATTGACGATGGGTAATATGTCCCTCCTGCTTATGATACCGATAACCTTCCTGTCTTTGACTACTGGAAGGCCGTTTACTCCCTCTTCATCCATGAGCTGGTTGGCCTCGGCAATGGATGCGTCTGGTGTGGTGGTGATAACATCCCTTATGGTGAGATCACCGGAGGCTTTCACCTTCTTCACCTCCTCCACCTGCTCACTTACCGTCATATTCCTGTGTATAACTCCCAAACCTCCGTCCTGGGCCATGGCTATGGCCATCTCTGACTCCGTGACGGTGTCCATGGCTGAACTTATAATGGGAATGTTGATATCCAGGTTACGCGATATACGGGTTCTGGTTTTCACATTCTTTGGTTCCACCGTAGATTCAGAGGGTACCATTAAAAAATCGTCGAAGGTAAATCCTTGTGGTGCATCTTTAAGTTTTCGAGTGAACATCTTTAATAACCCCAATTAGTAAATAGAATAAATTGAATGTAATTTTTAAGGGAACATTCCATTTATTTTTAAATTATATTGATATTTTAAATAAATAAATTTTTAGTTTTCCGACTAAAAATTGGACATCTTGACTTTTAATCTGGAAACAGCGCTTCGGTGGATGCTGCCTTTATTTCTATCCCCACCTGTGCAGGCTGCCCCGCGAATACCAACCACGTCACACCCTAAATCGTAGAGTATTTCCAGTTGTTCTTCTTTAACCGAACCGGCCAGTGCACATTTAAGGCCGTAGTCATGGGTATCGGTTGTGAATTTGCTGATAGCATCTTCATCCATGAAGTCGAAGAGTGTCTTACCATCCTTAACTGCGGTATCTACCATGGCCAGATCAGCACCGGAATCCGCGGCTACCCTGGGTATTTCCATGGGATCCACCGCCCCTACTCTGTGGGCATCAGCATATCCTGAGGCCACAACCAGTATATTATCATCAAAACCTTTAACTGTCTTTACCACGTTTTCCATTACTTCCAATGCCTCGGAATAATTCCTGGTACCGTAGAGTCCCACTTTGATGTAATCCGCCCCGGATACCACTGCCCCGGCGGCTGCTAAAGACACCGTACCTGGCTTGTAGGGTACATCACCCAGTGTGGCGCTGACCAGCATATCTTTTGGTGTTAATTCCCTTATACTCTTAATTACCCAGGGGAAGTTAGCTCCCAGCGACCCTTCCTTGGGGTTTTTCACATCGATGATATCCGCACCGCCCTCTATGGCCTCCAGTGCTTCCTCTGTATTTATTGGACTGATTAATAGAAGCAAATATGATTCCTCCATGTAGATTCAAATCTTATTTTTTTTCTTATAAATTCAAATCTTTTATTTAAATTTTCACCTGCAAATTGATTTGATCACTCAGTTATATTTAATCCGGCATTTTTTTGAACTGAAATTCTTAAAGAGCCGGGTAAATAATTTTATATCACATATTTACCGGATCATCTATATCTATTTAACTATCGTACTGGGTAGTTAAAAAACTTGGGCTGAATATGATATTCTGGTAGATGGAGAGTTACCCAGAGAAGGGGGAACCATCTTTCCTTATCTTTCTAGCTGTTTTCTCATGTTTTTGGTGGAGTATGCCTGATTTTACTGACTGGCTTCTGAGTTTCTCGATGAGCTGGTTGGTGGGGATTTCCATGGGGCAGTCCAGGGTGCACTGCCCGCACAGGGTGCAGGTGAAAAGACCAGATTCAAAGCAGACCTCTTTATCCCGTACGTAGCGGCTGAAGACAACCCCCCTACCACCCAGGTGTCGGTCGTAGCCGAACTGGTAGCCCAGGACATTGTACACTGGGCAGGTTACGATGCAGCTACCGCAGCCTATACATAGCAAGGTTTCCCTGGAATCTTTTAATGCTTCACTCCTTCCATTATCGAGTAAGATGACAACCACCCTGCTTGCTCCGTACATGCCATTTAAGAGGATCTGTTCGATGTCTGCTGTCTTCGATGGGGAGGATACCACGTTCATATAGGCCGGGGCTGTTTTTCCGGTGGCGTAGATGGTCTCCAGTTTCACCACGGATATGGCCTCTTCCAGGGTCCCGACCAGCTTATCTATACCCACGATTACTATGTGGGTGTCCAGGAGGGATACCAGGCTGATGTTACCCTCGTTGTGCACCATCACCAGGGAACCGTCCTCGGCAGCCAGTGAATTGGCACCGGTTATCCCCACGTTGCAGTGGGCAATTTCCTCCAGGACGTCCTGCCTCACCATGTCCAGGATCTCCTGGGGATCACTTTTTACTTCCCGGTTGAATTTTTCTCGGATGACCTGGGCTATTTCTTCCAGGTTAAGATGGGCAGCGGGGCCTATGGGATGGGATGATCTCTTTTTCTCGGTGAACTGGACTATCCTATCTCCCAGGTCTGTTTCCACCACATCGATGTCCTTATCCTGGAGAAAATCTGTTAACCCTATCTCGCTGGCTGTGTTGGATTTGGATTTGGCTATACACTTTTCATCCTTTACCAATGCATATATGGCTGTTAATGCTTCTTTCGAATCCTCGGCATAGACAACCTCAATCCCATTGCTTTGAAGTTTCTCCACGGCTTCTACTTTAAGCTCCTCCAGGTGGTCGATGGAGTATTCCCTGATCCCACGGACCCTTTCCTTGAGTTTTCCTGTTTTATCGTTATCCAGGAGCTTCCTCCTTCTTTCATGGAGTATTTTGAAGGAGTTGTTCATGGCCTGGATTTCTGATTCATCCATTGGAGTGTTCATTATCTTTACATTCCCCTAATTCTAAATTTAACTGTACTCACCTGTAATTTACCCTAGTCACTCAGCGCCCATAGTAGGATTTCTGATAAGTCCATAACCCGTATACCCCTTGGATTTTGGCAGGCACCTTCTAAGTTTACCAGGCAGAAAGAGCAGGAAGTTACCAGTATCTCTGCTTCAGTCTCCAGTGCATCAGTTATCCTTCTCTGGGCCAGTTTAGATGCGACTTCGGGATAGGCTGATTTAACTCCCCCTCCTGCTCCGCAGCAGCGTGCGTTTTCCTTGATGTTTTCCATCTCCACCAGATTGGCTGTGGCCTTTAAAACTTCCCGGGGAGAGTCGTATTCTCCGCTGTGCCTTCCCAGGTGGCAGGGGTCGTGATAGGAAACATTAACCGGGAGCTTCTTTGGTTTAATGGCTCCATCTTTTATCAGTTGTTCAAATAACGTTGAGGTATGGATTACATCCAGTTCCACTCCCAACAGGTCTTTGTAGTCATTTTTTAAGGTGTTATAGCACCCTGCACAGGATACGATTACCTTTTCACCCTTCAACTTCTCCGCAGCACTGGCCATCACATCCCGGGCGTCGTCTGTAAAGCCTGTTCGAAGCAGGAATGAACCGCAGCACTCTTCATCATCTAAAATGCGGTATTCTATATGGGCTTTCTCTAAAATCCCTTTGGTGGCCATTTCAATTCGGGGGAGTTTCTCCCTGACTGTGCAGCCTCTGAAATATAACATGGAATCCTATACCTTTATCAGTTTATTATCTTAAATTGTTGATTTAAATACCCTTTATTTAGTTGGGAAAACTTGACATTTATACTTTCAAAACGACAAAAAGTAAGAATCTTGTAACACCTTAAACTCTGATCTAATCTTTTTTAGAATATAAGAATTTATTGAATATTATTACCCAGCCCAATGAAAAATGAAATAAAAGAACAGGTGAGTTAAAATTTATTACACTACGATAGTCAAGATTTATACATCATTTATAGTAAAAATTTAATCTTAAGAATCCAAATAAAAATTTTATATCGTTTCAAATAATATTGATTGTGTCTATTGGAAATTATATGGGGATGTTTGATGAAGAGATTACTCTGGTATTTAATTGCCGGTACAAGGGGTGGAATCAATCGGGCCAGAATTATCAAATGTCTCCAAAAAAGACCTTATAATGCTAATCAAATAGCGGATAATTTGAATTTAGACTATAAAACCGTCAGGCATCACCTTAAAGTGTTAAAAGAAAATAAAGTAATAGTATCCTCTGGAGATAAATATGGGGTGGTGTACTTCTTATCCAGTGATATGGAGAATAATTTATCCGTCTTTGAAGAAATCTGGGAGAATATTAAGGATGAAAATTAACGGTAATATTTAAAGTTAAAATTTGATCTGAAACTATTATTAATTCACTCCACCGGTTAAGTTGATGTAAAAAGTTTAGTTTCAATCAAACGTTTATATATGAAAAATTCATAAGGGATTATAAAGGTTGGTGAAGGAATTCATGCTTGAGAGAGGAATACCGTTAGAAAATGGAGTCCCGATGGACGGGCCTAGAACCGTGGTAGTCCAAGTTGACGTATCCCCTCTCTTATACCTGGATATCATTGTATCCCTGGGTAATATTATTTTGCTGCTCTTGTTGCTCTACGTTTACTGGGGTAACTATAAAAAAATCAAATCTAATTTTACAATAGGTTTAATTATGTTCGCCAGTATCCTTTTACTCCAGAATATAATATTCACGAGCTTTCTGTTATTTGCACCCATTTTCCAAATTGCAGATCTAGGTCTACCACTATTTATAGTAAATGTAACTGAATTTTCAGCCCTACTCATCCTTCTATTAATAACCTGGAGATAGAATACTCCAGGATACCTTTTTCTAGAAACCATTTCAATTCAAAACCAGATTTGTTTCTTTTAATTATTTAAAAAAATTTAAGCCCTTTATGCACATTTAAAATTAGATTTGGGCATAAATTGGGATATAAAGGGATAATTTCAGGCGTGATCTGGGAAAAACTACTTTATACTGACTTTTTAACTAAGATTCATGAAATTTAGAAGTTTAATTTTTAAAAATATATCCCGGAATAAGTCAAGGAGTGCCTTGGCAATATTTGGAATTGCTATAGGTGTGGCCGCCGTGATCGGATTGGGCCTTTTAGCTGAAGGTCTTCCTTCATCAACTCAAAGTGCACTTACAGAGGGGGCTGCAGATTTTTCTGTGATAGCAAAAACTTCCAATACAGACGGGCCAAACGGACAAGGAGGACCAGTTGGAAGTTTTGGCGGTCAGGAGCTCATTAATCAAACTAAAATAGGTGAAATCCAACAAATTTCAGGGGTGGGAAGTGCAGTCGGAGTTTTAAGAACCATGACAAACCTGGACAACACCACCAGTACCACCACCAACTCAAGTAGCCCTGGTGGAGATAATTTCAGATCTATGACTACTTTAATAGGTATTGACAGCAACTCCATCAGCATGAACGATATAGTGATAACCAATGGCTCTGTATACTCTAATGAAGCAAATGAGATTATAATAGGTAAATCAGCTGCTGAAAGATCAAATAAGACCATCGGAGACACCATCTCCATCTCCAATCAAACCTTCAAAGTAGTGGGAATCTACGAAACTGGAAACTTCCAGGATGATGGTGGAATTGTAATGTCTCTGGACAAGCTTCAAAACCTCACCAATAATACTGGAAAAGTTTCATTGATTCTGGTTAAAGCATCAAACGGTACAAATTCAGGCAAACTAGCAACTGCAATACAGGAACAATATCCAGATGAATTAACTACTTCTACATCCCTATCGGGTATGGATAGAATGAACCAGGGATTAGATGTGATAAACACTGCTGTATGGGCAATATCACTAGTAGCCATTCTAGTGGGTGGTATTATCGTGGTCATCACCATGCTGAAAGCCGTATCTGAACGGACGAGAGAAATAGGAGTTTTAAGGGCCATAGGATGGACCAGACAGCGGATCATTAAGATGATCATTGGAGAATCCATACTTCTATCATTAATCGCCATAGTGGTCGGATTAATCGCGGGAATAGGGATTGTGGAAATACTGGGTTCTACTGGGATGATCCCTGGCTTAATGCCTTCATTTTCTGTTTCCCTGTTTGTTAAAGGAATTGGAGTAGCACTGTTACTAGGAATAATTGGAGGTATATACCCTGCATACCGGGCGAGTAGATTAGAACCAACAGAGGCGTTGCGTTATGAGTGATGGGAATATCATTGAAATTAAAGATCTAACCAAGAGTTTTGATGGTGGGAATATCACTGCATTGGATGGAATTAATCTGGAAATTAAAGAAGGAGAGTTTGTCTCTATAATGGGACCCTCTGGTTCTGGTAAATCCACTCTCCTTAATATGATTGGGGCTCTGGACAAGGCTGATTCTGGCCAGATTAAAGTGGCAGGAATTGATCTGATGCAGAGTGAAGATTTTAGCAAATTCCGGTTGAATAAAATCGGGTTCGTTTTCCAGCTCCATAACCTGATTCCAAACATGACAGTACATGAAAACGTTCAAATACCCCTGATCGAAACAGATGTAACAGATGAAGAGATGATAGAAAGATCGGCTGAACTACTAAACTCAGTAAACCTGGGCAATCGATTAGATCAACTTCCAACCAAACTCTCAGGTGGAGAAAGACAAAGGGTAGCCATAGCCAGGGCACTGGTAAATCATCCCAGCATCATCCTGGCCGATGAACCAACTGGAGCATTAGATTCCAGGATGGGAGATATCATCCTCAATTTATTACGGGAAATCCATCAAAAAGAGAATGTAACCCTTGTTCTAGTAACTCATGAGGATTATGTTGCAAATAGTGCTGATCGGGTGATAAACATGATGGATGGGAAAATAGTAACTTAAAAAGGAAATACAACTTAAAAAATTCTTTTTTTTCATGCGTTCCAGTAAATATTCCTTTTTTACCCCCTTTTTAGTCCACAAGGCTGATGTACTTTTAGACCATAATTATATTAGGATAGATTGGTTATCAATTATCAAAGGAAAATCTAATTTTTTAAATAGATCGATGGACTGGTGTGGATTCATGGCGATTGTAGACATCATCGTAGGTGTTAAGAATGAAGAGGAATACATCGAAAGATGCATCAAATCGTTATTGAACCAGACCCTCAAAGATATCAATATCCTGGTCATTGACGGGCTTTCCGATGATAATACCAGAGATATCGTGCGTAGATTGATGGATGAAGATAAGAGGATCAGGTTATTTGAAAATGAAGATGAAACCATAAGCACCGGCCGAAATATAGGTTTAAACGCCTCCCAAGCAGATTACATCGCCTACCTGGATGGACATGCATTTGTGGGGGAAGACTGGTTAGAAACCCTTTACTCTTCATTTAGAGAATTGGAAGGAAAATATCACCTGGGTGGTGTTGGTTCAACCTACGCCAGTCCAGAAGACGACACACCTTTCGGGAAAACTGTAGCTTATTGCGTGCAAACCAGTTTCGGGGGACTGGGAACTTCATTTACCGAAGAAAAAGAAATACATCAGGTAGAGACCGTGGCTTTCGCTCTGTACAAGAGGTCCATTCTGGTTAATGAAGGAATAATCTATGATGAAAAGATGACCCACTGTGAAGACACCGACTTCAACCATCAACTAAGAAACAAGGGTTACGTGCTGTTGAAGCACCCCAAAGCACTGGTATACCAGTACAGGCGGAAGAACATCGGACAATTCACCGGACAGATGTTCAAATACGGGGAAGGCAGGTACAAACTGGTGGATAAATATAAGGAAACATTGAAGTATTACCATTTAGTTCCGGTTTTTGCCATATTTTATCTTTTGTTGGTGGTTATCGGTCTGATATTATTCGTATTTAATCAAATAAGTCTTGATCATTTGATTTTAATATTTATACCAGTTTTTCTTTATTTGATAGTTGATATAATATACACACTCATCATCATGGTCCGGCATGGCAGTCTAAAACATATTTCTGCCCTGTTGATATTTCCCGCCATTCATATAGGATATGGAATTGGCTTTTTAAAGGGATTAGTAGTAGGTTAACATCATATATACATAGAAAAGACTCTAATGAATGGTGTGAATATGAAAATTCTAATACTCGTTGAATCTCTTAAAGTTAAAGGAGGGTCCGAAAAATTCGCGGCAAATTTGGGAACCAAACTTTATGAGAATGATTATGATGTATCTTTTTTAACGTTGATGGATTTGAATCCTAAACATCACTTTAAAGGCAATTATTATACACTAAACGAAGATGATATTTATGCAAATGTTTTTAAACGGAGTTTTGATCTCTTTAGATATGCTCCTAAAATAACTAGACTATGTGAAGAACAGGGAATTGAAACTATTATCTCAGTATCTGAAGTAGCTAACTTTCATGCGGTTTTAAGTCGATATTTATATGGAAACAAGGTTCGAATAATTGCCACTCAACATATAAATCCCGAAATATTTCTGAACAGTCCATTAAAATCTAATTTAATTAAATTTTTCTATCCACGTGCTGATAAGACTGTGTGTGTTTCCAGAGATATTGAAAGAGTCCTCAATGAAAAATATGGAATTACCAACACTGAAATGATCTACAATATGATGAATTTAAATGAAAATATACGATTATCCCAGGAAAAGCTGCCAGATGAATATGAGAAACTCTTCGATGATGGGAATTTCAATTTCATCAACGTTGGCAGGTTAACACGGCAGAAAGGCCAATGGTTCCTGATCCGAAGCTTCCGTAAACTAGTAGACAAACACCCAAACGGCCGACTGTTCATAATAGGCGACGGAGACCTGAAAGACAAACTAAAAACTTTAATAAACAGGCTTAACTTAAACAATCACGTATTCCTCCTAGGTGAGCAAGAAAATATATTTCCCTTCCTTAAAAACAGCCACTGCTTCACATTCACCTCCCTATGGGAAGGATTCGGCTTAGTTTTAACAGAAGCCCTATCATTAAACCTTCCTGTAATTTCAACTGATTGTAAAAGCGGCCCACGAGAAGTACTATGTCCTGAATTAGATTTAGGTGAAAAAATTGAATACCCCTACTTTGGAGAATATGGAATCTTAACCGAACTGTTCCCGGATAAACTGATTTTTGAAGATATAAATCAGATTCCACTCATTGAACCCGAATCGATGCTAGCCGATTTAATGATAAAATTGGTAGAGAATCCTGGATTAAGAAAAAATTACTCCCAAGGACAAGACCTAGCTAAGATCTTTAATGACGATAAGATAATCAACCAATGGACTAAAATTCTAAAGGATCTAACCATATAATATCTTTTTTGGTTTTTCATTATCGAAATTGCCTTTTAATCCTGCATTATATGCTTGTGTGACTAAATTTATCCTTTTTAACTTATGATCATCGTACAATAAAATATCTGCAATTCGAATTAACCAGGAAACTATTATCATGATCCAAAGGTATAGTAACGGTCTTCTGTATTTATTCAACAACCATATATGGTTCCGTATCTCAAAATAGAATAACCAATAATTTTCATATTTAATCTGATTTATCTTACGGCCCAGCAGTTTATTAGAAAATCTATTCTCTTTATGTAAAATCACACTGTCTGTAATAAATATAATCCTTCCAACACTTCTTAATCTAATACAATACTCCGTGTCATCTCTATAAATAAATAATTCCTTTTTTGGAAATCCAATCTTTGCGATAGATTTTCTATTAACAAGGATACCCACAAAGGAAGCGTCGTCGATTATAAGTTTTTCATTATTTTTTATTATATCAGGATCCACTTCTTTAACTGTAAAATAGTTTCTAAAGCTGTTAAAATCTGCATAACCTCTATGTGGTAAAATTTCATTATCAGGATTAGTTACTACTCCTGCTAAAGCTGATACATCCTCTTCATCAAGATATTCCGATAATTTCTCAAGAGCATCTTCAAGAGGTTCCGAATCATCATCCATCAACCATAACCAATCATATCCCTCTTCATAGGCTCTTTTAACACCTTCATAGAAACCTCCCGCACCGCCGCTATTTTCACTCAGCCGTACATAGTGGAGTTTTATATTTTCTCCATTTACAGAGTTCTTAATGATGTAACATTTGCTCCAGGTTTCACTGTGATTTGTCGGTGGTATCTCTTCAATATACTCTTTTTCAAATAACAATTTCTCAGTACCATCTGATGATGCATTATCAACCACATAGATACCATTTAATGGATATGATTGTTTTTTTAAAGATTCCAAGCATTCAATCAGCAAATCCCTCCTGTTAAATGTGACAACAACCGCACAAACCCTGTAATCCTTCATCGTATTTTTTCCTCGAAAGTTTTCAATGCCTCTGCAACTATTTCATCCATATCGTAATATTGATACTCGGCAAGTCTGCCTATTAAAATCAGATTATCTAATTCATCACCTTTCATCTTGTACTTGTAGTAAATGTCTCTGTTTTCTTTTTTAGGGATGGGATAGTAGGGTATGTTGGTTTCTTTAACATACTTCCGGGGATATTCATGTGCTATCGTGGTAGATTCAGCTTTTTGCCCGGTTAGATGTTTAAACTCTGTTATCCTGGTAAAATTATAATCGTTTGGGTAGTTCACAGTCCCTATCTCTTGATAGTATTCCTGGTTTAGATTTTCAAATTCAAAATCTAAGGAACGGTAAGGTAACTCCCCAAAGCCATAATTAAAAAGCTCATCGATTTTACCCGTGTAGATTAATTTACCTTTAAATTCCTCATCAAATATTAAAAATTTATCTCCATCACGTTTAATTACTTCTTTAGAGTTTGTACTGAGCTTAATTTGGATATTTTCACTTGAAAGCATATTCTCAAACATCTGAGTGTAACCATTTCTGGGTAATCCCTGGTACTTGTTCTGGAAGTAACGGTCATCCTTGGAAATATGTACTGGAACCCGGGCCGTTACAGAGGGATCCAGTTCTTCAGGTTCCATTCCCCACTGCTTTTTAGTGTAATTCAGGAATACTTTATCGTAGATGAAATCAGCTAAATACTTTAATTCCGGATCTTCCAATTTTCTTAACTCTAATATGGGGATTCTAACATCGTATCCGAATGTTTTTATCAATTTGGACTCTAACTTTCCGGCTAAATCTTCAGGCAGTAATTGGTGTAATGAACCTAAATTAAAGGGGATAGGAACATTATATCCATCGATGTAACCTAATAATCTATGCTGATAATCGTTCCATTCTGTAAACTGGGAAAGATAAGTCCATACCTCATCAAAATCCGTGTGAAAGATATGGGGTCCGTATTTATGGATTAAAATTCCCTTATCATCATAGAAATCATAGCAGTTACCCCCTATATGATCTCTTTTTTCGATGATCAAAACTTCCCGGCCAAGAACGTTTGCTATTCTTTCCGCCATCACGATACCAGTTAATCCGGCACCTATAATTATAAAATCAGTCATTTTTTTCCCTCTTTCAAATGATGTATTTAGATAACACCATCTGTTTTAGATCTACCATCTGCGGAAAGGATCAACTTCATCCATCATCACTGTTGATTCATCTCTATCTTCTTTTATTGATAAATAAAGTTTAAATAGAATTTTATAAAAAAAGGAAGGAATTAGTACCAGTGGGATTATTAACAACAGAAGAAACTGGTCTCTACTGTAACCAAACGCCATAATAAAAGCGGTGATAAAATCTAACATCGTCCTGGAATCCTTGGCGTTCAACTTTTCATTAGCAATAAAAAATGTCAACCTCTTAGCGATGTGAATGTCATCTACCGGCGATTCATAGATAGTTTTTCTTCGGACCTTTTTATCTTTAATTGTGCTACAATTATTTAACCAGGATTTAAACCAGAAAAGTACGGTGAAATACCCGGTATTTTCTATACCTCTTATTATTATCTCTTGTTTTGAGATGTAGACACTGAAATTTTCTTCAAATGATTTATTTATAAAGGGGAAGTGGGGGTAAGTGTTATGGATATTGAAGTAGCCTTCATGTATGCACAGGGAATCATACAGATCTGTTCTGTAGATGAATCCCGGTACGAAGGTGAAGATGTGAAAATATTTAGAACCCCTCCGAACTAGCTCTTGGCTGGTGGTTTCTAATCCCCTCTCCCAGTCTTCCTGGCCGGGAGCTCCGATTGAAATGAGATCAAATTTTTCAGAATCGATGGCTTTTATCACATCTTCACAGTCACTGAAATCGTATTCATCATCATCACATAGTATCCAGGTATAGGTTGATTGTGATGTTTCAACCGCCCGTAAGACGTTAGGACTACCCCCAATATTCAATTTATGCCTTACCACATACATCTGGGGATACAGTTTCTGATATTTTGCACATACCTCAGGGGTGTTATCACTCGAATGGTTGTCAAGAATCGTTATCTTACAAGTAGAGAATGGACTGTTTAAAACCTCTTTAAGGGTATGTTCAAGATAATCAGCACGATTATAGGTAACGAGAACAATTTCGAGTTTTTCTTCGATCATACTTACCTCATGGTGTTATAGGTCTAATAATTCATCATCCTGATTATAATAGTTATCCATATATCTTTTGCTTTCATTTTTAAATATCCTCCAGGCAGGAATAAGCATCACTAGGGCTATGATACAGTATATAGAAAGCACTACCAGTGTGGAGTGGGTTAGATACATCCCTAACCATACACCAACACCGATCAACACAGCACTGACGGCGGATATCCTTACATATGGTTCTTTTTTGTGAGATCTTAAATAATAGGCCCAGTTAAACACGACCAGGTTAGCACCTTCAGCTATAAGAATTATTACAATCTCATAGATAGGCAGTATTCTTGTATCCCAGTTTAGTATAGGAAAAGCGTAAATCAAGATTACAACCACCGCCAGAGAACCCGCTACGAAAACAAGCAAACTCTGCTTCTGTATATTTTCCAAAAGTTTATCTAAATTATAACGTTTTTTCTGGGCAACGTAGATATTAAACTGAGGTACTTTGGTCATTCCCCATGAATTAGCAATATTCTGTACTGCTCGGGCAATAACCAGAGATAATCCCAGTTTACCAGCGATATCTGGCCCAGCGTAGAACATGGTTACTGGAACTATGAACTGGAAAATGAAGTATCCCGATCCCCAGCTGATGGCATACCTCCACTGCAGAGGCAAAGTCTCTTTAAGCCAATTGTAGCTCCCTTCAATTTTTGTATGGAATATTTGATCCCATAAAGGTCTAAAAGAGTGTATAAAAAGAAATAAACTCAAGATAATATTTACGATACCCCCAACAGCCAAAGCCCATATGTTATAACCAGCATAAAGGGCTATCCAGGTCGAAACGTTGCTTGCAAAGGCGGCGATTGTGATATTTTTCTGCACCACGTCCACCTTGTTGAATCCTTTAAGCACCGCGCCAAATAGCGAAACCAGCAGTAAAAATGCCCCAGTGAACGAATAAGCAACCCATGCCATGAAAAGATATAAATCATTGGTGGAGCTCATTAAAAAGAGTATTCCCACAATCGAGAGGAATATGAAGGCTGCGGTGGTTACTACTAGGTAGAATTTCAGGGAAAATCTCACCAGTGAAATGGCCCGTTCAACAAAGGTGGGGTCTCCCGTTAACTTACCGTTTTCCTCTTTTAGATGTGCGTACTCGTGGCTTATGAACTGGGTTATGATGGTGGTAAACCCCAGTTCTGCAAAGGTGGCCAGGGCCCCTAAACTTATAAATGTGTACCAGTAACCTTGTTGGGCTAAGGTAAGATAACTTACTATGAAATAGATGGCTATGATTCCTGCAACAGAGGACCATAAAACACTTATTATGTTGTAGAATATGGCCTTATCAATTCCCAATGCAGATATCAATCTACTTACGCCGGGTATATTCTTTAATAATTCAGAAAATTTCATGTTATACCAATTTAGTGCCGATTAATATCCTTTTTAAATCATCTCGCACATGATTTATAAGTAAACTATGCTCTTTGAAATTGATATTTGAATTACGATAGATAAGTGTTTTTGTGTAGAGTATCATGTCAAATAACTGTTTTTTTTGGTTTTTTATGGGGGGATCACTTCCTACTTCGATCCGAATCCCAATTTGAACTCTGGTGTTTATACAAAGCCCAGTTAAAAATTAAAATTTGTTAAGAAATTTTTTGAAAACTTCGAGTATGTAATCCATTTTATCCGGGCATATTCCAGGATACACACCTATCCATAACAGATTATTCATAACCAGATCTGTGTTAAGAAGTGGGCCCGCGTATTTAAAATCAACATCCTTATATGCCGGCTGTTTTGTCAGGTTTCCCCCGAAAAGCATTCTAGTCGCGATTTTATTGTCTTCTAAATGTTCGACTATGTCGTCCCGGGTGAAGGGGGCGTCGTCTTTTACCATGATTGGAAAACCAAACCAGCTAGGTGAAACATCTTTCCCTACAGTAGGGAGTATGAAATATTTCTCGAAATCCTTTAAATAGCCATACAATACATTAAAATTATCACGTCTCGATTGGATGAAACCTGGAAGTTTTTTTAACTGTTCAACACCTATCGCTGCCTGCATATCCGTGACCTTCAAATTGTAGCCGATGTGGGTGTAAACATATTTATGATCGTATCCAAAGGGTAAATCCCCCCATTTCCATCCGAAACGTTTCCCGCACGTGTTGTCACATCCCGGTGGGCACCAGCAATCCCTACCCCAATCCCTGAATGATGCTAAGATATCTTTTAACTCTGGATCGTTGGTTGAAACCGCACCACCTTCACCCATGGTGATATGATGGGCGGGGTAAAAGCTGTAGGTGGATATGTCCCCAAAGGATCCGGTGTATTCTCCATGATACTTGGAGCCAAGTGCATCACAGTTATCTTCAATAAACCATAAGTCGTAGTCCAAGGCCAATTCCTGTATTTTTCCAATGTTGACTGGATTTCCCAGTGTGTGAGCAATGAACATGGCCCTTGTTTTTTCAGACAGGGCACCTTCAATGGCATCTGTCTGAATGTTGTAGGAGCCTAATTCAACATCTACCAGTACCGGTTTTAATCCATTTTGTATTATGGGGTTCAGGGTGGTCGGAAACCCGCAAGCGGTGGTTACAACCTCATCACCAAGTTTAAGCCTTCTGTCCCCTAATTTAGGTGATGTAAGTGCAGATATAGCGAGAAGATTAGCCGAAGATCCTGAATTGGTTAATAAACAGTATTTTACACCCAGAAAATCTGCAAATTCCTTTTCAAATTGCTCCGCATATCTACCAGAAGTTAGCCAGAAATCGAGTGCAGAATCAACCAGGGCAACCATTTCATGTTCATCGTACACCCGTCCAGCGTAGTGAACCGGAGACTCTCCTGGTATAAACTCATCAACATCCATGCGTAGCTTACAGATTAACTTAACCCTTTCAAATATTTCCTTTCTCAGTTGTTCTTCATTCATATGGATAAAACCTTGTACTAATTTTTGATTTTACACCGCTACACGAACCAGATCTTTGATGTACATCCAATCAAAGTAAACATTTGCATGATAACTACAGGCATTTCCAACAGGTTCTTAACCATGTAAATTTTAATTTGAATTTGTTATCCTCTTTGATTGAGGGTTTTGAATCTTTCTTCATCAAATTTGGTAAATATCTCTTTTTTACTTAACTTGAAATTTAAAAAGCTCCGTTCAAAATCCAAGGCGTATTTCAGGGAGGTTGGATTTTTAATACAAACCGAATCTAGAATTACGTTACGGGTCTCTATATATGTTAGTTTGGGGATGATGTTGTCTATTAAATACTGATTTTCGAAGGTTTTATTGCTTATACCCCCACCCACAGTTTTTCTAAGGTTTTTATATGGCTCTGCTTTCTTTAGAATCTCTTCAATCTTTTTGTTTATAAATTCTGAATCTTGCTGGCCTTTCCTACCATAGGAATAGGTTAAGTCTGATCTTCCAATTGTGATCCCTGTAATGGAGTTATCCATGGTCTCCAGTATTCCATCCAAGTTTTCCAGAGCGGTTTTAGTCTCGATGTTCACGACGACATCGAAGCAGGGATCATCCCCAAATATGTCTTTTAACATATTCTGGCTTTTTTTCAGGGCAAATTCAGATTCAACCATAGGTATTATGATACCATCAGCTATGAGGTCTATACACATTTTAAGATCGGTGAATGCCTCCACACCACCCAACTTAATGTAAAATTTAAGACCCGCCTTGGCCGTTAAATATCTTAAGAAGATAAGGTCAGTGAAATCACTGGCTTCATTTTCAAACTCAGATTTAACACCAGAACATCCAAATTCATTCTTTAAAAATAATAACCTGGAATATAAATCCTTTTCCTGTTCTAACAAATCCATACCAATACACCCCTAATCTCTCAACATCTTACTCCTTTTGGCTTTGTAGAAATCATATTATAGTATGATGAGATTCACTTATTTGAGTATTAACCAAATACAGAAGTGATCCCATCATTGATTAAATAGTGATCTTGGGATAAACTTTTTTCTAATATTTCTCTGCCTAATTCTGAATTATCCATAAAGTTCACGTCCCTATTAAAAGGAATTATATCAAATTTTATAGCTTTCTATTGTTCTTTTAAACCCTTCTTCAATAGAATAATAAGGTTCCCATCCTAACGATCTAATTTTTGATATGTCAGGACAACTCCGTTGTATTTTACTTTCAAGATAATTAATATCGTTCCGTGGTTTTTTAAGCACTTTTAACCCATATTCAGAATACATGTTCACCAATTTTTCTGCTAAGTCTATAACACTAATTTCACCATTATCATTACCCACATTATAAGGTTCACCATCCTTACCTTTAAATAATACTGTGAAATAACCAGAAACTGCATCAGCCAGATAACAAAAAGCTCTTCGGGCTTCCCCACTACTTTTCACTATAATGTTCCTACGATTAACGATGTCAGAAACAAAATCCGCAAAAACCCTGCCATCATCAAGGTTCATACCAGGACCATAAGTATGAAATGGTCTGACTATTTTAACAGGTACACCATATTGTTTAAACCAGGAGTTACACATATTTTCTCCCATTCGTTTACTCTCAGCATAACAGGATCTTATGGTTGTAGGATCAAGGTAACCATAATCGTGCTCTCTGGTTGGCACTTTCCTAGGCTCGCCATAAACCTCTCCACTACTAAAATATAGAAAACCTTCAACTTCGGTTTTCCTAGCCAATTCGAGAAGATAATAAGTTCCTATCACATTGGGACAAAGTGTCCCTACGGGATCTTTGTTATAATATTTGGGACTGGCTTGGCTGGCCGCATGCACTATAAAATCAACATCTCTTATGCTTTTAAATGGTTGGCAAACGTCTTGTATGTATAAGATTAAATCTTCACTTTTTTCGGGAAATTGTTTTAAAGCCTTATTTTCGTTTCTAACCATGCCAATAATTTTTGTTTTATCTTTAAACTGCGTTTCATTTAAATACAGGATAGTTTTAACCATATAAGACGGTAAAAATCCATTAGCCCCAGATATTAAAATGGTTTTCCCTTCCAGAATGTTCCAAGGATTATCACTGTTAGTGATGAATTTTAAATCTTCTCTCACAATTTGGTTTAACATAAACTCATCCAGAACTTATTATTATACATTGGACATACTCTTAACAAAATTGTCAACAATATTTTTATGTTTTTGTTGGTGTAAAAACAAAAAATTAGTTTGCACTGTTTTTTCATCAATCTTATTAATTTCAACAAGGTTTTTCCCGTCAACAATATAACAATTATACCCTATAGAGGTTAACATTTGAACAACATCTTGAGGGTGGTAACCAAATTTTTTAGACCATTTTCTTAATAATTCAGCGAAAATAATGGGTTTAAATTTTTTTATCGTGTTCAAACCACCCTTAAATACTAGTAATTCAGCTCCTTCTACATCACATTTAATAAAATCTACAGGTTCATTATTAACAAAATTGTCCAGTTTTTTAACTTTACCGAATACTTCTCTAACACTATCCCGTTCGGATAGATTGTTTAAAGAGGCATTACCCGGACCTTCGGGATAATAATAGAATTTAAGTTCATCTTCTTCATCAGAAAATCCGAAACAATGTATACTGACGTTTGTAATTTCGTTAAGTTCAATATTTTTTTTTAAAAACCCATAAGTCTTTGGAATGGGTTCGAATGCATGGATTTTCACATTTTCTACATTTTTAGCTATGTTAATTGAAAACCAACCAATATTAGCTCCTATGTCATAGAAATATGATCCCTTTTCCATTAATTTCAAAACCATATCCATTTCTTCTTTTTCATATGCTCCAAAATTTAAAATCTCAAGTGGGATAATACGATGATCGTCAGGGTCACACAACACTTTAATTTCTGATTCTCTGGATGTCATTATTACTGTGCCATCAGTTATTTCAATGCTTTTAATATCTGTATCCTTTAAGAATTCACTATATTCAAAAAGAATTTGATGTATATTATGCATCTTAGTTATATACTCTTCTTTTACTAGTTTATTTTGATAATAATCTTTTTTCAACTTTTTAAGATTCATAAAATCACTTTTAACTCAAATTCCAATCCTTTCCCACCACATCAATTTGTGATTTATTTAATATAGTATATCCCTATAACAATCTCTAAAAATGTATTAATGCGATCAATGTAGAACGATTATTTCCAAAAAACTTATTCCAAAAAAACTTATAAAAATTATTTTTTTTTACTTCATCACTTTTATCTGGTTAAAATCATTAACTGAAACATTCGAGTTAGATTTTAAGTATTCTAAATCGGAGATATCTGAAATTACTCCAAAAATATATTTACATCTGGCTTTATGACCGGATTCAACGTCCAATTTGGAATCTCCAAAAAGAGCCGTGTTTTCAGGTTCAACCCCTAATTTTTCCATGATCTTTATAACTCCCTCGGGATCAGGTTTATGTTTTTCCATCAAATCCCCCCCTAAGATGTAACCAAAACAATCACCAATACCAAAAATCTCCATACTATCTTTAAGACGCTGAGTCAGGTCGTTTGAAAAAATAGCACATTTACAATGGCCCTGAACCTCCCTTATAAATTCAACCATGCCAGGGACCGGTATTAAAGCCGTTTTTAAGTATGTAATCTCGTTTATATTTTCATCTGCTTCTTTGAAAGCTTCTTTTAACATCTCTCGACTGATCACTTCACGGTCTTTGTTAAGTTTCTCATACAACATGTTCTGAGCGTAATATTTGGAATAAACTCCGATGGGACCCTGCGGATATATCTTCTCCTCCTCCAGATTCACCCCCATGGTTTTGACCAACCAATTCTTGAATGCTTGGTCATTATTTTCCATAACTTTAAGAACCGCATTGGTACGTTCATAAACCATTTTGCTGCAGTAGGGATAGAGCTTAAACAAGGTCCCGTCCTTGTCAAATATTAAAAGTTCGATGTCTTCGTAAGTTTCATCCTTTATGGATAAATCAATCATGAGCCAGCACCTATCGTTTACCTAAAATTTATTATTTTAAACCCTTTTTTTATATTCAACCGGTTTTATTATCATTTCCTTCTCCAGATCTTCTTTGGAAAGAAACGGCCACATATCCTCCAATGGGGCTGAGACCAGACTTCCGTCCTCAAGTTCTTTGCTTGAAACGCTAGGAATGATCTTCTGTGCCGGGTCAGTGAAAACTTCACAGATAACTGGTCCTTTAAAGTTAACAACAGATTTTACCTTATTTTCCAGTTCATTCAGGGTAGATATGCTTTCATATTTAATTTTATAGGCATCGGCTATTCTGTCCAGGTCGGGACAGGAAACCCCGCTCTCAGGATTACACCCCGCATACCGGCATTCAAAGTAATTTTCCTGAGTATTTCTTATGGATACATATCCTTCGTTGTTGATTACGAAGAGTTTGAGCGGGATTTGATAATGGTAAAGTGTCTGTAATTCCTGTATGTTCATTTGTAAGGAACCGTCACCAGTAACAGCTACCACGGTTGAGTTTCTGGCTGCATAGTATGCCCCTATACCCAGTGGCAGACTTAAACCCATGGACCCCAGACAGGCCGGTGTTATAGCCCTTTGACCATATTTTACATGAAAAGCCTGGGAGATGATGCAGTACACCGTACCGGCATCAGCGATTACAACGGCATCTTCGTCCAGGATCCTTGAAAAAGTATGGAAGAGATTGTAAGAAGACAGTGGACTTTCCACTTTAGAAATACCTTCTGGTACTTTGAAGTATTTCTCTTTCCAGCTTCTGCATTTGTTTACCCATGTGGTGTAATCTGGTAATGTCGTTTCATCAAGTAAATTGAGAAACTTTTTTATGAACAATTTAGCGTCGTAATTTACTGTTAAATCCAGTTTGATGGTGTTTTTTTCAAGTTCCCTATGATCTATGTCTACTGCTATCTTCTTTGCTTCCCGGGCAAACAGTTCATATTCATAGCCAACGAAGGGTATGGCCAGCCTGGAACCTATACTTAAAATCAGGTCCGCATTTTGCATGGCAAGATTACCTGCCCTGGTACCTTTAGTACCTCCAAAACCGGCGTAGTAGGGACTGTTGTTGTCTATAATATCCTGACCTAATTTTGAAGCGACAACCGGAATTTTTGTCCTTCTAATTAATTCATGGAACTCATCTATTGCACCAGATAGTCTGACGCCGTTACCCGCCACGATTACCGGTCTTTGAGAATTTTTAAGTAGCTCCAATGTTTCTTTTATCTGTTGTTCGATTTTATCCCCTTGTATCAGTTCTGGGGGTTGTATTTCAGGTACAAATCCTTCCAACTCCTTCTCGTTGATAGATGTAGATTGCACGTCTAAGGGTATATCTAACCATGATGGACCTGGGCGTCCGTGTTTTGCCTCATAAATCGCTTTTTCAAGGTGGTACTTGATTTTCCCTGGTTCATTAACCATGGCCGAGTATTTGGTAAATGATTCTACTATGGGGAGGATGTTAACTTCCTGACCTCCTAGGGTTCTCAATCCTTCAATACCCGAATTATACACATTTTGCGACCTTTTACTCTGTCCAGATATAACAAGCATAGGTATAGAGTCCACCCAAGCATCAACCACTCCCGTAATGGCATTGGTAGCACCAGGACCGGTGGTAACATAGACCACCCCCATGTTGTTCGAAACACGCGAATATCCTTCAGCCATTAATGCTGCTGCTGCCTCGTTATGGGCACAGATAAAATTGATATCAGAATTGCACTCCAGTCCGTCGAGCAGGTACATCATACCCCCTCCAGACACTAAAAAAACCTCTGTAATTCCTTGATCTACTAAATAACTTGCTATAAAATCGGATACTCTAATCAATTTATCACCAAAAACAATTACCTGCAACTTAAAGTTAAAACTATTTACAATCTATTTTTTTATTATCTTAAGGTGGGAGTTAAATGGAAAAGAACCTTTCATACCATTCCACGGTTTTTTCAAGCCCTTCCTCCAAATCGTAGATTGAATGCCATTTTAAAATATTCCTGGCCTTTTCTGCTTTTAAATATTGTTTTTCGATTTCATTGGAAGTTTCGTTTAATATCAGGGGTTCTAAATCACTGCCCATAACTTCAAGTATTTTAGTTACTATATCCAACACACTTAAAGGTTTTTCAGTACTGAAATTGAAGGCTTCCCCTAAGATGTCCCGGTTATCCATATTCTCTGCCAAGGTAAGGTAAGCCTCAACACCATCTTCTACGTAAAAATAATCCCTTACGAGCGATCCGTCACTTCTGATAACTGGTCTTTCATTGTTGAGGATGGATCGTATTGTTCCGGGAACGATACGGTTGAAATTTAAATCTCCACCACCATAGAAGTTTCCACATCTGGTTATGCACACTGGAAGTTGGTAAGTCTGGTGGTAGGATTGGCACAACAAATCTGCGCAGCTTTTTGAAACATCGTAGGGATGTCTGCCCTCCAGTGGAGTTTCTTCACTGTAGGGTAATTCGTCCTGGGCACCGTATGCTTTGTCACTGGAGGCAAACACAACTTTTTCTATGTTTTTCGACCTGCGGCATGCTTCCAAAATATTCCATGTACCGTTGATATTTGAATCGAATGTGGAGATCGGATTAGCGTTGGCAATACCCACTATGGTCTGAGCCCCTAAGTGAAAGACGGTGCCAATTTCATATTCATTGAGGGCCCGTTCCAGTATGAAATAATCTTCAAGCGCCCCCTTTACTATCGTGATATCCCTATCAAGCCCCAGTCTATAAAGATTGGATTTGGGAATGGAATCTCTTACTAAGCCAATAACGTTAGCTCCCCTTCCTACTAGAGCTTTGGTTAACCAGGAACCTAATAAACCCGTACACCCTGTGATAAATATGTTTTTATCCTTCCAATGCTCATTTGAATCAGTTTCTACTTCCATATTTTCCATGGGGGATCACTGTTCCATAAATTATTCACGAGTTCCAGTTCACGGTAGGTATCTACACACTGCCAGAACCCTTTGTTACGATAAACCATGAGCTCATTATCTTTCGCCAGATTTTCCAGTGGTTCCCTTTCTAGTATACAATTTTCATCCATTTTAAGGTAGTTAAAAAACTCTTTGTTGAATACGAAGAAACCACCACTAACAAAACCTTCAGTTGTATCCGGTTTCTCATTAAATTCAATTATCTGTTCACCTTCAATTGTAATTTCACCAAATTGAGATGAGCGTTGCACACCGGTTACCGTGCCTATCTTTCCATGTGACTTATGAAATTTTAAGAGTTCTTGTATGTTGATATTCGCTAATCCATCTCCGTAGGTTAGCATGAATGTGTTATCATCGATGTATTTTTCAATCCTCTTGACCCTGGAACCGGTTAAAGTTTCTTCACCGGTATCGATGAGTGAAACATTCCAATCTTCTTCATTATTTCCGTGTACATCTATTTTTTTGGGGGTTCCCAGTTGAATAGTAAAATCATTGTTCATCATTTCATAATTAAGGAAATATTCTTTGATCATATCCCCTTTATAACCCAAACAGATGATGAAATCATTAAATCCATAATACGCGTAAATTTTCATAATATGCCATAAAATTGGCCTATTACCTATTTGGACCATAGGTTTAGGGCGATATTCCGTTTCTTCCCTCATCCTTGTTCCTTTTCCCCCACATAATATAACGACTTTCATAAATCTACCTACTCATACCCATTTTTGGGCTATTTACTAAGTATAAATAATTAACGAACAATAATAATAAATTATTTTAAGCTAATAATCTTTCGGCCTCTCAAATTGTATGATATTTTTAAATATCCCAAATAAATCATTAAAGCATGTTTAGATTGATATAAACTCGTGAATAAGTCCAATAACATCTATTTTTTACCTTTCTCATCATCCCTATCCATATTCTCCTTGGAAAGAGCAATTTCCCGGGCAATATTGGTTATCTCCTGTTCAATATTCTCTATCATATTGTATATCCTGAAGATAAGGTAGAAACATCCGATAAGTCCCAATATCAGTATCACATCCAATCCCCGGCCAATACCGGTTAAGTTTGCAAAGAATCCCGTGGCGTCGGGGAAGATGGAAAAGACTATGAGAACTATCCAGACTATACTCCAAAATAAGAGCATTCCCGGGGACATCTTGCTTTCCCTGAATCTTAATAATGTATATATTATTCCCACTATTCCAATAACAATCCCAATGTATTGATACAACATCAATGCCATCTTTTTAACCTCTTAACTCTTTAAATATAATCAAATCATAGGTAATATTATCATTAAAATATCATTTCACTTTAAAACATCCCTGATCATCTTCACCAGTATCTTAATGCCTATTTTAAGGTTGGTACCCTTTGCCAGGGCATAGTCTGTGTAAATGGTTTCTATGGGAACTTCAGCCATCCTGAGGTCCTTCCGTTTGATCTCCCTGATTATCTCGGATGAAATTCCGTATTCTCGCGATTCAATATCCAGTGCTATGGCTACTTTCCGGTTAAAGGCCCTCAGGCCTGACTGGGAATCTTTTACATTTGCCCCGTAGAATATACTGGTGATGAGGTTCATCAGCTGGTTTGAAACCTTCTTTACTTCAGGCATGTCATTAAAATTCCTAACACCAATAACCACATCTGCCTGACCCTTAATTATTGGCTGGCAGACTGGTAGTATGTCATCAGGGTTGTGCTGTCCATCGGCATCGAAGGTCACCATTATATCTGCACCCTTCTCCAGGCAGACCTCTATACCTGTCTTGAGGGTAGCGCCCAATCCCCTGTTTATAGGATGGCGGTACAGATACCCCCTTCCAGGGTTATCTTTCACAATAGCCCGGGATATCTGGTAGGTCCTGTCAGTGGAACCGTCATCTATAATCACCAGTTTCATATTCCTGGAGAAGAGTTCCTCCAGGACTTCTCCGATTATTTTTTCTTCATTGTATGCCGGTATAATAACCCATATATCCTTATCTATCAGGTCAAACGACTCTGGGTTGTTCTGGTTTTCTAATAGTATTCTGGGCATAGAAATACTCCGGGAAGTTTAACTCGCAACATCAAAAATTATTGTCTTCTATTTAAATAAAATTTGTTTATGAATAAAGTTGTCTCATGATTGATTTTTTAATTTCAATTTTTTTATTTAATTGTATTATAAATGGTTAATTTATATCCTAATTATTATATTTCTTTTTAAAGGTTTTAATGGTGTGTTTAGTGTAGTGAAAGGGGAAAAATTGTTCTGTTTTGTATTATTGGATGGTTTTAATCTTCTGATTAATGTGAATAGAACTTTGTAATAATTAGTAGAATTTAAGGTCGTTAGCGTTCGATTACACATGATAAAATTACGAAATGTAATAGATTACATTTTGTCTATTTGATCGATGGTTGTGATTTTTATTCACAACAAAATAATTTATAACTAAGATTTTTTCATGTTGTTTTAGTTAATCATGGACTTTTATCTTATAAAAGAGATGTTGAGTAGTATATATGTTATATATTGTTTTAATGATGTCTTATTCCGTATTAAAACTGTTATATTGGAGCTAAATTTTTTAATTTTTTGTGAATTTGTTAATAATTCAAAAATTATTTATATTACCGTATACTACAATTAACATCGAATCGTTATTATATGCATTTCGATTTTTTTTGAACCACGTGAGTGAAAAGCATATGATGACAAGAAGGAGGTGGTGAAGTCAAGGGAACAGAAAAATAGCTCGCTCAAATGAATTAAATGAAGTAATGCATCTATATCGATAATAATTTGAATAATGTCTTGAAATGAGTATAATAAAACCCTGGAGGGATCTATTTGAAAAATATAAATAAAGCAGGCATACTTGCCTTATTAATCGCCTTATCTGTTTTGATGGGACCAGTATCTGCTGTAAATATATATCAAGGAGATAACAATACCGTGATTCAAGAAAAGATTAATAATGCTAGTGTTGGAGAGAACGTTACTTTCGAATCAGGGCCATTAAATTATACTGGCATTAATTTAACAGTTAATAAGGCTCTGAATCTGCAGGGTAATGGGGCAATTCTTGTTGGTGGTGGAAGTTCAATCTTCACAATTACAGGCACAAATGGAGTGACCATAAGAGATTTCATCATCAACATTAACAACAACACTGCAGACGGTATAACTGGATCCAACGTCTACAATTGTAACATTACAAACAACACTATAATGAATGGTGATGACGGGATCAACATTTTCATGCACTATGGGGGCCTTATAATAGCAAACAACACAATAACCGACATGAACAACGGCCGTGACGGTATCTCACTAGTAAACCACAATACCACCATAGACATGGATACATATGCCCCTACACTAATTGAAGGCAACACCATCGACGACGTTCAATACGGTATATTCCTAGGCGGAAACTTCAAAGGAACTATTACAGGTAACAGTATAAGTGCTACAGTCGCAGGAATGAACATAACCGGAAAAAGAGCTGCAACCAACGGTATATTAAACGCAACCATATGCAACAACACTATAAACCGTGGTATAGCCGTAGAAGTCCCAAATATATCATTCCTTGAACTATGTTATAATATTATAACAGGTGTGGTAGATGATACAGAATACAGCATATTAACGAATGATGTATTTGCTACTGGGGATATACTTGGAGATATCATTGTGAACTTCAATTACCTTGGCTATAACGCAACTGATGACTTCAAAGGAGTAACTAGTGAGGCACATAATAACACTGGTCCCGGAGCTTATTCGGTTCCATAAAGATATAGGTTTGTTTGATAAGTGATATAAATCACTTCTTTTTATTTTTTTAAGTTGATGACAACTGAATATTTTCTATTTTTGACATGTTTATTTATTCCTATCGTTATATCTGATTTATAACTGTTATAAAACATTTTACGAATATTTTAAATATTCTGTTTTCAATCGATATGTTTATATAACCATGTCGTATATTATTATTCCAAAGTAATTCCTTTCAATTTTTGGGAATTCATTTAATTTAAAAAATATTGAAAAAAGGATGGAGGTTAAAATGAGATTTAATAAATTTTTGATCCTATTTGTGGTTTCTCTGGTCATATGTATCACGGTCATGGGCAGTGTTAGCGCTGCTGGAAACAACAGCACCACATCGGACCAATATAAACAATCTAATTATATTGGCCCTCAGACAAACACCACAAAATGGATCAACAACAGCATAAGTGGCGCAAACGGAGCTGCTCCACGAACGGCTATTACAGAAGATGGAACTAAATATATCTATAGTTGGTATTCTGATGGTAGTGCATTATATGGTCAATTGCAGGCAATTAACCCTAATGGAACTGTATTATGGACATGCAATGATTTAGGTGGTCAAAGTTTTTCAAAAGGTCAGTTACCTATGGTTATAAATAATGGAACCATTTATGTCCTTAATTATGATTTATATGCAATTGACAGCATTAATGGAACGAAAAAGTGGACTTACAATATTGGAGCCACTACAACTCATAGTAATCTGGTGATGGGACCTGATGGTATAATATACTTTGCCACAAGCATTAATGGTGTTTATGCAATTGATACTACTCTACCCAATCCAGATCAAGAAGATCCAAAATGGGTTTATTTTAATTCCAATATCAGGGGTGGGGTGACACTTTCTCCAGATGCTAAGACTCTTTATTTTGGATCGTATAGTAGTAGTGATCCTTTATTTTATGCTTTGAACACCGCTGATGGAACAGAAAAATGGAATTATACTACAGGTCAAGTTGCATCTACTCCTGTTGTTCTTCCGGATGGGACAATCTACATTGCAACATATAATGGTACGTTCTATGCCTTAGACCCCGACAATTCTGAGAATCGCGTAAAATGGAGTTGCACAATTCAGAGAGTCAATAGTGCTATTCCTGTGGTTGGTTCAGATGGGCTGATATACATCGGAACCCAACCAACTGCTACTACTGGTAATTTCTACGTGTTAGACCCCAATAATTCCACCAATCACATAAAATGGAGTTACAACACAGGACCTATCATTAGTACAGCTGCTGTTGGTGCAGATGGAACAATCTACATTGGAACTAATAGAAATGCATTGTTATATGCATTTAATCCTGATGGAACTGTGAAATGGCAGTACAGCTTCAACCTCGGCGCGTCTAACTCAGTTTCAAGTCCTATGATTGGACCTGACGGTACTTTATACGTTTTTACCAGCGGGACTGTATTATTCTACGCGTTCCAGGATCTTATAGGTAATTTCACTTCTTCGCCGGGTTCTGGTTTGGATGTGAGTTTTGTGGATACTTCATCTAATATTCCTAAGCATTGGATTTGGGATTTTGGTGATGGTAGTGACCTTGTTTATGATGTTCAGAATCC